>Ga0153975_1000788_pt1 | contig 10367 bp, 8 predicted proteins | sample TSGA059MetaG_FD_104694 | JGI IMG/M metagenome (GOLD analysis project Ga0153975, IMG submission 104694) | Attine ant fungus gardens microbial communities from Georgia, USA - TSGA059 MetaG | ecosystem: Host-associated > Fungi > Mycelium > Unclassified | place: USA: Georgia, Yuchi Wildlife... | reverse complement strand
GGTGGAGTACTGTCAATGAGATATACCAATAAACTATGGAGATCTGTGGCTTTTATTTCTAAGTTGTTAAGTGACATAGAGTGCAACTATAAAATACATAACAAGGAGATATTAGTTGTAGTTAGATGCTTGGAAACATAGAGGCACTTTTTAGAAGAGACAACAACTAAGTTTGAAATATGGACTGATTATAAGAACTTAGAATACTTCATGAAAATACAAAAGTTGAATAGAAGACAAGCATAATAGACACACTACCTGTCAAGATTTAACTTTATACTAAAATATGCTCCTGGAAGTAAAATAGAGAAGATAGATAGTTTGAGCAGAAGGTCAAATTGGGAGGTAGGAATAGAAAGAGACAATGAGAATGAGACATTAGTAAAGCCAGAATAACTAGAAGTTAGAAGAACAGAGAAAGTAGAGGTTATTGTAGAAGGAGTGGACTTATTGGAAAAAGTAAGGCAGTCAAAAGTAAAAGATGATGAGATAGTCAAGACAGTTGAGAAAATAAAGTAGACTGGAGTAAAAATGCTATGAGATAAAGAGTGGAGAGAAGTAGATGGTGTAATATATAAAGAAGAAAAGATATATGTGCCTAAAGATGATACATTGAGAGCAGAAATTATCAGGCTACATTATGATATACCAGTAGGAGAACATAGAGGGCAGTAGAAAACAGTAGAATTGGTTACTAGGAACTTCTGGTAGCCAGGGGTAACAAAAGAAGTAAAGCAATATGTAGAAGGGTGCAACTCCTACTAGAGGAACAAAAACCATACAAAACAGCTAGCAGACAAGCTAATGTCCAACTGTCACAAACTTTATTCAGACTATAACTTTAGAAATACTTGACCAATTTCAACAATCTAAATAGCAACCAAAAGCCCTTAAGAAAATCTTTCAAATGGTACTAAAAGCATCTCAAGGCAATCAGTATTCATTGAGTTATCAGCAGATCAGTTGGTGATTACCAAGTCATTAGACACTAAATTGCTAATATCTTAGGAACCACTTGATATAATTATTTGCTTCAATGACTATTGTGAAGCTCTCTTCAATGCACTGCTTTTGGTTATAAATAGACCCCAAGGCAATAAGATCCCATGAAGATACAAGGTCCTCAATGTTTATATATAACATTGATTTTTACCTATAGATTATCATCTGTCCTTGAATAGAACAAAGGACTGTCCTAAGACAGTTATGTCATCTCTATTTCAAGAACAATAGCACTCCTATATGTAAAACAATAGGTAGTGATCATATGGTAGGCTGTTCTGGTGCATAGACTACTACAATTATGTATTTAAGAACTGTATGTCTGAGGATAAACCTCAGACTTAATATCTTTTGCTGCTTATCTAACTTTGCTTTTTTGAGCACTTTGATTATCAAATAAACCAATTACAAACCAGTAAGTGGCCATTTGTGATAGTTTAGCTAGATTGCTCAAAAATAATATATAGAAGTTACATAGTCTATCTGAAAGTATCATATTAGATAGAGGACCACAGTTTACAGTAGGATTAATGAGAGAGTTGAATAGAATGTTAGGGATTGAAAGCAAGATATCAACAGCATTCCATCCTCAAATAGATGGACAGACAAAGAGGGTCAATCAAGAGCTTGAACAATATCTAAGAATATTTATAGATTATAAACAAGAGCAGTAGCTAGATTGGTTAGGAACAGCAAAGTTTGCATATAATAACAAAGTATACTTGAGTATGAAAACATTGCTCTTTAAAGCAAACTATAGGCAGGATCCTAGGATGGGGTTTGAGATGAGAAAAAAAAAGAGATATAAAGGAGCAAAGAAGTTTGTGACAAAGATGAAAGAAATCCAAGAAGAAGCAAAAGTGGTACTAGAAAAGACACAAGAAGAGATGAAAAAGTATACCAATAGAAAGAGAGTAAAAGTCAGTGAGTATAAAGTAAGAGACTTGGTAATGCTCAGTACTAAGAATTTGAAATATCAAATGATCAGAAGAAGAATAAAGTCACAGTTGTACTATGGACTAGTAGTTACATACTGTATGGTTCACCACTACACCAAAAGAGCGATATTAGCAAGGCTATTTGCTAATGAGGGTCCAGCTATTTATGTAGTTCTTTGAACAGGTATTTTGTTATACCTCCATGTTACTATTTAGTAATCACTTTTTTGTGACAAATAGAAAAGTTGACAAAGAGGTTTGTAGGCCCTTAAAAAATAAAGAAAATTGTATTGACAAATGCAGTTGAACTGGAATTACCTAGTACAATAAAAATATATCTAGTAGTAAATATCAGCAGGATACATAAATATATAGGGCAAGTGAAAGGTCAGAGAAGGGAGCAACCAGCTCTAGTTATAATAGAAGAAAAAGAGGAGTGGGAAGTCAAGAAGATTCTAAACAAGTGATAGATATGAGGAAAAGACAAGTATCTCATATAATGGAAGGAATTCATAGCAGAATTCAATACTTAGGAAGAAAAGGAGAATTTGGAGAATGCCACGGAGGCAATTAAGAAATTTGAGAAGAAATATCAGCAAGATATGGAAGATGTAAGGAAACAAGAGAAAGAAAAAGGAATATTTAGGAGAGAGAAATTATTAGGGAGATTTACAGCAAGAAAGTTATATAGATAGACAAATAAGAGGTATAATGAAGAATACTGGACAAGGTTAGAAAGGAATTGGAGATGCTAGAAGGGAGGATCAATTAGGGGACAAGGAATAATAGAGATGATCAAGGAAGAAAAAGAAGAAATTGGCTAAGAAGAATCTAGACTTAGAGAGTAAAATGAAGAGAATAATGAAATGGGGAATATCTGTGATCTCTACTATGAGTTGTCAAAATCCTTGGGACAAGAAATCTTGAGAGGGGGTGTTATAACTTGGCAAAATGGCTAAGTTATTATTTTATGTTACTTTATTTTTCTTTTCTTTTCTTTTCTAATTTGGACTTACAATACAAGAAAAGAGTGCAGGAAAGTGTCATATGACAATGTTGCATGTCATAGTCACAAGGTCACATCACATGATGAGTGTGGGAAAGTAGTGCACAGACCATGTAGTAGTTGTATAAGTAGTATATAGAATCCAATAGAAACTTTATTGAGTTTTCTTGTTAACTCAGACTTGGAGTATAATTAAGTCATCTCAGGCTAAGTTACTATAGTAGTAGACATCCTGCTCCACTAAAGTACCCATTTAGAAAGAATGCTTCTTGCAGTCTTGGCTCTCAGAAAGCAAAACTTGATCTTAGAGTATAACTAGCTAAAAGATTATAATCCAAAGATCAATTGGAAAACTGACAAGATCAAGATGACTTGTTGTCTTCTGTGCTATGAAGGCAGTTGTATCTTATAGAAGAAACAAACCCAGCAAAGGAAGCAGAGGTCTATGTCCTTTATTTGTGCAAAGACAGACCTACTCCCCTCCTTCTAGAAAATAACATAAATAAATCTCCTTCTTCCGGTACCAATAGTAGAGACTGAAAGCTTGAAGATTACCTGTTTATAATCTAATTACTCCCAGAGCCTATAATCACTGACCTTCAAGCTATAGCTGCCAACTCCTAATACCTTGTAGAAAGAGTCTGGTAGAGTACAAAAGTCCAAGACTCTCTCGCTGGGTTGTCTGAATATACTCAAGGATTCAAGTCTATTTTTGCCAAGAATAGTTTTGATGTTCTCCCAGAGCACTGCCATTGGGACCATGCCATTGAGCTGACTTCTAGAGCTGAACCCAGGTTATTAAAAGTATATCTTTTGTCTCTAGTAGAGTAAGCCAAGCTAGATATTTTCTTGGAGAAAAACCTACACACTAGCCATATCTGTCTCTCCAAGTTACCTATGGTAGTACCAGTTTTCTTTATTAAAAAGAAGAATGGCTTACTCTACTTAGTGCAAGACTACCATTCCCTGAACTCTGTCACTGTCAAGAATAAGTATTCTCTCTCCCTTATTTCCCAGTTCTATAGAACCAAGTACTTTACAAAGCTAGATATCTGCTGGAGCTTCAATAACATGTGGATTAGACCTAGAAATAAGTGAAAAACCACTTTCTAGACTAACTGAGGGCTTTTTGAACCTCTGGTAATGTTCTTTGGAATAACTAATAGTCTAGCTACCTTTTAGACTATGATGAACAATATCTTCCAAAACTTGATTGTGGAAGGAATTGTAGTTGTATACTTGAACAATACTTTCATCTTTACTAGGACAGTAGAAGAGCATGCAAGAGTAGTCTAGAGAGTATTGGAAATTTTTGTAAAGTACAAGCTATTTCTCTAGCTAGAGAAGTACAAGTTCCAGAAGACATGGATTAAGTACTTAGGGTTAATAATCTCCAAGAACAAAGTCTCTATAGACCTCATCAAGGTTTTTAGAGTGTAAGAATAGCCTACCTCTGAGAATAGAATGGATGTTTAAGCTTTTCTAGGTTTTGCTAACTTATACTGCAGGTTCATCTATGACTTCTCTATGATAGCTTGCCCTTTGTTTGACCTCACCAAGTCTAAGATACTCTGGACTTAGAGCTCTAAGGAATTGGATGCCTTTGAAGTCCTTAAAGCTGTAGTTATCTTTACTTCCATCCTTATGTCACTTCAGGATTTAAAGCCCTTCTACATCAAGGCTGACAGTTTAGATTTTACCACTGGAGTGGTTCTTTTCTAGTAGCTGCCCAAAGACAAGAAATAGCACCTAGTGAAAGGGTACAAAAGGAAATTGTATACTGGAACAGACAATAAGGCATAGTACTAGTTCCTAATTGCATGCTAAAGATTCAAGAGAATGAAACAGAAGTGGGGGATTAAAAAAAGGTATTAGAAGTTATATGTAGCTTTATGTAAGTTTTATGATTATTTGATGTTAAACAAGTATGAGGTTTTTCTAGATCTATATTGCATATCCTTCCTAAGATGTCAACTTTTATATACTATGATAAAAGCTCTTCTGGAAAATACAATTAGACGATCTCTCTAGACTCTCCATACTCAGTTGTCCCCTTGTCTGCACCTCTAACACCAAACCTTATAGGTATGATATAATTTAAGTATATACCTAGCTGAGCTTTCCCAGCTTGCTGTCCTCTTCAAAGCCTGCCCAAGTTGAGTTTGCAACTTGGTTCTAGATTAAGTCTTGGTATATTCTGTGTTCTGCTCCTGACACTATACTAATTCCAAAAGTTGTCAATCAAGATATACTATATTAAACAATTCCATAGGCAATAGAGATAGAGGCATATACCAAGATAAGTTTTTGTTGCTATTCTATTTGCTTCTAGAACTATATATTAAATGATACAAATTACAGAGACTTAATAAAATAAAATGATAAAGGAAATTATTACTACTTTTGGTGGTATCTCAATTTCCCTTTTGTACTAAATCCCCTAATTTCTAAGATAATATGTCCTTTTCCTAGAGTTTTCCTATCAAAGATAATATGTACTCAAGATACTCTCCTTTTAGAATCTTCTCTCTTTTTCCTAGTTTATCTGTCCTGTCTCCTCCTAGACTTAGTCAGCCATCTACTACTTCATCAGGTGTCTAATAACATCTACTTGACATATGGTACCCTTCCAAGTAATGACCTATATATTCTACCTGAAAATAGAGTGGTACTAATAAGATCAACACTTATTTCTAAGTACTGTCCCTAGTTCTAAGTCTATCCTTTCTGTGTTATGACTTGATAAAATAGCTAAGTTATTATTTATATTTCTTTTTTTTCATTTTCTTTTCCTTTCTTATCTGGGCTTACTATGCAAGGAAAAAGTACAAAAAAGTATCATATGACAAATATCACACATGACAAGTCACATGTTAGGATATTACAGTGTCATGTCACATGATGGAGTCACATGATGAGTATGGGAGAGTAGTGCCTAGACTATATAGTAGTTGTATAAGTAGTATATAGGATCCAATAGAAACTCTATCAAGTTCTTCTTGTCAACTTAGACTTGGAGTGTGATTAAGTTGTCTCAGGCTAAGTCACTATATTCTGATCTTCCAATATAAACTGGAGACTCTACTACCATATCAAACTGTGATTACCCACAAGTGGTTCTAGATTATCATTCTAGCTGAAATGTCTCTTTAGCCTAGTGCCAGCTCACTGTTCTTGCCTCTCAAGTCTTAGTAGTGAGTTTTGTCTACCTTAAGTGTCACTCTAGACTGGTCATCAACCTTACTCTTGCCTGAAGACATATATATAATAGGTTCCAGAGTGAATTCTCCTTATGGATCTGTTAGTATAAAGTATATTAAATATTACTTTTCATGCAAAATTTACTTGCAGCATAATACTGGTTGTATTCTATAGCAAATTTCTGTCTCCAGTAGCAAGGAACTATAAAATCCACAACAAGGAGATGTTGACCATCATTCATGTACTAGAGAAGTAGAGGTACTTCTTAAAAGAAGCAAAGCATCTGGTAGAGATATAGATAGTATTCCAAATAGTCACTTATTGATTTGTAATTGATTGATTTGATAATTGAAGAGATCAAAAAAGCAAAGTTAGACAAGTAGCAAAAGATATTGTTAAGTCTAAGGTCTATCCTTAGACATACAGTCCTTAAATATATAATTGTGGTAGTCTGTTCTGGTACACAGACTATTATATGATCACTACCTATAGAAGTGCTATTGTTCTTGAAATAGAGATAACATAACTGTCTTAGGGCAGTCCTTTGTTCTATTCAAGGACAGATGATAATCTATGGATAATAGATCAGTATTATGTATAAATATTGAGGATCTTGTATCTCCATGGGATCTTATTTCCTTGGGATCTATTTATGGCCAAAAGAAATGCATTGAAGAGCTTCATGATGGTTATTGAAGTAAACAATTATGTCAAGTAGTTTCCAAAATATCAGTGATTTAGTGTCTGGTGACTTGGTAATTACTGACTGATCTGTTGATAACTCAGTGAATACTGATTGCCTTGAGATGTTTTTGGTATTGTTTAAAAGGTCTTCTTAATGACTTTTAGTGGCCATTTAGATCATCAAAATTGGTTGAGTATTTCTGGAGTTATGGTCCAAATAAAGTTTGTAACAGATAGACTACAAGAATCTAGAATATTTTATGACAGCCAAGAAACTCAACTGTTGCTAAGCTCATTAGTCCCTCTACCTAGCCCACTTTGACTTTATGCTTGTCTACCAACCAGGTTGTTCCATGAAGAAACCAGATGCTCTCTTTCAGAGACTGGACTATAGTATAGGGATTTCTGATAACAAAAATATCACCCTGCTCTGTCCAGAAATATTTGCTGTCCAGGCCCTAGAGAGTGTCAAATTATAAGGGATAGAAAAGAATATGCTCTCCAATATCCACAGAGGCAACTACAATAGAGACCAGAAAGAACCAGTAGCTGGAATGGCTCAAGAGTTCTAGCACTTCTCCAGCCAAATAGTACACTTTATGGAGTAGTTGAACATCAATTGCCTGCTCTACTTCCAAGGCAAGTTGTACATTCCTTGGAACCCAGAACTTCATAAACATATTGTTTTACTGTATTATGACACAAAGATTGTAGAATATTTCAGCCAGTAGAAGACTCTGGAGCTCATATTCTGGAACTACTGGTGGCTCTAGATATTCCAGTATATTAGACAATATATTAGCACCTGTGATCTCTGCTTGTAGACAAAGCTTACTCAATATTCTCCAGTAGATAAGCTTTACTCTCTTCTGGTCCCAGAAGCATAGTAGAATATCTTGAGCATAGACTTTGTGGTAGAACTCCTCAAGTCCTCCAGACACAATGCAGTAATGACAGTGGTGGATTTGGTGTTGAAGAAAGCCTACTTCATTTTAACTCATACAATGGTAACTGTAGAAGAAGTGGTGTTATAAGACAGTTACCAGAAAGAAAACTATTTTTTATGTATTTGTCAACTTGATGGAAAACATCTAAGAATACAATGTGGGAAAGATATAAATAGTATGGGAAGGATTATATAAGATATAGATAGTTCTTAGTAAGGATTATGTGATTGTGGAAGATAGGTACACAGACCAACCAACATTTGTATAAGTAGCTATTGGAATCCAATAGAGAACTCTATTAAGTTTTTCCTATACATCTATCTAGGGTAAACCTTGAGTCTTCACAACTTAGTGTTAACAAGCAGCTAGATTGTTCCTATACTATGTCTAGAAGCTTCATGGACTTTCCAGGCAAGTAATCTCAGACAAAGGTCTCTAGTTTGTGATACTTTTTACCTGGGAGCTCTACAGGCTTCTTGGAATCAAGCTGGTATCCTCTACCACATAGCATTCTCAAACAGACTATTATGAGATATTTTCCAAAACAGAAACACTTTTGTATGTACCTGTTATGACTTGGCCAAACAACTAAGTTATTATTTATTTTTTTCTTTTACTAAGTAACCAATAGATATACAAGAGGAAATGACTTGAAAGAGACATGTGGGACTTTATAAATAAGAGTAAGTACAGAAACATGTATAAGTAGTGTATAGCAAATGAACAAGAACTCTATTGAGTTCTTCTTGTCAACTCAGACTAGGAGGGTGATTAAGTCACCTTAGGCTAAGTTACTATAGTACCTATCAACTCAAAGGATACTATTTAAACTATAATGGACTTAATCTATGAATAGCATGGGAGTGCTTATATAAACTGTATAGTACTTAGTAAGGGTCATGTGATTGTGGGAGATAGATACACAAACCATCAAATATTTATATAAGTAGATAGCAAAATCCAATAGAGAACTCTATTAAGTTCTTTTTAAACACTCACCTTGAGTAGTCTATAAGTCTTCATGACTAAGCAACAATACAGATAGATAAATAGAATAAGTCAACCAAGAGCTGGATCAGTACCTTTACCTGTTTGTCAACAAGTGACAAGATAACTTGTATAACCTCCTACTAATGGTGGAGTTCTAGTATAACAATCATATCTACTCTTCCATCCAACAGTCTCCCTTCTTTCTAGATACTGGACAGACCCCCCATATGAGATTTGAACTATAACAACATCCTTCTAGCCTAGAGACCATTAACAAGTTCATAGAGAGAATGAAGAATACTACTGAAGAGGCTAAGTCTATGATACAAAAAGCCCAAGAGGACATAGTAAAGTATTACAATTAGTGAAGGACTCTAGCCCCTGTTTTCAAACCTAGAGACAAAGTATTCCTAGATATCTCAGACATCCAGACAACTTATCCCTCCCAGAAGCTTTTTTACCAAAGACTAAATCTATTTACTATAGAACAACAGGTCAAATCTATGGCTTATAAGCTGAGATTACTGCACTTGATAAGACAGCTCTACCCTATCTTCAATATAGTCAAGTTGTCTATTTGTTATGAGAGCCCCAAACAGGAAAAGGTTTCCTACGCATTTGAACACTTAATCCAAAACCTCAAAGCATACAACAGAGTAAGGATATAAATAGTGTAGAGACTCAGCAAGTCAAATCACATGATAAGGTCAGGTGATCATAGAGCATTCTGGAAAGAACATGTGATCATGGGACTCTAGGGTACAGCCACTGTAGTAATAGTATAAGTAGAACTACAATCCAACAAAGAACTCTATCAAGTTCTTCTTGAACATCTACCTAGGGTAATCACTAAGGACATTCACTGCCTATTGATAACACAAGAACTTGATTCCCAAGCAGTGACCTTGCACCTTGTGGCCTCACCACCCACTTACTCTCTTATCATCCTCGCTAACGAGCACAGCACTCAAAAGCATTTTGGATAGCAGGCCCTAGCTGTAAAGGGGACTTCACTGTCAGTTAGGGACAGTGGGTAGACAGTCTGGACAAAGCTCGTGTCCCTGCCAGAGACCTAACCTCTATATCAAGTGGGCTCGTAATTAGTTCTTCACTACCAGCTTTGTGCTACCAATCCATTGTGACTAGTCTATGCAGGGGAACGATAGTAACTTCTTAAAGGCCTGTCTAGCTTAAAGATTCCCTTCTTAGGGATAATATTATTTCACTCTTCTTAGTCAGTAGTCAGTCATAAGTACAGATGAAGAAGACCACTCATCCTCCTACAAGGAATCGTCACCATCGCCATTGCCACCACCAATGTCTCGCCAACAACAACAGCAACAGGGAGAATGCCCCTTAGCATCTGCTCCCCCCCCCAAACCACAGAGGAACAACTCCTCGCCATGATCGTAATCCTGCAACAGCAGGTTAATACCATGCTCCTCCAGCAGCAAGAGAGCAGAGTGGAGGTTGCAAGACCTCAAGTTTTTAGTGGGAAAATAGAGGAAGTGAGCGCATTTGTGAATGCGGCTTGACTATATATCAGAATAAAGATAACGGAGGAGGTAGCGGCAACCCAGGTGGCCTGGGTATTATCAT
>Ga0153975_1000785_pt1 | contig 10377 bp, 14 predicted proteins | sample TSGA059MetaG_FD_104694 | JGI IMG/M metagenome (GOLD analysis project Ga0153975, IMG submission 104694) | Attine ant fungus gardens microbial communities from Georgia, USA - TSGA059 MetaG | ecosystem: Host-associated > Fungi > Mycelium > Unclassified | place: USA: Georgia, Yuchi Wildlife... | reverse complement strand
GATTTTGGGAGACGTGCGGCCAAATTTTCTCATCCCTTGGTGAAGCAAATATCCTCGAAAGACTCGCCGTCGAGAACAGCATGATGCACTCTGCGTTAGTCCTCATACTTTTCGGATAGATTCACTTTGCTCTGTCGATATGATATAATGCATTTGCTGCTTCTTGTAGACTCTAGACATTCTTCTAACAAATTACCGTAATGGCACAGACTATTTATGTATGATTGTTGGTCATTATATTGAACGTTCAAAACGTTCAATCCCGGATACCGCCCTCCAATTTATGAAAACAGTTACTTCGTGTAATGCCCCTTCGTGAAGTCGAATTCCCTTCCGATCCTAAAGAGTTGACAAATGCTAAAGAGAAATTCTTAATCTTCTACTCCTCGCGCAATGACGACGGGCAGTTGTGGTGCCCGGTGAGTGCGAGTTTGAAAGCAAACCACAAAACTTCTGACTGGTCGGGGACTACTAGGATTGTGTAGCAGTAGATCAGACCATCCAAGATACCTTCGGCCCCGAGGACGGGCCATCGGCGGTAATCGTCTATGTCGGTCAAAAACCCGAGTAGGCAGACACATCTTGATATCTACAGACTAACACTCAAATCCGATAACGGCGCCTAGATGGAAAACTCCCTCTAACGTTTTCCGAGGTGAACCCTGGCAAATCAACTCGGTTCCTACAGTTATCAAACTGAAAGACGTCAGTGTTTACACAATCTTGCCACTTGGATAGCGATATCTGACTTACAACCTCGTTGACAGTCCAAGGTAGCCGGTCGACTTGACTCCGAGATTAAAGCAGGACTCGCTGCTTTCATCGAAGGATGAAGTGATCGGGCGTGGCGTCAACCCTTTTTCAAGTACCGTCGACTGGCGCAAATTTTCGATTCAATATTAATGTTGACTGTCGTGTAGTATAACCTGAAGCTCAAGTTCTTGAAATACAGGGTGTGAAACTATGAGGGAATGCGTTGCCCTTACATGCAGACGGTATTACCGGTACGATACCTTTACCGTACTTTGCATGAGGTTCAGAGTCACTGCCTCATGAACTCAGGGCACTGCCAAGCGTACTAGGCGATTACATTTGTCGAGTTCCACCTTAACCGTGATGTGCTAGCGCTCCGATCGTCCGATGTTTGCGCAGCCAGCTCTCAAAGATATCAGTGTCAGAAAGCACCCGCTCTAAACGGTATACTGTGGGCTTCAAAGAATTCGAAAATTTCTAGGAACGATGCTGTTTAACACCTTCTGACCTATCATCCCAAGCCCTTGAACACGACTTGGGCCATAAGCCCTGAAACGATACACGAGCCTTTCGGTTTCGTCTTCGGGATTTATATCATCGATGTCCGTGTACTAGAATAGCGTACACATAGTGGACGCTGTAGTACAAGCCAGTGCATTAGTGCACAGACAAATGTGCAACTCCAAATAATTTTGTTGCGTTCGAAGTAAGTTCACAAATCTCGAGTAAAATCACCACTTTTGCCGCCCGTTTTATGCGTGACCATGATCTCCCCAATCGTCATCTCTTTACCTGCCACGGCCTTCAGCATATCCCAGACTGTGAGAAGACCAACAGACACTGCCGTCAAAGCTTCCATTTCCACTCCGGTTTTACCTTCGCATGCTACTGTAGCAGTACACTTGATACTGTACGTGAGGCCGCTTTGATCCCTTGGCGGTGAAACCTGACGCATATCACGCTCAGGCGTCAATGTGACCGATACGTTGGATATCTGGAGAGGATGACATAGAGGGATGAGGTCGGGGGTGCGCTTGCAACCCATAATGGCCGCCAGTTGTGCGACTGTAAGCACGTCTCCCTTGCTACGGGCCTTCCGGAACGCTTCGTTAGCGCCACTGGCGTCACCCAACCCCGTGATAAGGTCATAAGCAGATTTCGGGATGTATATACGTCCGCTGGCGGTAGCGCTACGCCTCGTTGTGTCCTTACTGCCAACATCAACCATGCACGGCCGACCATCAGAGCCAATGTGAGTTAAGCGGGGGTTAGATTGACTAGAAGACGAGCTCCAGCGTCGGTGGATATGAGGTAGCATTTTATCATCGAGCAGGTAAGCATGTGTAGGAAAGCGAGGTAAGAATTGCACGCCCGACTTGCGAGGCTGTGTGTCTGGAAAGGTGGATTGACATCAGGTTGCTGTATTATACGCCATCGCCCACTAGTAGACACTGTCTCAAAAGGAAAACACCTAACCTCCGATGAGAATCATAGGTCGATTGGTTGTGACGTCGATGTCCTCCATTCCAGCGTGTTTCTCCTGTTTTCCTTGGACAGCTAATCCAATAATGTCCCGGAGATCTGCATCACTGGCGCCACGTCGCATTTCGTCTCTAAGGGATACCTCCTTGGCATCAAAGAGACAAACCTGCATCGAGGGTGAATACGCGAGACGCTCTGGAGATAGCAGACATACTTTGATTTGTCCGTCTGCAGTCAAGCGTAGACGGTTGCATGACGAGCAGAAGTGGTCTGACATACTGCTGATGAAACCTATACTACCGACATGTCCCGGGATCTTCCAGGATCGCGCGGTGTCGTTAAGTTCATCGGGTGCTCGTGTTATATCAGGATATTTCCGAGAAATCTGATCCAAGAGCTGGCTGGAAGGAACCATTTTTGCCTTGTCCCACTTGTTTCCTGTAGCGGCGTAAGGAAAGTCAAACGACTCTCGGAAATGAAATGTACCTGTGAATGGCATGAATTCTATAAATCGCACGGAAATATCTCTATCCGCAGTCAATTTGACGAAGTCCAGGGCTTCCGAGTCGTTAAGCCCCTTGACGACTACGACATTTAATTTCACTGATCGTAGGGGGCTGTGGAGGGCGGCATCAAGTGAACGAAGGACTGCATCGTGGCCAGAACGCCGAGTCATAATCTCAAACTTGAAGGGATCTAGAGTATCAAGGCTGAGCTACTTCAGTATCTGGCGTTGTGTGCACGAAGTATGGTCACCTCAAATTCAGGTGTGTTAGACCGCTTTCGACATAAGTATTCAGACGACGATGGAGAGCGAGTCCATTCGTGGTCATGCCGATGGACTGAAGGCCGAGTGGGCGGAGCTCATTTAGACGACCTGAAGAACATTTAGTGCCGAGATTCAGAAGTACGATGTTGATGACTTGCGGATGATGTTGTCCAAGCCTTTCCTTACAGTAGGTTCTCCACCAGTCAAGCGTATTTTGGTGACTCCGCTTGTCACGAAAAGGGTGGCCAACCGGATGATTTCATCGTCTGTTAGAATATGGTCGGCAGGTGATAGCTCTACGCCTTCGCTAGGCATGCAATAGAAGCCTGCATTGCGGGTTAGAGCTAGAAAACCATGCGTCAAATGAGAGACAGACATCGAAGATTGCATCTCTCCGTGAGGGAGATGCGAAGATAATCATGCTTCCTCTGAAATGAGTCAATGAGAACGGGCGAAAATGATCTTTGTGCATCTATGTGGGCGATCTTTAACTCGAATAAGATAAGCTGAACTTTACAACTTGTGTACACGAACATACTTGAGCTTTCGCTTTTACACTGGCAGTCGTCTTAGTGCTTTGCGAATAGTTTCGCAGGGAGAGAGACCTATTACAGAATTTTGCATGTAATGCTGGATTAAGAGTTATCCAGCGCGCTCGTTGATAGTTAACGTTCATGTGTCGGAAGGAGAAGGGATCATTCCCCAAGCTGAAGTCTAAACCCGCGCTCCTCACGGGTGCCACTGAGTTGGTTCTAGACTGAATCTCACGCCGCTTGACTGCAGTTATGATGTCGCACCGCGGGTCACATGTCACGTTCAGTGTATATGATGATGTTCAGACCATTTTGATTCCTCCCTACCTCCTCACTCTCTTTACTCCACCACGTAGACTTACTCTCCGTTCGTCTTACCTGACTTAACTGGTTCAGTCATTGGACATGGCGACCAATGGTGGTTCACAACATCCTCAGGAAATTGCTGACGCCCAGCTTCATGACATCATGAACCATGATGCATCCAAAGGTGCCACCGTTCACTCCTTCGACCCAGATGCTTCCCCCCAACAGAAGGCTGCTGCTGCCGGGAAGAAACGCGACCAGTTAAAGAGTGTCACCCAGCAAGATAGAACTGCCCAAGGTAAGCAAGGTCCGTTTCTATTTCTACCTCGTCAATCGAGTAACGTCATCCGACATTTATAAAGAAATGGCTGTCGACTTTAATGGCGGAGGTGTCCTCCCTACCATTACCGTCGAAGACGCCGACAGGGCGACTCAGGAAGAACAGGAGAAAGAGCGCAGTGGCAGTGGGACTCCGGACACCTTGTCTGCATCTACAGTGCCCGGCGAATTCCCCTCTGGTGCCGCTCCAGCGATTCCCGAGTGGTACAAAGTTGGCTGGCGTGCTGTCGCAAACATTGATGCACCTCCGCCCGAAGAAGGAGAGGAGAAAGATAAACACGTACTTCACCTTTACCTATCTGAGCAATACTATGGCGAGTGGTATCATAACGCCGGCCTTATGTTCTTCGTAAGTCTGTACCCCAAATTCTTCCCGTTTATAATATGTTTACCTCCTTACCGCTGTACAGGCTGTATTCGCTTCCCATTTCTTGACGCGTTTCAATTTCGGCTGGGGATGGCTGATTATCTTGCTATCTATTTGCAGCACTTATTATGTCACTTCAATGGCTCGTGTCCGCCGCCGTGCACGTGATGATATTCAGCGGGAATTGGTCAAGACACGTCTGGCATCCGAGCACGAGTCTGCTGACTGGATGAACAATTTCTTGGACCGTTTCTGGCTCATCTATGAGCCTGTTCTTTCGACTACAGTTGTCGCCTCTGTAGATCAAATCTTGAGTACCACCACCCCCGCCTTTTTGGACTCTATGCGCCTCACCACCTTCACCCTCGGGACAAAGGCTCCCCGCATCGACAAAGTTAGGACATTTCCAAAGACCCCTGACGATATTGTTATGATGGATTGGGGAATTTCCTTCACTCCCAATGATGTATCCGACATGACCCCTCGTCAGGCAGCGCAAAAAGTGAACCCCAAGATTGTGCTGTCCGTTCGTTTGGGTAAAGGTCTCGCTACCGCCGCTATGCCCATCCTCCTCGAGGATATCACCTTCAGTGGTTTGATGAGAATCAAGTTGAAATTGGTGTCAAACTTCCCTCACGTGCAAATTGTGGACATGAGCTTCCTTGAAAAGCCGGTTATCGACTACGTACTTAAACCGGTGGGTGGCGAGTCGCTTGGATTTGACATAGCCCACGTGAGCAACTTTCATTACGATGAATTATTATCGGCTGGATCTCACTTTATCATTAGATTCCTGGTCTACAAAGTTTCATTCGTGAAATGGTCCACGCTACGCTTGGCCCCATGATGTATGACCCCAATGTATTCACTCTCAATCTTGAACAACTTCTTTCTGGTACACCCCTTGATGCAGCCATTGGTGTTATTCAAGTCACTGTTGAGGCTGCTCGCGGTCTCAAGGCCAACAAGATTGGCGGAGGCTCTCCTGATCCCTATGTCAGCATCAGCATTAATAACCGTGAGGAGCTTGCGAAGACCAAGTATAGGGAGAGCACGTCGGTGTTTTTTCACTTTGTTTTACTTCCTCGGCCTTACTTTTACCTGCAGATACAACCCAACATGGATGGAGACCAAATTTATTCTGGTCAACTCCCTTCAAGATGCGTTGGTGCTTAATCTCATTGACTACAACGAGCATCGTAAGGACACTCCTCTTGGTGCAGCCACCTTCGAGTTGGAAAAGTTACTGGAAGATGCAACCCAGGAAGGCTTAGAGCTACCTATTCTGAAGGATGGAAAGGACAGAGGAATGATACGTTTGGGCATCAACTACTTCCCAGTTTTGAAACCCGAAACTGTCGAAGGCAAAGAAATTTTGCCTCAAACGAGTGCGTGCATGTTTAATTCACTGGTGGAGACTTACCGTCCTCGTTCCTAGATGTCGGAATTGTCCGTTTGACCTTACATCAAGCTAAGGAACTTGATGCCTCGAAATCATTGTCGGGCGACTTGAACCCCTTAGTCAAGGTCTTCCTTGGGAAGAGCCATTCATACACGCATAAGTCGCAGATTATCAAGCACACGAACAATCCGGTTTGGGAGTCAGCGACAGAGTTTCTCTGCGCAGATAAGGAGTCTTCGGTCATCACTATTAAAGTGGTGGACGAGCGAGACTTTCTTAGAGATCCAGTGGTTGGCCATATGTCTGTTCGGCTGGTCGATCTTCTCCAATCAGACCCGGCCCTTGACAGGGAGTGGTGGCCCTTGAACGGCTGCAAGAGCGGTAAAATTAGGCTTAGTTGCGAGTGGAAACCGCTGCAGATGGCTGGTGCATTGAACGGCGCGGATCAATATGTGCCCCCGATAGGTGTCGTAAGGCTTTGGTTGAAAAAGGCGACAGATGTCAAGTACGTTTCCTTTGAGAGCTATGAGATAGTATATTTAATTGATCGATTCTTAGGAACGTGGAAGCAGCTTTGGGCGGCAAGGTGATGCACATTCTATTGTTTAGATGAGTAAACTGACAACGATTCATTTTAGAGTGATCCTTACGTTCGAGTATTGGTGAACCACGTCACTCTCGGGAGAACCGAAGTTATCAACAACAGTGCGTAGCAGACAATCGTAATCGAACCGTAATCATTATCATTCTTGCAGATCTGAACCCCGAGTGGGATCAGATAATCTATATCCCAGGTAGGTAGTCGCTCACCTCAATCCTTTCTACTTGCTGATTCATTTTGTTGTCGTCAAGTCCATTCCTTGAGAGAGGCAAGTTCCTTGACCACTTCGAAACTAAGCTAACTTCCGATTAGTCCATGTTCATGGAAGTCATGGATTATCAACATTTGACAAAGGTTTGTCACTGTCAATTGATGCACATGACTGTCTGATTAGAATTGCAGGATCGCTCCCTCGGATCGGTGGAATTGCATGTCAGTGATCTCGCACGCGAGTCATCAGCAGATCCACAATACCGCTACGAATCGACCGGGCCCAGAGAGGTTGCTGATCCTATTAAGCTCGACGGCAGCAGCGACTTGTGTAAAGGCGAACTGCACTACAGAGCTGAGTTTATACCAGCTTTGAACTTGAAACATAAGCCTTTCGATGCAGGCGAGAACGAAATCCAGAAAGTTGCCCATGAAGCTCAGCGTAGTCGTGTTAATGGCAGTTCAATCAGTGGGAGAAGCAGTTCTTCCAGCGAAGAGGAGCGATTTGTTACGGTCACTCATCCAACTACTGAGAATGGTCCCCATCAAACGGATTCTAGTGAATCGGTTCGAACCAATGGAGGTGGAGATGCAAAATCGGACAAGGGAGCTCCATCGATGGTAGCAGAAGGTTCTGTCAAAGAAGACATCGAGCTCAGCAAGGAAGAGTTATTCAAGCATCGTGAGTAACCTGCGCTGTATCCGGCACGCATCCATGCTCATTTGCATATTAAGAGTCGGGTATCATCATTTTCAATGTGATAGGTGGTCACCTGCAGAAGAAAGCTCGTCTTGATGTTCTCTTGGATGATGCTTATTGGCCTGCTTTCAGCACGCTGAAATCGCGAGGTACAAACGCTCAGTGGTCACAGGTTGGCGAGGGCTTCCTCAAAGAACTCGACTTTGGTCGCGTCTGGCTTCGCTTGAACGAGAGCGGGGATCCCGACAAGGATGACATCATAGCGGAATGGAAAGGCGATGCCAAGGCTTTCTTAGACGCCACCTTGGTGAGTCGTGCGTTGTTTGCGTGGATGTAGTTCCTTATGCATTTGCAGGATCGTCGATCCACTTTCAGGCTTACAGACCCGGATGGCAACTCATCTACTGTTGAGATTGAAACCCGTTATGTACCCGTCCCAGTGAAGCTCTTGGCTAGAGAGAGTATTAACAGTAAGCGGTTTGTGAAGTCTGCAGTCATGCTGTGTAAATATATTTGTTACAGATCAAGGCATGCTCCGAGTAACTCTTCTGGCTGGAAAGGACCTTCGTGCTGCTGACCGGACGGGTAAGCTTTCGTGCCGGGTTTTGCTCCTGCTAACGCGTTTCCCAGGCAAATCCGATCCATTCGCCGTCTTCACTCTCCACGGAACGAAGGTATTCACATCTCAAACCAAGAAGAAAACTCTCGATCCTGTTTGGTCAGAAAGTTTCGAAGTTAGCGTGGTATGTCTATGCACCGTTCATCATTAGTTTTCTATTACTGAGTGGCATATTAGCCGTCTCGAGAAATGGCAGATTTTTCCATCGAAGTTTTCGATTGGAATCAACTGGAGCAATCCAAGAGCCTTGGAAAGGGTGTCATTGACCTGCGTGGTATCGAACCCTTCGAGGCCTCCGAACAGACAATCACGCTTTCTTCAGAAAAGCATGGTGTAAAGGGATATATCACAATACAATTGCTTTTCCAACCGGAGATCATTGCCAAGAGCCGCAAGGCAACCTCGACATTCTCTACGGCAGGCCGCGCCATGACCCATATTGGGTCATTGCCGTTGGATGCTGGGAAGGGCGTTGTTCGTGGTATTGGTAGTGTGTTCAAGAGGGAATTCAGAGGCAGTCATGACAAGTTGGATACATTCCCGGCTGTACCAGAGGCTGCTGCTGGTCAGGCATCACACCCGGTGGAAGAGCACTCGGTGGTAAGTGGTGACACTACTGGCGCCAACGCCGCTGCTTTCCCCTCCTTGAGTCGTACTCCCTCGTCTTCGGGCCCACCATCAGAGCCTGGAACACTCCGAGTAACGATGATGAGCGCAAAAGATCTGTCTACGCCAGAAGCCAAACCGTACGCAGTCTTACGCGTCGGTGACAAGGAGTTCAAGACAAAGCATGGTAACAAGACATCATCGCCAGAATGGTAAGACCTTGTTCATCTGGTTCATGGCTCCGCCTTTCAATTTGTCATACAGGAACGAGTCTTTCAACTTTGCTGCGAGCGCACAAATGGGAAAATTACATATCTGGATCCATGATCATAAGACGCTCGGAAAAGATAAGCTGCTTTCTCAGGGCGAGGTCGATGTGAGTTTTTTTCCGCGTCTTTTGCTTTGGTATGATTTTCCTGACTAACTTGATCAGATCTGGCGGCACATACAAATTGGCCAAGTGACGACCGCCGAGGTTACCGTGGAGCTTCAGGGAGGGGGGCTAGCTCACCTGCGCCTCGAATTTGATGCGGAGAATAATCCATTAGCGCGAGACCCGTCCATGATGTCCCTTGATCGGTCGCATCTGCAGACTTCGCCATCGAGGTTCAGCATCAGGGGCCGTAGACCAGGATCGACAGAAGACAGCTGATTACGCAACTCGGGATAGCTAGTATCTCGTCAATGGTGGCGACTTAATTTATGATCTTGAACTGCTATTTTTTGACTACCATATGATTTAAGTCTACGTATATAAATGCTCTACCTTTCAGGAGATAGCATGCATCCTTGTAAACTGACTGAATCTTTCTGTCATTTTTGAGATGGCCCAGATCGACGTAGTTCAACCTGGGGGAGCTGCCCGTGTAAATCGAATTATGAATAAAAGCTCTCGCCCCGCCCGTCGCTCGATGACAATCTAAAAGTCATAAGAATGTGTCCACTTCGTAGTGGACAGGTTTTACCTCGCTAGATAAACCAAAGTCTTCTAACATCCTGGAACGGATGCTTAGAACGTTGTTTTGTTTCAATGCAACCAAGTAAAATCTGCCCCGCGGTGATAGCAGACCCTGAGAATGATCGTTAATGGTGTCCCAGAACACTGGGAAGGAAGAGACCTCAACATCTTGTAACAAACGATCGGTAATTTCCATTCCATCTGTTCCCCCTGCCCAGGACCCAGCAATATCAGCGCTACTCTGAGCACTGGAAACTTCACTTGTATCTGTGGGCACATAAGGAGGGTTGAATAGCAGAATATCCACTGCGTGATGCAATCGCGATAAGAGAGGTCGTGCCAGCGAACATGTCACTGGATCTAGGGTTATCTACTATGTACTTGTGATTAAAAGTGAACCAGACTCAGTTACAAATGTACCTTGTTCTGTTTCCCTGTTGCTAATGTGCAGCGGGAGGCGTGTTGATTTATGTCAGTGCAGATGTAAACTAGTAAATTCTGCTCCGAGAATGATATGATGACTACGAATGCAGTAACTTACGAGAAGGGGTCTGTCCTAATATCTTCCCGAGAAACGTCGATACACATCCTGACCCAGAACTGAATATACTCAGTATTTTTCAGTATGTAGAAGGTAGGACTCACCCGACCTCAAGACAAATCAGAGGACGTTCCTTCCTGAGCTCTTCAGCTTCCTGTTCGAGGGCATCCAGGAGCAGGAATGTGTCCTCT
>Ga0153975_1000783_pt1 | contig 10378 bp, 11 predicted proteins | sample TSGA059MetaG_FD_104694 | JGI IMG/M metagenome (GOLD analysis project Ga0153975, IMG submission 104694) | Attine ant fungus gardens microbial communities from Georgia, USA - TSGA059 MetaG | ecosystem: Host-associated > Fungi > Mycelium > Unclassified | place: USA: Georgia, Yuchi Wildlife... | reverse complement strand
TTTCCGGGTTCATATTGGGCCACCGCATTGTCTGGTTGCAACCGCCCTTGCGCCCTGGAGAATGGAAGTGCGGTAAGATCCAAAATCCCTCACACTCACCTCTAAAGGCAACGTCTGATTGTTGTGATCGAGTTGATTTACGAGAGTTGTCCGCGTATCATGGCTATGGGTCCTCGGATAGTGATGTGGCACATCCAGACTTCATTGCAAATTCCTTTGTTGCCTTTTTTTTGGTTAGCTGGGGTTGAAATACTGGTTATGAGGGCCCTCCTCAGCGCACTTCTCGCTTAACACAGATGATAAGTCATACAGTGAGCAGGTTATCACGTTGAATATTGAAGCGGCGACGATTTGCTGGAGTGGAACTTGTTCCGATGGTTCTGACGTGATAGGGAACGATCATCCTTCGTGCTTCTTTTCATGGACCGTTCATCGCCGCTGGTAAGTTATTCTGGCCCCATCGCTTATCAGATAGACCTTCAACTTTTGATTATGCCGATTAGTATTATGTTCCTGTTGCCGCATTCCAAGCATTGTCAGCTGCCAGCGCTAGAGGAAACGAGCTTTTTATCAAGTTTGGTTAGTACGAGATAGACTCGTTCTGTATCGAAAGACTGACCGAGTTCTAAACCCTTAAGAGACGTCTTCTTGGATATCATGTCGTTGCGTCTGTGGCGTCTGAGAAAATGTCAATTAATAATATTCACACTCCTCCCCATAGCTCCCTTTGCACGGCTGATCCAAGAAAGGGACCACCAAACCCTGGTCAATTTTAGCTATCTGAGGCGGCTAGGGTATTGCAGCCTTCCCCTTGCAACTTGTCTGATCAATGAGCCGATATAGTATCCCATACCCGGTCGCACCCAGTCCCCCTTGGCTTCCAAAAATCCAGACATATCGTCGGAGCCGAGACAGAATATTCCGCCAACTTCCTGCTCGCACGACACCAGCGATTCCCGCAATGCTTCATTGTTCGGCACTCACTTCTGTTATATCAGTAGATCTTGGCGAAGGACGTGACACGCACTTTTCATTCAAGTTGTTCATCTCAGATTGTCAGCCGCTATATTGGCACGCTATGACACGTCTTGAAGGAGTTGTGTAACCCACGATAAACATGCCCGGGTCACTGGTTCCAACAAGTAATTGATATTGACGTCATTGCTCGCCGGTGATTGCGATATGGGCACAATGTCAAAATTGATATCTTAGCTTCTTACACTCCTTGGTCACTCGGCGGCCCATTTTTCTGGTGGTTCCTAACCATATCTTTGGTTCGGACCTTAAGATCTTCAGCCGCCCAAGTTCAATCATATTATTTCGGGGTACAGCAACACGCTCATTAGTTCAAAGTTCAGACCGCCACTATACATACATGACTTATGCCTCTTTCATCCCCGTTCTACACATCATTTGTACATAAAACAACCCAAACTTGCCGATTCTGATGCGGGATATTCCGTACCATTCCCGAAAAGGTATTAGTGGATATAATCAAATCTGAGGTTGATATTAGTTATGACCCACCACACACTGAGGAAGCTGCAACCATCGTGCACTGCTTGTGCTGCGTACAGAGGCAATCATTTTCGCCCCAAAGGAGCTCTCGGCTCTTGGCGATCCCCCGGAAGTGTTATCCTAGCAGGGAAGTGGAACAGGCACACCAGGACCTGGAAACCCTGCACATTAACTTAAGTCCACGGACATCACTCGAGTGAGTTTACATCCTTCTCGGCAATTGTGGTTTTCCGTCACCGCGGCTTTGGTTGCCTAATATCGTTCAACCTAACCAATTTTTGTCTGTTCCATTTGGTTGTCGTACTGTTGATAGCCGCTGACTTCATTTGATTGTCCCAGTTCTACTGAAATGCAGCTCCCACTGCACCTTGTGGGGCCAAAATTGCACATATCCGTTGACTCGGGAGTTCGTTATCTATTTCCATCGATCATGCATGATCCCTGCGAGTCAAATCTCCATCTAGTGTTGTCCAATATGTCGCCATTAGATTATGTTGAATCCCCTTCTTTTGATTCCGAATTCCGAATTTCGTCCGCTCTTAAATACAGGATCGATATTGGGTAGAACATGTGCCCATATGCCCACATACACGACTGACCCGAGCATGCCTGCTCCATCATTTCAAGATAGCCTCCCCGCTATAGTCGCCGTCGGCCTAGTAAGTGGGGGAGATACCTCTCGTTGACGTTATGTTTTATAATTCTGACCCTTGAACATAGCTTTGTCACTTTGTATTCAAACGTTACGAACCCGACAGTCCGCTCGTCCATGTGGGCTTGCTCGTCGTAGTTCCAGCTATACTCACGACCCTGCTTTTGCCGAGCGCGTCAACGTTTATGCGCGCTTGCGGGTGTGCATATCTATTGTATTACTCCACCATTGTCCTATCTGTGGTCGTCTACCGCCTCTCACCCTGGCATCCACTTGCGAAATACCCTGGTCCTGTCCCATGCCGCATATCCAAATTCTGGATGGCATGGGTCTCCCGTGATGGGAAACAGCATCAATTCTACGAGAGGCTCCATCAGACGTACGGCGACGTTGTCAGGATCGGTACATAATTCTTCAACTGAATTATTATTCCCGACTTTCTGATCACCTTGTTGCTAGGACCTAACGAGCTCTCGATACGGGACGTCAATGCCGTGAATCCGCTGATGGGAGCCACTGGGCTACCTAAGGGACCTCGTTAGTGATTTGACGCGATATGTGAGGAGGGTTCTAATCTTAGGAAACAGACTGGGACGGCCGCATGGCTGAACAATCCACCATAAGAACACTCATCTCTGTGAGGGATGCCACGGAGCACGCGCGCCGAAGAAAACCTTGGACAAGGGCTTTCGGTACTGCTGCACTGAAAGGTTATGAAGAGATTCTTGGAAGGCGTGTACAACAGTTTGTTATGAAGCTCGAACAGCAGACAGGACCCTTCGACCTTGCAGAATTCATAAGTTATTTCACGTATGTCTTTCGCTTCCTCTGCTTTTTCTGCTCCTAACGCGAATGTCATAGATTCGACTTCATGAGCGACATGGCGTGAGTGCGCTATCAGGATGCTTCTGATTGAACCTAACCTGTTCTGAAGATTTGGTGGAGGGTCGGAGATGCTGCGCGACGGTGATAAGGACAATACTTGGCACTTGCTCGAAAGTGGACTTCCGTGAGTACAACGCGCATTGTGGAGTAACTTAGGAAAGGATATATTATTTTTCCTTTGTAGGACCGCGTTGGTTCTCTCCCACGTGCCTTGGCTCGGGAAGTACTATGTCAAACTGCCGAGAATTGGGGAAGACCTGAAGAAATTCCGCGTGTTCTGTCAAGAGCGTGCTTCGCTAAGGCGTTTGCAAGGCTCTCAGTCTAAAGACCTCTTCCACTATCTGGTAATTATTTACTTTAATTGGATTTCTAGCCTTGTTGACACTCTCCAGATTGACGAGGCGGGTCTTGAGCATCACAGTTCCCCTCCAACTTTTGCTGAAGTAGCATCTGATGGAGTCCTGGCTATAGTAGCCGGGTCAGATACAACAGCGACCACACTCAGCTGTCTGTTTTACTTTCTTCTGAGTAATCCTCAAACGTACCGTCGTCTCCAAGCCGAAGTCGACAAGTTTTTCCCTCCTGGCGAAGATCCACTTTCTACAGCCCATCACTCGCAGATGAGTTACCTCGATGCCGTAATGCAAGTGCACCAGTTCTTTTTTTGTAATTTGACCGGTGACAGCTGACACTGGTTTCAGTAACGAGACTCTACGTCTCTTCCCACCTGTTCTTAGCGGAAGTCAGCGCGGAACACCCAGAGACGGTGACGGCACATTTGTTGGCCCTTAGTAAGCCGTCATTTGTATATCGACTCGTGCGAGGCTAACGCCATACGTTCACCTTAGCTTCTTGCCCAAGGGCACCAGCGCATTTATTCATTTTTATTCCCTTCACCGCGATCCTCGGAACTTCTCTCCATTCCCTGAATCCTTCTGGCCGGAGCGGTGGCTTCCTGATGAACGACGAGCGGAATTCGCATCGTCAGATTCGAAAGGCTTCGATAAATTACCATTCATCCACAACATCAATGCATTTGTCCCGTTCTCTTACGGCCCTTCAAATTGCGTTGGCAAGAAGCTCGCGTATCAAGAAATGCGAACGGTCATCTGTATGATGATGCACCGGCTGAACTTCAGCTTTGCGGAGGGATACGAACAAGAGTCCTGGGAACGCGACTTGAAGGATTACTTTGTAGCTACTAAAGGGAGACTGGAGGTTATCTTATCTCCACGGAATTGAAGTGCTTAAATGCCTGAGAGTTGCACAGATGCGGATGGTTACTCTATAGCGCCTAGTTATTTACCATGTATTCCTCGTTATTCGTGTATTTAAGAAGGGTTTTGGGTCCACCTTAGTTACCTATCGCGGTCATATGTATGATATTTGAATCAAGAATCTCAAGGATGTTCAAGGGACGTGATTGACAGGCCGGCGAGTCGCGCCCAAGCGTCCGAATATAAAGGATATATGGCGACCGATGGGGAACCCCCGAAACAAAGACAAATGATCCTATCTCCGCATCTCATGTTCCCTTACACATCAGTAGATCATCCATCATGATAAAAATAACTGAGAACACACGGGACCTACGAGAGATAGGAATCCACCAATGGTCAAGAGCATTCGTTGTCGGGCACCGACACTTTACCACAATTAAAACAGTCAAGCGTGTGGTGTTCGAATTTGGTCCTCGCACTTGATCGGTCACAGGATTGATGGCTTCGTAAATAAGGACTCTTGGCTATGCAGCTAATACTGTGTTATCACTTGGCAGGACGATATCGGTCCCCCGGTGGCGGATAGATTGGATTTTCGTTTTGGACCCTCCACAACAACTTACCCGGGAGAACGAGATCTGAGAAGCAAATCTATATGTCACGGTACCGGGAGAAGTGTATAAGTATGGCGTTCCTCGGAGAAGCAGCGCAGGGGTAAGTCATGTGCATTGGCAAAAAGGATATCGATTCCCAACTGAAAAAGACCCTGAAGTGATAAAATGCCGGCCGAACGCTTGGCAAGGAATAACTCTCGAGGGACGATGATGCAAAGATGATGACGTTGGATGATAGTCGTTGCGGAGACGAATTCTTAGCCCCGTAGTACACGGCTTAGAGTGCACGACACGAGGATGTTGATCTGAACGGAAGAACATACCGAGTATGTAAATCAGACTAATAGGACACATGCTCGGCTTAGACTGAGCCTCGAGGAGCTTAAACTCCCCTACTAGGCAGCGAAGGAAGACGTGACAGTGGTTCCTTCTGTACTAGTAAACGCCGAGCCGCTCTGTGATACCGGATGTTGTATTAGTAGTCAGCGCTACAAGTGCTGACGTTGACACTTAAAGCACCCGCAATGTCTGGATCGATCAAAGACCAACCTCCAGATTTTTTTTCAGGCAAGTTCTGCGTAATCCCCCCTGGGTCGATATAACGCAGCACCTATTATAACTCACCCGGCCCGGCCACTGTATGGGCAGTCGGTATTCGTGCCTAGTAGAGTTACACGCAAAGTCTGGTACAGTGAAAATGCGCCGTATCAGCAAGTTATGCGTGATTTGCAACGATGATAGTAGGGGAGAAATGACAATCAAAGAGAATTTGTTGTTCGTCGAGAGACTTGTTAACAATGGTTTTGCGTTCCGAATGTTACCGGCCTCGGTAGCCTCTTAGCGAATTTATGACCTCGCGCACAGCCACTGGAGACTATGACGCGCCGTGCTGTTCAATCGCATCTAACTCATATACAAAGCTTCAGCTACTGGCTATACCTTGTATTGAACCATGTCTCTCGTGCTTGCTGTCAACGCTGGCTCATCATCACTTAAGATATCACTCTTCCGCTGCTCTGTGGAAGATGCTGCCAACCCAGTATTACTCCTATCCTCGTCTATATCTTCCATATTTGGCCCTCAAACCAAGTTCAAGTTCAATCTCGTTGCACATCAAAACAGGTCATTACACGAAGAAGTGCTCTCTATCCGCGACCATGCCGAAGCATTTGAGCACTTCCTAACTCGGCTCAAAGAAGAAGCGAGCGTCGACCGAACCGACATTGGGCATGTTGCACATCGTGTAGTGCATGGTGGTGACTACACGAGCCCTGTTATAATATCTGAAGAATCATATCAATACATTGAAAGGCTAACCGACCTTGCTCCTTTGTACGTCCTCTCCCGTCCTGTATTCAGTGCTTCGTTAGAAAGTCTATAGACACAATGGGCCAGCTCTTTCGGTCATCCAGATAGCCATCAAGGGACTTCCGCACGCGAAATCGGTCGCTTTTTTTGACAGTGCATTTCATAAGTATCTCCCTACTCACGTAGCTACGTATGCGATCAATCAGCGAATAGCGAAAGAGAGGGGACTGAGGAAATACGGTTTCCATGGTTTGAGCTGTATGCCGTCATCGGTCTTCGCTACAATGTCGTTGACACCATATCCCTAGACGCATTCATCTTGCGGGCAGTGGCTGCGCAGCTTGGGAAGGTATTTGGTAGTTTGCTGTCCGATCGGTGACTCTCTTACGTCTATAGGCTCGTGATACCTTAAACATCATCGTTCTTCACATCGGTTCGGGAGCATCCATGTGCGCCATCCGCAATGGTCAGTCCATCGATACGACTATGGGATTGACCCCACTCAGTGGGCTACCCGGAGCTACGCGCGCTGGTGACGTAGATGCGAGCCTAATTTTCCACTATACGAGTCATTCTCCCGCCCGTATGAGCCACGACCCCAGCCTTTCGAAGGAAGTTCGCGTGACAGAAGTTGGATTTCCTCCTTTTCTTTGCACGATGCAAGCTCACCGTTTATAGGCTGAGGACATCCTTAACTTCAAGTCGGGTTGGAAGGCACTCACCGGTACAACCGACTTCAAAGAGATTACGGAGAAGGCCGATCTGAGTACACTTTCTGATCCCATGTTGCGGACAACAGACCCGAATACGCTTGCATTCCGTATTCTGTTAGACCGCATCCTCCATTACGCTGGGGCATACTATCTGGCTCTTCGTGGAGATGTAGATGCGTTAGTTTTTGCGGGGGGTGTAGGAGAGCGAAGCGTCGAGTTGAGACATGCGATCGGAGAAGCTGTAAGCTGCCTTGGGTTCGCGGCTATCGACGAGAGAAAGAATAGCGAAATCAAAGATGACGATGGTATCGTTGTGGATATCGGGAGGGGTGACAAGGAAAAGAGGGTGCTGGTTTGCCATACTGATGAGCAGCTGGAGATGGCAAGAGAGTGTTCTCTCACGGCAGAATTCTGGGTCTAGAAAGGTCAATTACGGCGATGACAAGATGTGTTTAATGATTGCGTGTTCAGAGCTGTAACTAGCATATTCCTGCCGGTGGTCAGCCTGGACCGTACCAGAATCCATATATTACAAGACAATCTAGCCAGACTATATATACAATATCGAAGACGTCTCGGAGGAAACAGACTACTGAGTCGATGCGTGTCATCAGTGTATAACGGACTCGGACCAACGCTCCTCCTGGTGAGTTGCAGTCATAATCGAGACTCACTTCCTCGAAGTCGATCCCAACCATGTCATGGCTGCCTTCCATACCACGAATGGCAAAGTCGGGAACAGTATACCTGGCTGGGGCATTTCTAACGAACTTCGCCCCTCGATGTCAGTCAATCGTCGTTCGTAGTCTACCTTCGTTGCCTGCACTCGCTCCCGCGCTTTCCTAAGTTCTTCTTCGAGCTGCTGGCTCTTCTTCTTTTCCTCCGCTTCTTTCTGACGAGCTTGTTCCGCTATAAATGCGCTCTGCTTTTCGGCTTGAGCAACTAGCAGTTTCAGTCGAGAGACTTCTTCGTCCATCAGTCTTCGGTTCTCCTCTTCTCGTTTCTTCTGTTCTTCAACAAGTCTTGCGCGCTCTAACTCTTGCATTGCTTTAGCAGCAGCGGCTTCGCGCTCCTTCCTTGCCTGCACCTCCTCTAGTTCTTTGCGTGCTCGCTCGACTTCCTCCTCCGCGATCTTCCGTTGTTCTTCCTCGCGCTGCTTCGCCAAGTTTTCTTGCTCCAGGAGACGTAACTTGGTTTCTTCCTGGAGCTGCTTGGCATCGGCTGCCTCCTGCTGCTTACGCCTCTTTTCGGCTTTCGCAGCTTCTTGTTGGGTGCGTAGGAGCTCCTCTTCAAGGTATTTCCTGCGGGCTTCCTCATCCCGTAGTTTAGCTTCATGCTGCTCTGCGAGCAGTCGTGCGCGTGCATCTTCTTCGGCTTTCCTAGCTAATTCAGCTTCGCGCTCCCGGGTGGCATGCGCCTCTTCCATCTCCCATTGCACTCGAATAAGTTCTTCCTCTCGTTGTCGCGCTAGCTCTTGTTGTTCGAGGAGGCGGAGTCGGACGTCTTCCTCAGCCTGCTTCGCTGCTGCACTTTCGGCCTCCTTGCGTGCGTGGGACGCCCTGACTTCTTCTAATTCTCTCTCCCTTTGTGCAAATTCTTCCTGCAGGCGTACTCGTTCTCTCTCCTCTTCACGGGCACGTTCCATCTCCACTGCTTCCATGATGGTTCTCTGTCGCTGCTGCTCTGCCTCTAGCGCTGCCAACCTCTCTCGCTCTCGCTTGACTTCTTCGGCATGTGCAATCTCGGCGTTCTCTTTCGCGATGCGTGTCTTCTCCATCTCCTCGAAGAGACTTTGGAGGTGCTTCTGGTGGCTCTCTTCCGCTAGTGCTCTTGCTTTGCGCTCTTCTTCCAATTCACGAGCTCGGCGCTCGTCATCTGCCTGCTTTGCAGCAAGAATCTCGCTCTGTGTCCGGATGTGCAGAGCCTCCTGCTGCTCTTTTTCCTGCAAGACTCTTGCTACATCGCCTTGAAGGCCCGTCAGCGTCTGACATTGCTTCTGGTGCTCGTCTTCCATCTGCAGAATTCGAGCCTCAAGGCGTGCGCGTTCAGCGGCGAACTCAGCTGCCATGCGCTGGGAGGCTTGCTCGATGCGCAAGCATTCCTGCTGCTTCTTCTGAAGCTCCTCTTGAAGTTCGTTCCTCGTCTCCTCGTCTTTGGCGCGCATAGCGGCTTCCATCTCCGCCCTGAGACTACGTATTTCCTCTTTGTGACGATCCGATTGTTCGTCGAGGGCGCGCCTGAGCTCAGAACCAGCAGCGGTTTGCTCGATTGGCTTGTGCTCATTGACGATTTCTTGTTGAATGCGGAGCGTAGCTGGCTGGCTGTTGATGAGATAACGGAGGATGGTATGTGCGGCCTCGATGGTGCCATCATGACGGAGCATCCGAGCACCCTTCTCGAGCACGGGCTTAAAAAATTTGTCCTTGCTCGCAAGCTCAGATTCTCTAGCCTCGCCAATCTCGCGTTTCACCTCAGACCACATATTGGTCACGATGATAACGTTTTTGAGTGAGCTCTCTCCGCAGAGCTCGCGGAATATCTTGAAGTTGCGCTTGGACGTGCCGCCCATCCTGAAGTCTGAAATGCGGTGCATATAAATGACACCGGCGAGCCTTGCGCCGTGCTCATAGCTGAAGGAATCATTGGACCGTGGAATCTATTGCAAAGGGAGCACTTACGTCTTGGAGAGATATGCTGCGATCATGGACAGAATGTCCGTATCGCTGCGGGTCGTATCATCGAACCCGGGTGTGTCAATCAGGGTTACGAGACGTCCGCTGACAACAAACGGCCGCGAAGTTCGCACCTCGCTGGTGCAACTCTCGAGGCCGCGACCAACGGGGAGATTCGACCCGCTGGCCTTATTAATAAACTATGCGTGTCCGCCGAAAATAATCAGCACGGTTGTTCAGGCTAAGAAGACTGTACGTACCGTGGATTTACCACTCCCGGTTGCGCCCATGACGCTACACAAGGGTGTCAATGCGTCTACTTGAAGACATGCAAGGGTACGTACGCAATCCTGATTTCTCTGTTTGGATTCGCCATTGTAACTCACTAATTAGCAGACGTCAATCGATGCAAGAGGTGGTATGGTGCGTGCAGACGCTTTGGACAATGCGAGGGACACGGCCGTGGTCAGTGTTTATATAGGCCTGCGGGTTTATCGCGGACCCTCATCTTGCAAAGGCGCGGGGCGTTGCACGCGAGGCGCAGCCCCTAATGTGGTCAGCGAGTGCTATTTCTCGATGCCTCATTGCTTGGAGCTCTACATCGACGAGATTACCACTGGGTGGATCTCGGGGAGCATGTTTAGATCGAACATGAAGCAGCCTCGCCTGGTCCTAGCTGTGCACGATGCTCACATTTCACGCTGGTCGTGCCCTTGTTCTTTGAATTCGAAGTTCATTCTTCAATGCGTCTCCGTGATGGCGCGTGGCCGGCCCCCGTGCTGCCCCCCAGAATATT
>Ga0153975_1000782_pt1 | contig 10385 bp, 10 predicted proteins | sample TSGA059MetaG_FD_104694 | JGI IMG/M metagenome (GOLD analysis project Ga0153975, IMG submission 104694) | Attine ant fungus gardens microbial communities from Georgia, USA - TSGA059 MetaG | ecosystem: Host-associated > Fungi > Mycelium > Unclassified | place: USA: Georgia, Yuchi Wildlife... | reverse complement strand
TGAGAACTGTCGCCTGAAATAGGATTACGACGACGGTCCACTGGGGGTAGCTTCAAGGTGGGTTGTAACAATTTGCTCGACTGACTCGAACGTGATAAACGCGGGGTTGGTGTATGTCGGACCGAGAGTCTAATAATTAACCCACGTTCAGTGACAGCGACCCTCACTGGGTCATTAATATTTATAGCACATTGCGCTCACTTATATTCTCTGGCATCCACTCTGGCCGTTGTTACGGTGGTCAGGCTGGTTGAGCCTTGATTTCGAAGTCTTGGTTGTCTCCGGTAAATCTTTTGGCTCGAGAATATTAATCCAGACTAACCTTGTTCTATATCGCTCATAACTCTTAATGGATCGCTCTTCCATAACCTAATCTCTTGCTTCCCCATGCTCCATCTCCAACCTAGAAAAATTCGCAACTTGCTGCTTGAAATTGTACTACTTCAATTGAGCTCCCCCGTATTATGTGAGTGTCTGTCTTATTCTGCGGCACTCTCGATTTTCACCTTTCTCTCTCCAGGCTGGTCATCTTTTAACGATTTTCATTTATCTCCACCATCGACATTGATCATCAACAGACTTACTATTATCAATGCCCTCAAATGCAACTCAGCGCATCCGCGCAGATTCCTATTCTACCGATGACCACCACCAATATCCCTACGTCCGCGAACGATCCCGTAAATCACTTCCTTCATCTCCTTCCTCTTCCTACTCGTTGCGCAGGTTGGTATCACGACACAATGACATTCCCGACAATACACCAGGTCGCATCCTTGCCATCAGCTCCCCTCAGTCCAGCCCCGTCACATCCCCATCCTCCGCACATGGTGGCAGCAGCCGCTTCGCCGACTCACAATCGTCATTCACGTCAGAGTCTGCCAGCACTGATCCCTGGTCCTCACGATCAGGGTGCGAGGACCGAAATCGGGTCCCTTCAACAACAATGCGTCCACTCAATTTCGGTACCCCCCCATCTCCGATACCTGGCCGCTCCAGATCCATAACCGAGTCTGATCTTCGTCTTCCTGTGCACGGTTCTACTCGCACGCCTGCCTCGAAATACCCCGTATCTTTACGCCCGCGCACGGCACCCCATTCTCCCAGTCCTACGGTCTCCACAGAGAACCCCGATTCCCATGTTTCCATGGGCATTAAATTCCTCCTCAGCAAACCTGCACTGCCGTCCCCAGCACTACGCTCATCTTCGGCCTCAGAAAGCCGGTCACCTTCACGTCATGCAATCCCTCTCAAGCCAAGACCGCATCCGACTGAGCTTGAACTTGACGTCTCGGCAACTCCCTTTCCACTTAGAAACTCTCCTCCGGATCATACCGGGGTACCGCCAGTAAACCAAGACAGCATCCAATCTAGCAGTTCGATACCTACACATGGGAGAGGGGGAAAACATCGAAACGATCGAAACGTGTTACGTAGAAAGCCGTCTACAAAGGCAAAAGAAAAAGAAAAAATACAGCGAGAACTCGAAGAGAAAAGGAATACGACCGCATCGCCCTCGTCTTCGTCTTCGGCCCGTAGATCTGTATCCAAAGAGTCCCCATCAGCACACTCGCGAGACTGGTCACTGCTGACGCCTGCCCGTACGGTTATCCAGGCATACAAGCAGCGAGAGAACCCATCGTCGGTGCAGCCCCCCGCGGAGGAGGATGCTGCAGACGAGCACGCTTCGCCTTCTCCAACCCCGTACTATACTGTCTACGGGACGCGGTCGGAGCACACAGTCGCTGCAGACGGACCGGATGATGCACGACAATGGTTGCTGCACGAGCATGTCCTTGCTGACCGGCGTGCGCAAAAACGCCAAGAAGAGCCGAACAAAAACTTGTCAAGGAAGGGAAGCCTCTCGAGGATGGTTTCGGGCAGCTGGAAGAGAGCGACTGGGGGAGGCGATAAGGCTGGCGAATCTCGACCTCCCTCACGTGAGCACGCCAAAGGTCGATCAAGTTTACAAGAAGGCCACTTTTCCGGTCTCGCAAAGGATCGCAGAGAGTGCATCGATGCAGGGGGGTTTGGTACAAACTTGCATCAAACGCGCTCGGTGACTGAGCCTCGGAGCAACTTGAAGGAGAGCCCAGTGGAAGGAGGCTCGAAGATCTGGAAGCTCATGAAGCGGCTCAGCACGGGTGGAATGCGCGAGCGTTTCGTTGCTGATCAATCTGTGCCGCCTGTGCCTGCTATCCCTAAAGAACTACTCAACAGCCCACCTCCCCAGTCCCATGCTTTCCGAGCTGGGTCACAAAAGTCCTATAGCCCATCTATGCCAAGGAATATTGCAAACTCCGGCCCACGACCGAGTATGGCAACGTCTTCATCTTCTCCTAATTCATCCGACGTGGCTTCGACACGTTTCTTTCAGAAATCACACTCGAGGAGATCATCGGTGTCTTCGTATGGGGAGGAGACTGCGCCGCTTTCAAGTTTTCCCAGCATTTCCCATGGAGATCATCATATTGTCCCGCCGCGGGAGCTACACCAGATTGCTCGTGATCTAACGAAAAATCAGAGCTCGACGTCATATTCTCGTAGTCATAGCCATCCCGGACAAGCCGCAGACGGCAAGACTAATCCAGATGATCAGCGCCCTCGTGTTGCATCGCTAACACATGACCCTTGGGAAACGCCGCCACGCACTGTGCCTTCGTCCTCGGTCACACAGCTTACGTCGTTAAGCCCTCACGGGCTTGGTGAGAAGCCGGCTACAGTTGCACATGTTCAACTACTCCCGGATGGAAATGTGTCCCTTTCTCCACCACCAAGGCCTACTCGGAGCGCGATGCGTGCAAGCAGGGTTTCACAGAGCGAAAACTCACATGCACATTGCAGTCCTGCAGCTGCTGACGAAGAATCAGCGGTACGAACATCTCTATATCCACGGGCGTCTAGTAGCCTCAGCGAGGCGTCTACCGCTACGATACAGCCTTTGGAGACGCTAGACGTCTCGCATCTGCACTCTGGCATCAACTTCCGCGAACTGAGCGCCACTCCGCGCCGCGCGCCGCTCACAGAGCACGAGAAGGCTGAGAAATGGGATGACCTCCTGCTGCGCAGTGAACAAGCGGGGGGGACGCTCCATCTTGGCGCAAGTGGTCAGCTTGAGTCTGATAATTTGCGTTTTTCGAGTTATTCAGAGGTTTCTCGAAGTTGATTGACATGGACTTGTACAGCCCTTTTTTTGATAGGATATCATACTTATACCTGGTTCCCATTCATACCACATGCGCACACCCATCCACCCACCCATTCATTCATTCCTTGCTAACTGTCGGTCATACATTCCTATTTCTATACAATTCCCCTGCTGGAGACGGACTGTGTCCTGGAGACACGGCACAAGCATATACACGCTCGCTATGTTCATAACTTATTGGGGCTATGTAATAATAATCGGCGGTGCTGAGGTTGTCCGAGCATCGTACAAGTCCGCGTTCTCACCTAGTCTGCCAATAAATGTCCTAGTTAAGCGCTGTGAAATGCTTGTGAATGCCGCGCCTTGTTCCTGACTTGATTTCGTCCGACGATAGCTCCTAGTCCCCATCTGGACGAATTTAAGTTTTGAGGGGGCCTTCTCCGTACGGACAAATCTCAGGTATCTCCAAACGGACATAACTGCAGGGTGGCAAGTCTCACAAGCTATGATGGCGAGATGTATAGATGGCCCTTTCCCCCCGCACAACATTGGATCAGTCTGAGACGTATCAATATATGTACAACCATTTGGATTTCTCCGCGTTCAACCTAGCTGTACTCATCAAATCGCAAATGATGTCGCCGGAGGCATCCGTTCGTTGCACTTCGTTTGCATTCACATCAGACCTATTCAATGACGACACTGAATGACCTAATCTGCAGGATGAGTCAGTGTAGCCAAGCATGCAAGAAGTAATGAAGATTGAATTATGTTTCTACGGGGGGAGTATATACTTATGTGGTGTTCTACCTTGTACAGTCTTAGAATCTTCTTAGTAAAGAGAGCGTGTTGTTGACGACTGTTTACGCGCCAGAATGACACGTCAACGTCATGGCTGCAGTGTCTTAGGCGAGCACATAGGAACTCGACTCCCAGCCACCGTTCTCCCAAGAACCTCCATATAACTTCTCGTCTAAGGAGGTTTCTAATGGGCTCAATGCTAAGTCATATGTCGTTCGAATGGGCTATCGCGGCTGGCATTGCAGGGGCTATGGTATATGGGTACACCACGTATTCCAAAGGTGACCCTGGAGCACCCGCAACCGCACCCATAGGTGGAAAAGTTGCAAAGGGTAAGAAAAAGAAAAAGAAAATACAAACACCGAAAACGGGCATCTCAGAGCTGTCTGAGAAGGCCGTCAGCACCACCGCTTCCACGTCCACTACCACCCTCGCCACCACCCCCACAACTCAAGGCAATCTCGTGCCTGAACATGAACCTATCGTCGTTCCTTTCCCGCATGTTATCATGCCCGGTGAATTTGGGGCCGTGGTCCCTACCTTGGACGACCAAGGTGCACATGCAACGCAGAACAAAGGAAAGAAAAAGAAGCAGAAGAAGCAGAAGAAGGGGGCACCTGAGCCACTGGCGTCGTGCTCAGGCGGTGATGCATCTGCTCCCGGAAGTTCCGGAAAGACTACCATTGACATTGACATGTCCAGCAAATCTCTAAAAGAGGAAGAAGAAGACTTGCGCATACGGTCTTCTTCTCCGTCACTTGACACTGATTCCTCGTGGACGCGGATAGACCATCATCAGGGGACTGCGCGACCACGAGGCACGAAGCTTAAGGCCGCTGCCACTGGATTAGGCGATCGAGGGCTTGCGATAACAACGGATTTCATCGCTGAGAGTGATGCGGGTCCATCCACCGGCGACTCTTCTATTGCCGATCGGATGGACGAGGACGCAAGCGCCGACGCGGCTACTATTACTAGTACTGGGGACAATCAAAATAACCGTCGAACGCTAGCTGAAAAGCTTCTCCCTAAGCCGAGGAAGACAGTCATCGACGAGTGAGTTTCGAATTTCCTCATTTAATTGAACCGTCCATGTGCTGATCCGCATAGCATGCTTGAGCGCCCAGATTATCCTGGTTTAGCACGTGTCATGCGTGTGCATCCTCGGGCCGATGAAACACCGGCACCCGGATTTTCCTGGAAGGATTATGAGGATGTGGATGACGGCAGCGGTACTTTGAATGATGGGGAGAATGGAGTTGGCGAATGGGGTATCGTCAAGGGCAAGAGTCGTTCGACCTCGAGTAATTATTTCTTCTCCTTACTCCTCACTTCGCAACAAAGCTGACATTCTAACCTCAGAAGACGCGACCACGTCCTCGTCTCAAGTTGTACAGAAAGCTCCAGAGCAGTTAACCAAGAAACAACGACAAAACGCGAGAAGAAATCAACTGGCGAAAGCCGCAAAAGCAGACGCTGAGGCAGAACGGTTGGCTAAACTTGCCGAGCGTAAGCGTGTTATGGAGCGTGAACGGATCATTGAGCAATCACGCCGCGGAGCAAGCAGGGCGACCGTGGATAGTCGCGGGAAATTAGTGTACGATTAGGACAATGGCACCAGCCAAAACTACACCATATAGTGTACATGAGATCACTGTCCTGTGCTAGAGACAGATACTGACATAGAGGGATAGATGAATTGCTAGAATACAGATCTCGTAATTTTGTCGTAAGACTCAGAAAAAACGAGGCGGAAGGCTGGGGTATGCGACTCCAGATGAAAACAGAAAAAATGTCCGGTACACCGGGAAATTGCAAGCGCGCGGATGGTATTTTTCTCATACAAAATTCAACCGCGTGGAGTGGAGTGTGGGTGGAATGGAACAAATAGTCACTAAATGCCACCAATGACGAATCAGAATTAACTTATGAGCCGACGAAGTGGACAGATGCCAGAAGAGCCAGCCTATCGCTCTGCAGGAGCTTGCCTCCGATCTCTGTTATCTCCCCCTTCTCGCCCTGCAGAATGATCACCATAGCGTCTAGATGATAGATGGTGTGAGCCTGGTGACATTGATGAGCCTTCCATTGTGATGCCAGCTAAGCTTGATGTCGTGGCGGGTTCCGTCGACTGAAGATGCCGCAAAGGAGTCCCACTGGGCCTTTCCAATTGTTTGGAGCCTCCGGGCGCAGACGCTCGCCCAGGTATCTGAGCGTCTGCGCGTTGAAGTTTTTTGGCTGGGGATCAGCATTGTAGGGAGACGTGATTGAAGCGAGCGAAAGTGGGGATTGCCTCACTATAGTGGGAGACATTGTATCTGATGAACGGCGGAGGTGTGATGGGCCTGCACCTTGTGGAACTGATTGAGTGTTCGAAGATGATGGAATGGAAGGACCGTGACCCGTTCCATGAGGCGAGGAAGTGCCAGGGTAAGATTGTGATTTCGCCGGGTCTTGGGTAAAAGAAGACGAAGAGGGATACATGACTTGACCCGCGGACGAGTGTCCTGAGTGGTACGAAGTTACGTTCTCTGAAGAAGACGCCCCTGGCATATCAGAAGGGACGGAGAACACGGGCACGCTGGCAGGGCCACCTGGTGCGGGGAAGAGGCGCGAGACCATAGACTCAAGATGATCAAGCCTTGCCTTCAATTCATCGTATTCGGCCTTGCTCCTAGCCTTGAGTTCATCATATTCCGCCCGACTAACATATTTGTCCCTGAATATTTGTGAGCAAGGCTGTCCAAAGCATGATAAGGCGATACATACACAGGCTCTAATGTACGCCATTGGCATTTTGACTGTTCACCGCGCCTTGTACAAGGCCCACACGGCTGCGCCCTGAAAATGCGGCGTCAAGACAGGGCGATATGGTGAGATTACAGCCGCCGACCTGTCACATTTGATCTTACGCCTTTTGCACTCTTTAGAGACCGCGTGACGTGGATAAAAACAGCAATGGCATAAACAAGGGAGGCAAAGATGGGTGCCGATAACGATGAGCAACGTATTTATTTTTTTGAAATGGAGGGAAAATAAATCTTACCATTACAGCTCAGAGCTTGTCGGCGCCTTTTCTTTTTGGCTGGACCTTGCTGCTCTACCTCACCTTCTGGCTCAGAATCCTGCATTTCCGAACGACTGTACATGGCATGCTGGGAGGGTTGGGGTGGCGGCGGCGGCGGCGGCGGCGGTGGGAGTTCAGAGGGCCCTGGATAGCTGGGGAGTGGATACGAGTATCCGGATACATCTGCAGGGGGTAAATGTTGGGCCATGCCCGAAGGCGGGAGATAGGGGTGTAGTTGGCGGATAGAAGGCAAGGAAGGCTGCTGGTATGGTGCAATTGGACGGGACTGTGGAGAATTGGAGGATGTCATTAACCGAGGAGGAGGGGGATGATTGCGCCCTGGGTGAGGGAGCTGCCTGTCGTCGTCCATGACGGTCAAAAGAGAGGATCAGTAAAGAGCATGTATGGGGCGGAAGAATCAAGATCGACAGGGCATTTAATACGAACCGGAAAGAAGTGAATTTTATAAGAGTATTTCCTGAGACTAAAATGAAAAGCAAAAACACAGTGTGGCTGTTCGGTTATATAATGGGAATCTGGATTTAGTGTCCTCAATGAGGTTCCAACAAAATTCCCGGATAGTGACAGAAGCAGACCGGTCCTTACGCCAGGTTGATCGGTGTCGTACAAAAATGAGTAAGAACCTCAAGCTTTGTGAGGTTGTCGGTGATTCTGTCCCATACGATCGACGATGTCTTTGATCGTTGATAAATTTATGAGCTCAGGTTCGAGTACAAACTGAAACAAACCTTTACCTTCCTCTCCGCTCTGCTCGCCTATTATCCAACTTGATATGATTCGACTTTTCACGCCCAAGTTATTGGGGGTCTTGTAATTATTCCTTCGTGTTGTTGCTACAGGCACCAACAGTTAAAAGAATTCAGTTTCCGGAGATTTGCTAATTAGTAATGACACAGTGTGGAATTAAGCTTTAGTACATTTTGATTTCGGTTCGTCCCGGAGTCCGTCTTATCCCCGGCCGCCACATAACTTGCCGACTGCTACATCCGAGCTTATCTTCCCTTCTTAACTGATCTTCTACGTATGTAGCTCTCATAATCTCTGACCACAGCTGTGCTCCGCCCATGTTCCGCTCGTATGATGAACAGCATTCTCGGGCATGTACCGCTCTTTCATGTCCGAATACCCGCGATTACCGGAAAAAGACGGCCATCCGTCCTCTTCTCCCGGATCATACCACTATGGAAGGTGTCTATGCATAACTGCGCCCTTATATATTATATTATATATACTTCGTTGCATCTCTACGGAAATGTTCCTCCTCTTCTCTTATCATCATCCGACAATCATCGTCGGGTGATTGCCTCGTGGCTCGCCTTTTTGACACATGACTCTTCCTTCATGGGTCATATCACCAGGCGCGTTCAACATGAGGTCTTTGGTCAGCATCTGTGATAGCGAATACATCCGCCACTGTGGTTTGCGCCCATAGCGGCTTATAATAAGTATACCTTCATGGTATATTTGGTAACGAAAGGTTCCCCTAGACCGTTTCAAATATCCGAATGACGCCCACAAACATTTGTCTTTTCCATATCCAGCGTATCATGTGTAAGTATAGGACCATCGATACCGCGACCTATAGTTCCTACCAAGCTTTTCCCTCGCGTTTCAAAATAGATTCACTTCCTTCAGCCTGGTGGCCTTTTTGACTGAATAGCGTTCAACAGGCCCACTACCACTTTAATGCGTGCGCCCATTCTCATGGTAACCACTTCATGTCCCTGGTCTGTTGGCATCATTTCGATTTCTGCTAGATATACGCCGCTGTTGGAAGAAGAATTAGCCTCAGCACTCATAGCGAGATTCCTAGCAGTGATGATATTACTATTTTCATTGGCCACCTCACCCTCCGCGAAAGCCTATCAATGTTCAGACGAAGCCGCCCCGAACCACTTGAAGCCGATAGCTCCAGAGCGCCCACCATACCGTAATCTCCGTCGCATCATGCGACGATAGTTCGATTTTACAACAATTTTTCTCATGGTCACGACCGGTCCAACGGATAAAAATGCTGCGGTGTCGTGGGGCAAGCTAGGGCAAGCTTCCCCACAACTGTGCGTTCCTTTGACGTTATTAGCGACATAAATACAAAGTAGGAAACACCTAACGCCGCTTTTGCCTGAGAAGAGTGACTTGCAGATCGCTTGTCCCTATTGACATCATCATGATGTGTATCGATTCACTTGAGGGTCAAACAATTCCAATGGGAATATATCATCTAAATTGTCCATTCGTTCGTTACCCTGCACGTTTCCTTCAACCTTAACGCCGCGAATATCGCAATCAATGTCCTTGTCATAGTGCACGTTTCCACAGCCTCTGGGCCTAATAGTCCGGTGTGAAATCGATGAAAGTGGAATGTCAGAGCTATTTCGACCACAGTGGTTGATTGCGCAATCGCAACCTCGTGTAAAGCGTGCAGAAACAGCATGCCATCAACAGCACTCGGAGAGTTTGCCTCGCCACTTAACTTATCTCCTTCGCGACCAGCGCACTTTTGGAACGCTGCGCATCTCATCAACGGCAGCTGCGCTTGCTACTTAGTTGATTTGCGTTCCGGTTATGTAGCTTTGATCGGACCGGACGTATACAAACATCCTCAGCTGAGCTGCATGCAATGTGTTGCCTTACGGTGATAAACCGAGTACGTGCGTCTCTGACGTTTCTCCGAGTCCGGCGATAGTCTACTCGCTTGATGCAAGTGGGATCATCTCATGAAAAACAAAGTTCGAGTGTTTTCATAACAGGAATGTTGCAAATGAAACGGGCCTTGTCACCTTATCACACCTGGCAAGCTGTCGGCGCCACTCCTCGCGTCGTCATTTGGATAAAGTACATGTCATTAAGACGAATGATGCCTCCAGCATGCGTAAAGAGTTCAATGGCCAATGCATGCATATAGATCCTGTGGGCGGCGATCACTCGCTGCCTTCATCACAATTCATCCTCTAACCACATCCCATGTCCGCAACACGAGTCCCTGTGATTTATTATAACTCGAGAACCACTATCGTCCCTGCAAACAATTCTAAATCATGACGAAGAGAACACTTCTGTAGCGCGGCAGTCAAATATCCGGAGACTCCATCCGAAAAATAGAGTTAAGATTTGTCCCAAGCCCTGGCGATAGTGCCCCCGTTAATCAAAAGTCTGTGCTTGAAAACGCCATTCAGCATCGGGTATTGAGAGGATTCGAAGGTGGTGAGATTACCCGACCCTTGGAATTGAGGAGCCACCTCAACCCGAGGCTGCCTATTCCGAGGTCGCCACGTATACCTCGGTGGGCTCCAGTCTTGTCACCTTGTGGTCCATGAAGGTGCCAAAGTCAGGGTATACTAGCATTGA
>Ga0153975_1000777_pt1 | contig 10397 bp, 17 predicted proteins | sample TSGA059MetaG_FD_104694 | JGI IMG/M metagenome (GOLD analysis project Ga0153975, IMG submission 104694) | Attine ant fungus gardens microbial communities from Georgia, USA - TSGA059 MetaG | ecosystem: Host-associated > Fungi > Mycelium > Unclassified | place: USA: Georgia, Yuchi Wildlife... | reverse complement strand
TTACTGCCGATTTATCGACCTACAGCTGTTTGCAAAATATGATCACAGTAGGCACTTTTTGAGAGAGAAGAAGAAAAATAATTATTCCTATGTAATACTAGTAGTAGTGTCTCGTCTCTCTGGCCTCGTATTCTCCAGTGTCGAGTCCGTAGAGTCAGTGAATATCAAGTTGTTTATCATGATATGATGATAGCCTAGCGTCATGACAACGATTTGGCTTACACCGTCAAATGGCGCCAATGTCTGACAAACATAATTTTCCGGCTGCTCCCGCCCAACATTCCCACATGGTTTGTCGTATGTCAGCTTGAAATGAATGGTGGACAAATAGAGCCATGCCGCAGAGACATACAGCGCCACACGTTGCTCACATGACTCGTCAAACATCTGAGCAATGTTTGACTGCCACAGCGCAAGTGTTCGCCACAAAATGTTCCCACAGCATCTAATGTCAGATGTTCCTTAAATGTTTGACAAACATTGGTGTATGCTCGGGGCAGCACTCTACAGACCATGCCTTAGCACATGGGGCATGTTATTGCAACTGTAAGGCTTACTATTGAGCAATGCACCATTGTACAGACCGGTACTACAGTCACAACATTAATATCATGAACGTGATGGCATTACTCAGAGAGCATTACAGGCAAGACAATGAGAATAGTAGTAGACTAGTAAACTACCACATCAACTTTTCATGGATCGCTCTTTGCCAACCAATAGAGACTGAGTCCAAACTCGGAGCTAATGAACCTCCACCAGGGAATGCCTGAAGATCTTGCTGAAGACATTCGGTGAAAAATCTGGAAATCAAGTCGAGAGTTAGTGGCGTCAATTGTATCAATTGAAACATACTGTTTAATATGATCATCTCGTGCTTGAGGTAACGCATGCTTTTGTCGAGCTTTGTCTTTAAGCTCGTCAAGGACCTTATCGAGGTACTCCCAGTACTGGGTAAAGGACCAGATGCACTCCTCCTCCTCATCAGCATCATCATCATCTCCAACTTCGTGGCTAGCACTGCCAGCAGTACCAATTGGCGCTCTGTTACTGTCACCAACTTCATCAGTCTGGGGCTGCGGACTCGGACCTCGTGATTGTTCTTCAGGTTGTGCGTCAGTAGTCTTCTTGTGGGAACATAATGCTCGGAAGTCAATCAGGAAAGATCGCTTATGAAAATAGAGAAATAAGTTGTTGAAAGATGTCGATTAGAGGATTGCATACCATAAATGCAATCCGGGCCCAGTGTGCCATCGTGAGCTCCGTGCAGTTGCCTGCAAGACTGCGGGCCAGTGTGCTTAGATTGGTGCGTTTCTCGATCGATGCAATAAGCTGTTACTAACGACATCAGCCTAGATGCATGACGTAGTCACAATTGGAGACACCACCTTCTGTTTCATATTTCCCCGCTGCGCTGTCAGTATCTTCTTCATCAGTGCATCAAGCTGATCCATGGCATCGGAGTCCTGTAGTGCTTCCACAGGGATTTTGAAGACCGATGGATTTTTCTTGCAAAAATCCTAAGCGTGCTAGCTGTTCAAGTGGAAAATAACAGTTGGGAATGCCAACAACGCACGAAGACTTTTGTTGAAAGATCGGTGACATACGCTGTCAAATTAGGTGACAGTAAGCATGCACGAAGGCGATCACCCAATGAACGCTTGTATATGATGATTGTGAGCATACGTACACTGTAAAATCAATGATGGAATGAGAATTACCTCAAAGTCCAGCGATTCAAGCACCTTGGCTGCTTCAGCTACCTGGGTCTTGCCATGAAAGCGCAACAACTCAGCCATGAGCTCAATCATCATCAGTTTAATATCATTGATCTAGAGTGTAGAGCCGCAGCACATTAATTAGTCCTTGCCAACTCCTCGGGCATTAAATGAAAGTTCTGCAACTCACAGCAGCAAATTGTTCTAAGCTGTTTTCAGGTAGCCCTTTGTTCCTGCAGACTTCGATAGCGTATGTCTTCAATCTCTTGACTTCTTGCTGCTGGGTGTCGGATGAGTTTGTGCGTGGCCGTACGAGGCTACCTTGGTTTGGTGACAATGGTGATGATGGGGTCAACTGGTTGCGCTGTGTAGGTGTTCTATCTCCGAGTCCTCCATGAAATGTAGGACTTGGTTGAAGAGTCGTGGAGGGTGATGGCTGAGTAGTGGTATTTTGTCGCCTGAATCGTGCTAGATACGACATCCCTTCTCGTCAAATCTGCCAGAACAACTGAGACTCAGAGTGCCAGTGGATGGGGATTGAGGTGGCCAGCCTGAGTGAGAACAAGAACAGATACGTACCTTTAACCCCAGGCCCAGAATTCAAGCAATACAATTGCATGGCCTATCCATGCATTCAAATTACACAGCTCCTGTCCAGTGCACTGTGCAGCGCGGCATGTTGCATGACATTGCATTTCAATTCTTGAAGACGTCAAAGTGGTTGCTTGAGGGGCGTGGGACAAACATGTTCACACTGGCAACTCTCGCAGTTGAATCATTTGCGCGAAATAAATGAGATTCTATCGCTATGGATTGTTCTGATTTACAAAATAGTAGGTACTGCTAGCTGCTCTAGATTCATCTCCTACAGAATCACGATGCCTGTCATTATTAAATAAAAAGTTGCCCGATGACCCCAGATGTTGGGCAGGGCCTGGAGGTTGGAACTGATTGAACTGAACACCAGCACCAGGATAGTAATGATATGATGGTGGAATACCCATACCCACAGGATGATAAGGATGAGCAGGAGGTTGGAAGGATTGAATCTGATATGGCAGTGGCGCAGTGAAAGTTCCGGCTTGATAAGGATTAGGGGCCTGAGAATAAGCATGGAATTGCGGTGGCTGTAAAGATTGAAAGATGGGCCCAGAGGTAGCAGTGCTGTTGAATTGTAATGGCTGCGGCGGTTGAATGGCGGGAGAGGCTGCAGAAACCACATGTGTACCTGAAGCTGCCGCAGCTGATACAGAAGCAAAGGGGGGAGGCTCAGCCAGAGCCGAGGCTGCCGTTGGTGCTTTCTTCCGAGTCCGAGCCACCCCCTTTCTCTTTCCTGCCTGGCCTGTACTACGATCAAATGCAGGAGTGGGTTGACACTCTGCTCCAGCACTGACAATGATGGTTTCACCCGCCTTTTTCTGACGGATGTGGTTTGCAGCATTGAGACGAACTTGTTTGCTATCACCAGTGGCAACAAGTGGAACAGTAAGTGCAGGGCGGAGATCGAGTGGAATGACCTTGGAAATCAGGTCGTAATTGTGAAGGGAGTGGACATTTAGTAGGAACATGTTTGTTTCCTCGTGCTTGACAATCCGTTTCATTCGAGTTGTCTCTTCTCGTTCCTGGCGAGCATGTATTGATTGTGTTTCGACACATTGTGACGAAGCACAGTCATGCTGGATATTAACAGCGCAAAGGATTTCCTTCCAGCATCAATCAATAAAACATAATTTTGTATCGTCGCTGGTTAAGGCTCTCACCTCTGGTGACTTGACTTCTTGGTTGGAAATAGTTTGCATGCGAGGAACCCGAAGAGTTGAGTGGACTGTTGGTAAAAACTGAAGAAATTGGACCGCGACATGACTTGCATATACACGATTGCCATTGGGAGCCAGGATCTCGATTATTTTCCCAATGCGTAGCTAAAATTTGATTTGTGAGAATGAAAGATCACTAGCAGTGAAAAAAAACGACTTACAGTGTCTGCCTCATCCGACAGGATGACATGCCCACCCACAGTGATAGTGTCTCCATTTACTGCAATGATTGAATTAGCAACTACGAAGCGGGAACTTGGGGAAGATGGATGTTTCAATGTATTTTGAGGATCAGCGCAAATTCTGTGTGATTGAGTCTTGCTCCATGGGACAGTCACTACTTTCCCCCTGCTTGCAGATACAGGAAGTCTGACTGAGCCTGCATCAAGAGGAAGTGAGTGAAAAGATCGCGAACTTATGGGTAGCTTGACAAACCTGCAGTTTTTGCATTTGTGGTATCAAGCCCCAGTAAATGGCGCTGTTCTGGATGATCAGCAATATACTGCCGCACAGCATCACCAGCGCGAACCCATTTCTTCTGCACAGCATCAAACCAGAAACCGCTAGTTACAACATGCTTGATAATGTCGTGCGAAGCAAACGTATTGCAAGTGTCACGACTTGGAGCTTGGCGATTGCTGTGAATGCACGTAAGACGAAAGACGTGGTTAAATGATTCAAAGCGCTCTGTGGAAAAGAGAATCGCAGGTCCAAATCGACGAATGTACATTGGAATATGTAGGAGAAAGTGGAATTTTGCCTTGCTGATGAGGATGCTTGGGGCACATTGCGCACTGATTGTCAGGAAGTCATCGATGGCACGTGAGAGCTCTGCCTTCATTGAAGGTCAGCGTTCTGGAAATTGGGAATTCGCATTGAAAGCGTACCAGATAAGTTTCAAGATCATCGATTTTCGTGTGCCATAATAACACCACCATCTCACCAATAGCTGTCCAGCCATTAAGCACTGTTTTCGGGACTAGATCATAGATCATGTAGGGCATTACCTGCGCAAGAGACTTGAAGTGCTTGCCAATTAAGCTTCCCTTGTAGTGACAAATATACTCTGCACCAAGAGTCGGTGCATGTAGACCATCTGTAGAGATGGACTCGAGGCGAGTCTGAAAGGTGTCAAGTAGATGGGCCTTCTCGAGAATGAAGACTGTCTGGCCCCAGAAGTATTTGACGACACCAAGAAGGACTGTGTGCAATATTTCTGTTGGCGTATCTCTGTGAATGTTAACTCCAGGCATTCCCAACAGGGGGTTGATGAACTCCTCGAGTGGTTGACCACGAAGGAGCTGTTCAAATTCTTTCTCCAGCATTGCGCGAACTTCATCTTCCTTGAGGGCAGGTTTTCCAGCTTCCCGTTTGCGCAAAGATTTGCCGAGCACTAGGAGATGATTGACAATTGACGCAGAGGCCGCATCACGTATCCCTGAAGATGTGACTGCATTCTTCACCTTTTCAGTCCCTCCAGAGAGCTTTGACAGCGCAATTTGATCATAAATATATTTGCGAGTGTCGTCAGGCTCACGCAGCCTCCCTGACTATGACAAGTATAAGAACGGCTTGAACAACGGATACAACAAACAAAAAGAAACCTCGAAGATTTTTAAGTATCCTTCGTCCGTTGATTTTTCAACCATCGTCCCACCAACATAGCAGGTTCTACAGAACATGTTGCACTTGAGACCACCATGACTGCACTCTTCTGCCTGCATCGGGTTATCACCAGCCTTGAAGAGGCCGTAAGGAACAAGCATGATTTCTTCTTCGTACTTGCAATCCCATGCAATAACGCCCTGTTCAGCAGCAGTACTGGTATTATGTTAGTATGAGCGTCAAGGCAAAGAGAGGCAAATGACAAACCTTATTGAGTCCTTGACACCCTTTGCGAGTTCAAGAGGAGATGCATGGGGTGACGAAGACACAAATCTGACACAAAACTCCTTCTCAAGCATCTGACGCGGCATTGCAGCATTTGACATATATACAACATGGTGTTTGTTCCATTGTTTTGAGACGTTTCCGGACACATCATCAATGAAGATGATGAGTGGCACTGACAGGACAAGACGCCCTCCTGACTTCTTGCGAAGAGGATTGGGCATGTGCTGTGCATACGATTGAGAGGAATCTAACAAATAATCAAATTCAGTTGCATCATTCATCGATATCGTTCTTACCCGTAAAGCCACATTCCAATTCACTGTCTTCAATTTCTTCAAAGGTGCGAGTAAATGTTGACACCTCAACGATAATTTGTTCGGGATCAACAATAAAACCAGGCTAGTGTACTTAGTATAGAAAGCTAGCATAAGGCCCAACTCCATACCGTAGTCCATACCACTGGATTTCCAATAGCAAGTATCACCGGCTCTGGATGCGCAGCATCTCCATCAGGGAGATAAGCTTGAAAAAATCGTTGGGGGATGAAGTAACTTCGTGATGATTGTTGAAGAAGCTCGCCAGTGAAGTATATTTTCTTGTTAACTCGAACCGACGGCACAGCAAGGCCCTCTGGAAGGTCAAGCATCTTCTCGCCATGATGAGCCTGGGACATGCTGCCTTGACCATCTTCGGGATAATCCTGCATACACATGCGTGTGAGAGGATTGGCATAGTCCTGACCCAATATCTTTGAGCTCGCCATCAATGTAGAGGTAAGAGTACTAAGCCTTACCTTTGCGATCGCTTTTGCGATCGAATTGAGATAGAAAATATTGCCAGAATTGGCTTTCATCTTCTCGGTTGGGTTTCCGACTTGGTCACAGATGCGATTATGGCACTTCTTTAGGCCATAAAGGGTGGGAACATTGGGAGCGCCAAGTGCCTTTGCCCATGTGATAACTGCCCGTTTCTGAGCATCAGAAAAACGGAGACGAGGTGAACTGAACAATAAGTCCGTGATGTACATCTGACCAGTGGTGCCATTATTTAACCGTAATATCAATGATAAGTTAAACTTACCGGTAAAGATGGCCATGGATAGGTTGCACTAGCATGTAGCGAGGACGAAGCATTATCTGTGAAGAATGTAATGGTGGGTTTAACAAGCGTGAGATGATCCATGTACCTGACAAAAGCCCAAGGCGATCTTCATCTTCTTGCACTTCATCGGCAGGGTTGAGTTCATAATCATTTGTGTGAACACCAATCTCCTCATCACCGAAATGAAGTCGCATTGACCCCAAAGGGTCGTCAGCATGTTCACAGGCAGCAAGATATTCGCTGTAAAGGTCCCCGTCACCAAACACCCGAGACCAACCATCATCCAAGAGCGTGGATAAGGGGGCAGTTTCATCATTCTCCTCTGCCTCACTCTCCAGTTCCTCCAGCTCCACAGTGCATGACGGACCTTTCTCTTGCTGGTCCACAGAACAATCCATTTGGTCAGATCTTGGCTCATGACTATCAAAAGATGGAGAAGGTGGGCTATGTGCCGAAGGGGAGTAGGTAGGAGATGCGGGTGGTGTATCCATTGACTGTGTTCTCGGGTCGATAAGCATCGGGGGAAATGACAATTCATCTTCATTGAGAACTGGTAGATCAACATTGACTGCGATCGGAGAGGGAGGTGGGGCAGAGAGTGTAGTAGAGCGGTGTAGTTGTTGATCACGCTTGATCTTCATATGCCTCTTGTGTGATGCACTGGAGGAATGGGCATGGATGTCGCAAGGTCTCATGGACAGGGAAACACCTCGTCGAAGGGGACACACGAGACAACTGACTCGATCATTGTTCTTTGTGTAAGAATACTCTGCAGAAATTGTCGTAAGTAATGGTGTAAACGCGAACAAGACAAAAAGAGATCACCGCTAGGATTTAATATGATCCAACGTTTTGCGCGAGGAAGGTAAACGCGGGGGCCCATAGTAGCAGTCTTGCAGACTCGGAGCTGATCGAAGCTATGGAAACTGCAGCAATAGCAGAATGATTGAATAAAAGGTCGTGATATGTGATCGCAGCGTGCATGACATGTCCATTATTGGGATAAAAGTCACGTGGTTCCATTCTCAGTGAGGGCACCAACATTTGCCCTCTCAGGTTCATCTCTCCATTTTTCGCTCCCAAGTTCTGCCCAGTTTCTGTCCTATACAAACTGCCATACAAAATGTCAGCAACGGTGTACATTGATGCCATCCAAAAAGATAATGGTGTTGGACTGAAACCTCTTGCATTATCTGTTCTTTTCCGTGGAAGTATACCGCATGTATTTCGAACAGCAACTCAGATTGTAAGTGACTGTATTGTTAATATGGTCCTCTTAAAACTCACAATAACTTGTAGCCACTGGAAATCACTATTACCGTTCCCCCTGAATTTGCTGACTATGTGGTGCCCATTCTTGATGCCGCTCCTTTGATGACATCTAGCCTACAACCAAGGCTGCGAACAGTGCGTCTAATAATTCCATTAATTACAGTACACCCTCTCATACACCATATTCTTTAGCCGTCCTTCTTCCCTCTTCCATCAGACTTCAATCCTTTCACTACAAAGTGCTGGGTCACACTCTCGTGTCAACTCGAATTTTGGCTGGTTCACATTGTGGCCGACACTAGCACGCCCGAATGGACATGGGGTCGTGATGCGTTCTGGATGGCATTTGTTGCAGCCCATCCTGACTTCCCTCGCGGCTCTTGGCCCCTTTGGAACTCAAGAATCAGTCTGGAAGGAGCGTTTATTGAGTCATGGACCCTCACTGAGGATCCAGAGGATGCGCCTCCATTGATTACAGACTATGATACTATCAGAGCTAGTATATGGACCGAGTTTCAAAGATTGGCCGCTGAATGTTTTCCGTACTCACTTGTAGCTGAGCTTTGATTGTCGAGAGCTACGTATTTTGTCCTCGTAAATAGTATATATGTATCAGATACTGTTCTTACTGTCAAGCTTGTCGATTGCATAGAATGGAATTATGACACCTACAAGAATAATTTAGATGAGCAAGTTCTAGCAAGCCGAGTCACTACATCACGCTCAGGGACAAGCATCTACAAGAAACGGCCAAGTGCTGGTTGGATATCTTTGTCGTTGAGCAGCTATGGTAGATTTTAACTCATGTACTGTAAACCAATGCTCGACCTAAACTATATATATGACAAACATCTAGGCAAACACCGCACAAGTGTCTAGACCGCTACGTGTAACCAATGTTTCTAGCACGGTGTTCTACAGTGGCTGCTAGGACCCAAGCTCGGATACATTTCAAACATCTGACAGACGTTTGATCAAATGTCTCACGGACAACCGGCGCCAAACATACCACATTCAAATCAAGCCAACATATCACGCTTGTCTGTCCGGTGTCACCCTGGAGGTCTCTCACGGGCCGTAGTAATATTTGTACCAAATGCTCTGATTAGGTTATGGCCGTTTGGCGGTGTAGATTATTCTTCTTTCTCAAAAAGGTATCATGCTGCACGCAAGGACGCACATTACGTTTGGTTATTACTATGTAGATTGAAAACGCATGACGCCGAGATTCAAGTCCAGTGAGTCTCAAAACCTCACTAGCTCAATTAGCTGCTCCATGCAAGTTATCATGACAACCGTTATCTATGGACATGATCTATTCTCGGGCCTTTGTTCTGTACGTAGTATGAATCCTGGATCAGAATTCCTTTACTGAGTGTCACTTTTGTCGGGTGCTTAGACTATATAACATGAAGGACTTTACTCATCACGCTCCTTGGATTATCATCTCCTGGACATTTAACGATGCTCGACACTGGACCCGCATTTTACTTGGCCACATCAGCCTTTGTGCTGACTGGTGTACTGACCTGGTGTCGGAAATATTGGGACAATCGTTCGCATCCCCCGTTGCCGCCAGGTCCCCCCTCTCTCCCAATACTGGGAAGTGTTCTCAGTCTTGACGATCCTTTTCGACCTTGGCTAACCTTCAATGCTTGGAAATCAACATATGGTGCGCACAATATTGGTAGTAATTGCTCGTAATACTAGTAGTTCATATTGTTGTACAGGCGACATCATTTATGCTCATTTGTTCAACAAGCCTCTCGTGGTTATCAACTCTGAGGAAGTTGCGAGAGACTTACTTGAATTGCGATCTGGGATATATTCTGATAGACCAAGGTCGATTGTTTATGAACCGTGGGTCCTATCATGGCGTATGTAGCATTGATCATCATCTTGAACATATTAGCTTCGGCGCCGACTTCAACATGACACTCATGCCGTATGGAGACAGGTAATATAATCTTGTCTGTTGTCTGGGCGGTGTCTGATGTTCAGTAGATGGCGCCTTCACCGACGGATTTTTCATGAGCCTTTTCGTCAATCCGCTATACCCACTTATCATCCTACGCTACTCCGTAACACCCACAAAATGTTGCTCAGCTTTCTACAGGACCCTACCGATTATGCAAACCATTTTATGATGTTGGTTGCCATATTTCATCTGTCTCGTCGTGACGCTGATCTTCGTCAGGTTTCCTTCTTCATATATTCTGTCAATTGTATATGATTATGAGCCGAAGGCCAGAGACGACCATATCGTCCATGTCATGCACAGGTACACAGAATTGTTAGTCGCCGGTCTTGGGCTAGGTGCTACTATGATAATGGAAACCTTTCCTTTCCGTATGTTCACACGTGCGCAATATATCAAATATTGACCACCCTTGTAGTCTTACGGCTTCCTACCTGGCTTCCTGGTGCCACATTCAAGCGAGCGTCAATCGAATGTCTCCGGGCAGGTCACGAAGTGAAGGAGATCGCCTTTCAAGGTCTCAAAGAGAGGATGGTGAATCATATCAGCCGATCGAAAGGTACAATTAACTGAATTTCAGGCACCTAATTAGTCTACCGGCCGTGTGGGGACATGCTT
>Ga0153975_1000774_pt1 | contig 10407 bp, 11 predicted proteins | sample TSGA059MetaG_FD_104694 | JGI IMG/M metagenome (GOLD analysis project Ga0153975, IMG submission 104694) | Attine ant fungus gardens microbial communities from Georgia, USA - TSGA059 MetaG | ecosystem: Host-associated > Fungi > Mycelium > Unclassified | place: USA: Georgia, Yuchi Wildlife... | reverse complement strand
TTACAGATTGGACATCATGGCGTCAACTTCTTCCTACCTCGAACAAGGCTACGAGAAGATATATCGCTGGTGTTCTTTTGAATTCCGTCAGATGGGGCGGGATATTCAGCTTGAAGTTGACTTGGTCATGCGACAAGCTATTAGCCGCCTTTCGCAGCGTCCAGAATTACTCTCGTGTGTATCTACTGTTGGTGCATTTTTGGTCTCTAACCTCAACTATATGTGCCCTCAGCGAAGCACTTGCTTTCTTGACGCAAACACGCCAAACAGCCTTGCTGAGCGCATTCCTGGGTGCGTTAACGCGAGGCGGTCCCTCGGGCCTCCCGCGTCCCATTGAACTGCACGCACATGATCCCATCCGATATCTTGGTGATATGCTTGCATGGGTCCACCAGGCTATCGCCGCAGAATGTGAATTCCTAGAAAGCTTATTTGGGCTTGGTGGGCAAGAAGACGAAGGTAGAGCAAGGAGGATGGTTGGCGCTGTACGGACGTATGAAGGAAGTGAAGAAGAGGGATGGGTCAAAGAACTTCTTAACTCTGCAGTAACGAAGTTATGCACTCCGCTCAAGGTATGTCTGCCATTGGTCGTACAGTAAATTAGCTTCATGTGTGTTACTAGGTCCGTGTGCAGCAGACTGTGTGTTCGCAGGAAAGCAGCATCGTCTCATACAAAGTTGCGAATCTACTGCAATACTACATGCTCACGATGCGGCGCACTATAGGGGAGGATGCTCTTCTGTCGACGACTTTGAAAGAGTGAGTTGGTTGCTCTGTTTTATTTGGGTACATCCTCATCCTTTTTTTGATAGAATTACGGAGGTGAGCTACAAGGTCTTCTTCGATGCTATCGAGGCCCAAGGCCGCGCCCTCCTACGAATCCACCTGGTGAGTTATTTACTATAAGTCGATTAATACCTTGTCAAGCGATTATTAGGACCCAGATGACCCATCTTTGACTCCACCACTCCCAATTCTGGAGCATGCACAGCTCCTCCGCGAAATCATGCATGTTCATGACTCCTCTGTTCTCGATGAGACCGCGTCAGAGCCTGGACAAAGCTTCGACCGTATCCTGGATGTAATGCTCAACCCTGCCATGGAAATGTGTGGCGCTGCTGCCGATGAGAAAACGAGGTATCGCCCACAGTGGGACCGGGCTGTGTTCGTGCTTAATTGTTGGTGTTATCTCCAAGTAGGTTTCTCACCCTTGTCGCACACTTTTCTCAGCTAATTGAAGTTAGAATGTGCTGGAGGCATTTGCATTCACTTCGGCAAAACGCCGTGCCATCCAAGAAAAAATTGATGAAAGGGTGAAGCTTTTGGAGGACGAGCATGTGAGCTTACTGCTTTTCATTTCGTCTCAACTTTCACTCATTTGTCATACAGTATGAGAACATTCTCAGAGATGCCTCGTTATACGACACTGTTGCCATCATCAATTCCAGATCGCCTTCTGTAAGTGCCGCACACCACTCCCAGCTCACGCGTGTCTAAAAGCCCATGCACAGGATCCACTTTCTCATTTGATTCCTGGGCAACAACTACAGGCCACCCTCGCGAGATTCTCTCTCTGGCTTTCCAGCCCCGAGGTTGTACATTCACCACGTCTATCAGCGTTATCATCACCGTCCCTACACTCCACCATCCACCGCGTATCTCTAGTTCGCGTGGCAAAAGCCTACGCCAAGGTGTGCGAGGAGGTGAGGAAACCGGAGAACAGATATGAAGCTGCGAGCACGCTGTTGGGCATGGAGAGGCCTTTTGGGCAGGTTGGAGTTCTTTGGGCGATCTTTGGGTTGGAGGAGGAGGGTGAGAGGCCCGCGGTAGACTGAGTTGACCGGCGATCTAAAATCGGGTATGATCCCGAGACATGTCTGGTTTTGAGCTGTATGGAGTTAGATAGATATATCTCGCAGCTCTACTAATTAAACCTGGTACAATTTTAGGTTAGGTGGGATCTGAGTATTACAGGCCTAGGGCATGCCAATGCATCAGACACAAATAGCATAATCCCCGTCCTAGATTGTGTCTGATATTCAACGGACACAAAGGGGAGCGGCACTTAAAATAAAACAGAACGGGAAGCACCGCAATCATCATTAACTCCTAGTGATTAGAACTGATTGACTCAATACAGATTGCGTCTTTTTTTGCTTGCTCTTTACATACATGATCCTCCGATTTCCCCCAGCAGTATAGCTTGCGGAACTTTTGAGAAGACGCATTTCGTACACTTCGAGCACTATACTTTTAAGCTACACGAGGGAGTCTTTTTGAACAGCCGCGATACCTCAGCGGCGATTTATCTCTTGCTGAGATGTGTCCGCTCGACGGACGCGGGACTTTGGGGACCTTGACATAGATGGGGGAGGAGGGCACCAAGGGCAGTTCTCTAAGACTTTGGGCGCCCACATTAATATTGATGGTGCGGGTACTGGCAAATCACGCCGTCTTGAATGTATCCATTTGTAGGTGGACTATACAATTGCTTCTGTGGGGCCCAATTCCTTCACAGGAAGTCGACAGTCACCAGTTACATAGAATCAGAACGAGGGTTGCTGTGGACTGCTTCTTTGCACAGGAAACCTCATGTTTAATAGGGTAGGGATCACTAGGTGCATAACGCAGATAGTGAAAGGGCTGAGGTATCCATCCAAATCATGATTTTAGTTCCGAAACATACCCCTAGATATCTAAATTGCTGCGCGATATGCGCCCACAATGCGCCCACAAAGCACATAAGTTTGTTATTGTTCGATAGTGCGTTGGCAGATGGAAAGCTCCGGGAGTCTCAGTAGGGTTCGACTCCCCACCATAGTCATGGCCTCATTTCGCAGGCCAGTCAGAACATGTTGTTGCCGAGAGGTTTTTGCTACTGATGGTGTCAAAGTTTATTCATTGAACCCTAAAAAAGTTACGCACACATGCTTTGAAACTGCGGGGAATATACGCTACTAAATGTCTGGATAAATAGCGAGGCAAACCGGTGCATGAAGTTCCAGTTGACAACCCGCATGCCTGATACTATTTTGCTCATTTTCTCCGCCGCCGCTACCGCCCTCGCGGCGGCCCTTGCCAAAGCATTCTTCACCCCAAGGACAAGGGTACACACCACTGCTCGGTCGATCCGAACAATGTTGAGTCCTCCTGACCTCCACATTTCTGCGTTGCTGCGCGCACGCGCGAAACCAAACCAACGTCTGGTAAAGGCGCTTGGTATTACAAGCACCTTTGTCAGTGGCGATCCAGACGTGCACGACGTCTTCGCCCGCGAAGCCAAGGCTTTAGTAACCACTGTCAGCGCCGGGAGCGGCGGAGATGGATGGTCGAGGCTAATTGATGTTGCTGAAACCTGCGTCAACAGGTTCATCAATGCAGAGAGCCTCGATTATGCGACCTTCGTACAATCGGTGACGCTGAGTGTGGTTCTAGGGGGTATACTTGGTGCAGATATCGAAGGCCTGGATCCCACAGATGTGGCATTCGTCACCAGCGCCATCAACGAGCGTTGGGCTCATTCAAAATCAAAAAACGCTCAACCAACGGAGATCCTGGACCGCATCAACGGTCACATCATGAGATGGGTTCCAGACCGACCCAACCCTCTCAATCTCATCATTCCCGCCTACGAGACGATGTGGCGCGTCGCTGCAATCGCAGTTGTTTATTCTAACCGAGATCATCAACTGCGGGAGGCCTTGATCTCGTACAATGAGAACCCCACTAACGATCAGTTCCGCGCCTTCACAAGCGAAGGGGCAGGAGCAAAGCCTACAGCTAGTGTCGAGGCTATCGTTAGTGAGGTTCTCAGATTGCACCCCCCAACTCGTCACATCACTCGTGCCGTAATAGACGTGCCATGGTGGAAACGGCCGTTTGTTCCATCTGTAGAGGTGGCCGACGTCGAAGAAGTGCACAAGTCGTTTCTATATGGAAGCGATCCCGAATCCTTTAATCCTATGCGCTTCCACGAGAGCGATTGTGGTCACAAAAGAGAACAGCTGTATGCCTTCGGGCACGGAAAGCTAAAATGCGTGGCGGCAAGCTGGGCGCCATCAGCTGCAGCTGTGATCACAGCGAAGATCATAGCGAGATTAGACAACGTCACGCTGACGTTGAAAGAAGGGCCTCGTATCGGGAAGAGGGAGGGTTGGGAGGGTTGGTCGATCGAAAGAATGACGAAAGACGTGTGATCTCGTTAATGGTGATATTTAGCAATCAGCGAAAACGTCAGCAGTGTATTTCTCCTCGTATTGTAAGATATGTTTTGTTAGGGATAGCCTTTTGCTCATGTCATATTTAACAAACACTGCTACTAGTGTCAGACTCGTTGTGCGACCACGTCCGCTGTGCGTACTGCACTGTCATGGCAATCTAAGCTGAAAAGCTTGAACATATGAAACAAATGGACACTTTCATATGTGCCTACGATTTTGTCGAAGGGAACCATCATGATGAATAGCAGTGAATTGCTAGTGATCAAACGACCAGGATGTCAACGACAATCCACGCCATTTCGGGTGTATATCGGAGTTTCAAAATGGGCGGCTCTTGCCGCTTAGCATGGAAGAAGGAAAATTTGATGAAAAATCAGTAATTACAGACGTCAATCGATACGCTCACCGGACACAACCCACTATCATCCAAGCACCGCGTCGACTACAGCAGTCGACCCTTGGATACAAAAAATAGACTACACTCATGTCAGCGTAAGTATTCCGACCTTCTTCCGCTGCGATTGACTAATATTATGACACCTTCACTTTACAGAGAAGAAGCACTCCAGGATGTTGCAGAGAATGAGATCGAGTCCAACTGGGACCAGGTCGTAGATAAGTTAGTCAAAGTCCTCTTCCGATCTGACAGAACAATGTCCTGATGCATTGTAAATCAGCTTCGACAACATGGATCTTAAGCCTGAGCTTCTCCGTGGTGTCTATGCTTATGGGTAAGCGCCCTCATTCATCCTTCAATCGGTCTTGTATTTATTAATGTTCCTAGTTTTGAGAGACCTTCTGCAATTCAGCAGCGTGCTATCGTCCCTGTTGTAAAGGGCCACGATGTCATTGCCCAAGCGCAATCCGGGACTGGCAAGACCGCCACGTTCTCCATCTCCATCCTTCAGCAGCTGGATATGTCTGTTAAGGGATGCCAAGCTCTTATTCTCGCACCTACTCGCGAGCTTGCTCAACAAATCCAGAAAGTCGTCATCGCACTCGGCGACTACATGAACATTGAGTGCCATGCATGTGTTGGCGGTACAAATGTTCGTGAAGACATGGCCAAGCTTCAGGAGGGTGTCCATGTCGTTGTTGGAACCCCTGGACGTGTATATGACATGATCAACCGGAGGGCTCTGCGCACCGATACTATCAAGATTTTCTGTCTCGACGAGGCTGATGAGATGTTGTCCCGTGGATTCAAGGACCAGATTTACGAGTTGTTCCAGCTTCTACCGCAGGAGACTCAAGTAGTTCTCCTTTCCGCCACTATGCCTGCCGACGTTTTGGAAGTGACGAAGAAATTCATGCGTGACCCTATTCGAATTCTCGTCAAGAGGGATGAACTGACGCTTGAGGGTATCAAGCAATTCTACATTGCTGTGGAGAAGGAGGAATGGAAGTTGGATACTCTTTGCGACCTTTACGAGACTGTGACGATCACGCAAGCAGTCATCTTCTGCAACACAAGGCGGAAGGTCGACTGGCTGACGGAGAAGATGCACGCACGCGAGTTCACTGTGTCTGCTATGGTAAGTAATTGCGCCACTATCTCAGTTTGCATCCCATCTGATTTGATCTTTTTTGCCTAGCACGGAGACATGGAGCAGAAGCAGCGTGAGGTCCTGATGAAGGAGTTCCGCTCAGGTTCATCTCGCGTCCTGATCACGACAGATCTCCTCGCCCGTGGTATCGACGTGCAACAGGTTTCTCTTGTCATCAATTATGACCTGCCAACAAACAGAGAGAACTACATTCACCGCATTGGTCGCGGCGGACGTTTCGGACGCAAAGGTGTTGCCATCAACTTCGTGACAACTGAGGATGTCAGAATGTTGAGAGATATTGAACGTGAGTACATTTGCTTACACTAGCGTGTGGTATCGGGTGCTAAGTGCCGCGTGCAGAATTCTACAACACTCAGATTGACGAGATGCCTCTGAATGTCGCGTGAGTTTCTTCTTCCTCCGCTATTAACGCATGATCGGTTCCGGTTCTGACGACTACTATTCCAGCGATCTGATCTAGATTTTTCTGGTTTACAGGCCAGACACTTGTGATGCCTCTTGCAAAATTGTTACGTTCATTGTTTGATAGCGAAATTTTCTTGACCGTATGCCATGTAAAAAGTTTTTGGTTCTTGCATTGTGTTACAGTAATGTCTGCGTAACCGTATCCCCTGTTGTTGTGGAAAGAAGATAAATACATCATTTTAACACACGTTGCGCTGTCGCACCCCCGCATGCGGCTGACTGATAGCCGGGAAGAAGCCCATTGGACCGGAGCACAGTGTTCTGTTATTGCATAGCCTTTCATCCCGCATGTCTAGTCGTCCCTGAACCTGTCTGTGGACGAGATCCCAATTTGATGATCGAGACTGGCAGCGCGAGGCTGTACATTATCTCGTGTGCTCTCACAGTGTACAGACTTGTCCTACTTTAGTCCACTCCAAAGCTCTGCTTTCCCTTACAAACTCACCAAACCTTCCAGCTCATCCCATCAAGAGCCGTGCCTCGCCTTACCGACATCCCCGCTTAGGACGCTGTTCTAACTTGGTATTGCCCAGGCAAATCCCCGTCTAGCCAGATCTCGAACAGTTCTATACTCGAGGCTGTTTTTTCTGCCTTCTTGGCTGGCTGGCTAATCTCTTGGTCATACATAAAGAGGTGTAAGTTCATTGGTAATTTGTAAAGCCATCCGCCACCCCGTGTTCCCATTGTTTAATTTCTCGCACCAGCTCCCCTTATTTTCCAACCACTTCCTCCCCCCTCTCTATTCGCGGTTCTAACCTTGTCTGTGCACATCTTTGGCCTAATCAACTGTTGTACTTGAAAGTTGTCATGGTGAGTAGTCTTTTAGCCGCCATTTCCTACGTCTGTGTGCATCTTCACTTGCTGCAATGTCTCCATCGTCTTCCTTTTCTTCCCATTATACTCATATATATACTAGTACCGCGGGAGGCTCACTCTATCATCTCATACCGGTGGTTCCACTTCTAGCATGTCGAACTGGTCCCCCCCGCCCACATCCCAGGCTCCTTATCCTCCTCGAACTCCTGGCGCATCAGAAATATTGCCAAGGTTATATGTCTCAGACCTATCCTTCGCAGAGAATCCTACGGCGCTCGCTACCCTCGGCATCACCCACATCCTCTCCGCAATGCGTGGATACGTTGCAATACCCCATGAACTGCCCATCCATCGTGCTCAGTACCCTCTCGAGGATCTTCCATTCTCCGAGCTCGCCGCACACCTTCCGTCCACAACCGCCTTCATCCGCAGTGCACTGCACGATCCTAACACACGTGTCCTTGTCCACTGCATGGAAGGAATTAGCCGCAGCACAAGCGTGGTGTGTGCGTTTCTCATAGCGGAGTATGGGTGGACGCCAGCACAAGCTATCCAATACGTCAAAGCGAGGCGAAGATCTGCCGAACCCAACTTTGGATTCGTCCAACAGCTGCAAGAGTATGCAGACTCGCTGCGGCGCCAATCGTGATAGTAGCTGATATGATGGACACGTGCGATTCAGACGGGCCATCAGAAGTCGTGTTAGAAGGTTGTTGACAGGGCTTGCGTCACCCACTCTCTTGGATTCACATACGCAAAAGTACTTGTATCATCTGTATGACCAGGATACCCTAGCGCGGGATCTCATTCCAGATACAGTACGAGTCCCATAGTCCTGCGCATTTTCGGCAATACAGAGTAATTAACTTATAGTCTCGCAACCATGATAGGGTAGAGTACAAACAACTTCATATAATATTACACATAATATCTACAGTCCTCATGAACAGCATCCCTGTCTATTTGAGATTTGATTCAGGGCAATGCCTCCATTTGCGGGCTTTGACAGCTTGACTCCTGGTGACTGAAATAACAGATGGCGTCAGGAAATTTGTTGACTTGTAATGACACTTACTCGATCATCATCAAATACGCCACTCCTGATCTTATGCAGGATATCGCGAGACGCTTGCTCAAATGCTGAATCAACGTTCCTGCCCGATCTCGCACTTGCCTCCAAGAATAGCAATCCCTCCTTTTTGGCCCATTTCTCTGCCTCGTCTGCGGAAACTTCTCTCCGTCTGTTTGATGACCCTTCCATTTCCCCCTCGCATAAGTCGACTTTATTGCCGACCAGTATGCAGGTTAAATGAGGGTCAGCATGCTCCCGCACGTCATTAAGCCATGACTGCGCGTTAATAAAGCCTATGGTCCGATAGTAAATGGACTGACGAGAATGGACCGGTTATGTGAGACGCACTTGCTCGAGATGTCACGTCATAGACTAGCAAGCAGCCCGCGGCTCCACGGTAGTACGACCGTGTAATTGACCTAAATGATTCCGTGCCAGCGGTATCCCAACCTACAAAGAGCTCATCATCACACGAGGATGTCCATGTGCCACAGGAGAAAAACGCACATTGTAACTTAACAATCTTCTCCTCCTCCGGTATATTAATCAGCTTTGAGCCGAACTCTACACCTAGCTAGGGGAGATGGAGGCGGTGCGTCAGCTTCGGCATCAGACGTGTGAAGAGTCGCGCGCACTGTTGGATCGGGATTTGCGAGAAAACGCTGGTCTGTTAAACGGATGAGTAATGATGACTTTCCAACGCCAGCATCGCCTGTCAATGCGGTTATTGAACAATGAGTATTGCCGGAGTAGAGGTGCCACATAGGAACATACCTGTGATGATAAATTTGAGGACATAATGCCACGTAATTCCTGTCATTATGACTCTAAATCTTTCGCGCCGAGTATTATAGTCTAGGTACACAGATTACAGGGATCAGAGCAGGTGGTGGATGGCAGTGAACATATGATCCTCAGTAACCGGGCCCCACTAAGCAGCTACTTGCGTCACGTGATACAAGACGGATACTTGCGGAAACGACCCGCGCAACAACCTCACCCAAAGAAAAACACTAAACAAGTTCACTTCAACGTCTTCCACAATGAGCAGCGCAACCTGGCGAAACGTCTTCACGTTCGTGTTCAGTTTATTTTGTTTCACTTCGTTAATTGACATGACCTTGAAGATACAACAAATATGCCCAGATCACCGCACGGGCTGTTCGCCAGTCTTTGCAAGAGTCTGAGCGTGTCGTGGCTGAGAAGAGAGGCGTTACTGCTCTAAAATACCAACAATGGGAAAATGGCGTCGGTGGACAGCAGGTACGTTTCTAAATCTACTTACTAAAAGGCGCATTTCTGACGGGTGCATTATTGTACTCAGGTATTGCTGAACCCTGAGGAGGACAAGGTCGTAAAGAAGAGCGCTGCAGTCTAGTTGGACGTCGGTGTCTTACTTGACTAGCGACAGTGTGCTTTAATTTTCATTGTGGTCATATATCAAATAGATTCGCTGGAGCTGTTATATCACCGTACCCGACATCAGCGATTTGTTTGCCCTGAGGTCGGCAACTTCTTCAATGAAACGTTGATGCGCGCCCTGCGGGCCTGTGTGAGCTGTCTAGATTCCTACAACTTACGAGCCGATTGATCGCGCACTGTTAGGAATTTGACTAGTGGGCACCAACAACATCGCCTACTCCAACGTGTTCATCTTGTTCTCCAGGTGGTATACTCTATGCTCGTCGTAGAATGGATGACAACAGCATTAGCGTGCGCAGGTTTTACCAAGTCAGCTGTTGAATGAAACAGGTGGCGCGCGCAACACAAAGTCCATTATCTCCGATTTATTTAAACCTACTGATACCTCGTTTGTCTACACTACTAGCGCGCCTTCTATTCCGGCCCTAGCTCACCTCCCTTGCAGAAAACTCGATCAATTCGCTAGCTCGGATTGTCGGGTGCAATTTTTTTTCTCCTTTTCATCTGGTTCTCTTCAACTGTTTCACCTTGTTCCCGGGCCTACAACGCATCAGCAGCGTTGGCATCTGAAGCAGCCCGCCACTATCTCCATCAACATCACAAGAACCGAACGATGCAAATTTTCACAGCCTCAAATAAAAACAACCCAACAGAGGAAAGTTCAACAGCGCCCGACCACATAAACATAATCCCGTGGTCTCGTCGATAATAGCGATTGGTTAGACTTCTGCAGGCGCAACCCCTTCGCTTATGGTAGGTGCGTATCGGGCTATTTTCATGGTCAAGCTGAGGCGAGATCTCAGATCGGAACCGCCCGAGCGGAAGCGTACATTGAGAGGAC
>Ga0153975_1000771_pt1 | contig 10416 bp, 14 predicted proteins | sample TSGA059MetaG_FD_104694 | JGI IMG/M metagenome (GOLD analysis project Ga0153975, IMG submission 104694) | Attine ant fungus gardens microbial communities from Georgia, USA - TSGA059 MetaG | ecosystem: Host-associated > Fungi > Mycelium > Unclassified | place: USA: Georgia, Yuchi Wildlife... | reverse complement strand
TTGAACGTTTGGGACCAGCACACTTGTCTGGATTTCACTGAGACTGATACCGATTTTGACCATGAGCACTGCACAATCGATGCCTCACGAATGGGTTATTATGAGTGCACAGGAGCACTCTCAAGTTCGCCGTCCTGGGATTGGTACTCCGGGTTCCTTCAGGTCGATGACGTCGATGTGAGTTGGCCGACTCGGTGGCCGTGGCGACCGTTCCCGAACGGCACCATGTGTTTCACGAAACTATATCAGACTTGGTGACTTCATATTCAATGTCAGGCCGTAGACGCTGGAGTCCTCATGTCGATCTCCTCGTATATTGATTGTTCGACACTCACGACAAGTAGCCTAGAATTGGATCAAGACAAGAGTCATTCACGTACTTGGTTAGTCCATTTTCTCCGTATCTAATGCTCTTCCAAGTTCCTTTCACATACTTGAGAGAAACGCGGGAGCACTACTCTTAAAAGGGTGGCGTGTCTCTCCACGTGTAGAGCAAATCTTCTTTCGTCCGGCACGAGTTGAGGTCACACAATGACCGCTTGCTCCATGTGTTGAGCCTGCAAGCGTTCTGTCCGCTCATGCCATCATGTCTCCTGGTAGTCGCCTCAGAAAATCCTCAGTGACTAACATCGGTCAAGGACAGTCGCTCGCTCGCTCGCCCTCGATGTCTTCACGGACAAGCCAGGATAGAGAGACCCATCCCAGGGAGCCTTACCCCGTTCCAAGCAACAACCCATCCAGTCAGTATACCCTCCTTGAGAAATTGGGAACAGGGAGCTTTGGCGTCGTCTACAAGGCTATGCACAACGAAACAAAGCAGATAGTTGCTATCAAGCAGATCGGTGTGTACCAGCGCTCGCTACTGTAGTGGAGCTAATCGCTTTGTCTCCGAAACAGATTTAGAGGACTCTGATGATGATATCTCAGAAATTCAGCAAGAAATCGCTAGTCTTGCTCAATGCGATTCGGAATACGTTACTCGCTATTATGGGTCATTCGTTGTTGCTTACAAGCTCTGGATTGTCATGGAGTACCTGGCCGGGGGATCGTGTCTTGACCTTCTCAAAGCTGGTGTATTTTCAGAGGCACACATCGCCGTTGTTTGTCGGGAACTTCTGTTAGGTCTCGATTACTTGCATTCGGAGGGCACCATTCATCGTGACATCAAAGCTGCCAACATCTTGCTTTCTGCTAGTGGAAAGGTCAAACTTGCCGACTTCGGAGTGGCGGCACAGTTGACCAGTACACTCAGACACACATTCGTGGGCACTCCATTCTGGATGGCACCGGAGGTCATCCGACAGGCGGGTTACGATGCTAAGGCAGACATGTGGAGTTTGGGCATCACAGCTATAGAAATGGCAAAAGGAGAACCGCCGCTTGCAGAGTACCACCCCATGCGGGTTCTCTTTCTTATTCCCAAGGCGAAACCACCGGTGCTTGAAGGCTCATTCTCTGCTGCATTCAAGGAGTTCGTATCACTCTGTTTGACGAAAGATCCTGGCAGTGTGAGCTTGGTCTCATGCAGTGCTTGAAATTTCCTGACATTCACTGCAGCGTCCTACAGCCAAGGAACTATTGCAGCATAGATTCATTAAAAACGCGAAGAAAACAACATATCTCGCAGAGCTGATTGAGCGGTACCAGGAGTTCCGTGCCTTGTCACCACAGAAAGGCCAGCCTGTGGCGCACCAGGCGACTATCCGTGGTACTGCAATATGGGAGAGCAACGGCACAATTCGAAGCGACTGGAACTTCGACACTATCAAGTCAACCCATGTCATGGGTACTTTCAGCAGTGTTGCGAAGGATTTATTGCCCGAGATGGATGATGAAGACATGGAGGGCTACGAGCCCTCGATATATGAGGAGGACGAAGGTTCCATTGAGACAGGAGGAGCGGTCAATGGAAGCACACCACTCGAGTCTAGTGGGATCGGAATGAACGTGGGGGCAGCGCATTCTACTGTTCTCATCAAGACTCCTCTTGACGAACCAGATATTTCAACACTTCTCGCTGCTGCAGAAGGTTTACCACACGGGCCTATAGATAACACAGAACAAACAACACCACCCCGAGATACCTGCCCAGCAGATGATGGAACGCCTTTGGGTGCACCACCGGCATACACCGGCTCTGTCCGCTCGACAAGGAGATCATCATATGCTGCAAGACACAACATGACTGGTGCTGGTACTATCATGCGGGAGGCAGATCTCGGTTCGGGCGTAGATACCATCAGACCTGTTAAAAAGGTCGATACAGTTGGTTCTCTGAGAATATCTGCAGAGTACGTCGGCACTACTCGGAGTAGAGAAGACTCTCCATCCTCCCCGATTTCTCCATCCAGAGACAGGTCTTCTTCGTCATTCAAGCGGAAGGTGTCCGAGTCCGAACGGGCTGGAAGGGCCATGGTTGATGACGTCGTTCTCCCCATCCTCCAAAATGTAAGTCATTCTCAAGTTTACCGTCTTCTACGCGTGAATAATGATACCTGACAGGCTATTCGAGATGACATGGATGCTCGAGAGATCGAGTCCCTCAGCATGATCTCTCGCGGCTTTGCTGAGTTGAAAGAGGCAAATCCTGCGCTGTCTTATAACATCATTCTCGACATTCTCTCCGGCATCAACGAGTACGTATTCCCCAGTAAAATCGAGATATCGTTACATTCTAAACATCCACCAGAAACCCTGCTGTCCGACAGCATGTTCAAACGTCTCGGGGACTATTCCCTCACAAACGCGTTATCCGTAAGAGCGAAATGACCGCAAAGGGCCTTGTGGTCACCGAACTCCAAGAAGACGTCAGTGGACTCCCCGTAGACTCGAGCACCTCCTCCACACACTCCCTCAAAGCTGACAGCCCTGGATCACCCGTCCGTAAGTCGCCAATCGCTGAGTTGCTCTACATGCGCTGGCTGGAGGGCCTGCGGATCAAATGGCCGAGCATTTTGTCATAATGGGGTTCTGTTACTGGACACTATCACTGTGCTTTGACAGACATTGTTCCAATTTCCATTCCATTGCCTACATCTCTTACGCCACGCCTTGTCATATATCTGGAACCCCCAACCCCCTTCTTCCACGCCGCTTCTCTGCATTCGCTCGTTATAGGTTTTTTTTTTTGGCGTCTTTCACGACCTTTACGATCGATCGCCCTCCTCTTACGTGTAGTTTACTGATATTGGTTGTACATATATATAAATCTCTCACTAACGTACCTCGTGTTACCTCTCAAGGTTACATGAACATTGATACTCGTGCGTTTGACAGAATCGAGCGCGGTACATCAAATCATGTGGCAGGTTGACGTGAATTAGCATCAGCGAACATGCCAACGATGCTAAGCAGTCGGTTAGTCGATGTGGTGCTTAGAACATCGCGAAAACAGGTGCTTTTGATCCAACTTGGGGCTTGACGCGCTATCTCGGAATCAAAGCGACCGACAGGACGTTGAAAACAAGCTTTCACGACAACATCGAATCTTCCAGTGATGTTGCAAGGTTGAGGACCAAGTCGAGGGCGACAGCTAATCTTGCCTAGGCCGACCAAATACTTGGAAGGAGGACATTTGTTCATTCTGTATGGCGACAGCGGCCTCAACTTGAACTTGAATTAATAGTGCTCCTCACGCCATGAAATGTTCACGTAAGATTGTTCAGAAACAAGATCTCATGTGAATGATCGTGTCATTAAATAGTAATGCGTGAATTAATCGTTCGCCAACGTAACATAGCCAACAGGTATACGGTTGCTAGCTGTGGTATAAGTAGCAATGTGCGAAGGTCCATGAGTCCATGATGGTCTCCTACAATATCCGTGATTCTAAGCCATGATAATTCCACCCGCAGCCGCAACAATGGCTGTGACGACGCTAGTAAGCGCCAAAGACACGATGTTGAAGTGAATCGCCCCATTGGCTTGAGCCGTGTGAGAAGAGCCAGGTACTCCAGACGACGACGTAGAGGAGCTACCACAACATGAGTTGCGCCGGCACAGAAGGACAAAGCAACTCACCTATTTGCGGACGTCGCTGAAGGATATGCGGTAGATGTGGTCGGAGGTTGCGCAGTGACGCCAACCTCTGCTGGATTGACTTGTGACGTCGAGTTCCAGGCGTTCTGGTAGGACGGGCCACCGTCCAACTGAGCAACAGATAACCTCTTCCAGCCATTTGAAACCATCAATGGGTATGCGTCCATAAACGCCTTGACTGATAGGTCAGACAGCTCGTGTTCCAAAATGATGAGACCGGGGTTCTTTGAACCTGTATGGGACGATCAGTATCAGAAGCAATCGACATAAAATGACATACCGGTCAGCCATTGTGTCATTTCTTGCTGGATCTTATCTGTCGAGGTACCCGAGTTAGGCACAGTCAAGGACCAGTCACCAGAACTAGGATGGGGTCGGTAAGAACGAGTCCACCGTCAAAAGATCCACATACTCTTGATTCCAGACGACAGTTGTGAGCCCAAACACCTCCTTTGCAATAGCCCGAACGCGCATATCGGAGTCCCCATAAGGCGGCCTCCAGTACTTAGGAACACGCCCACCAGTAGAGTTGTGGATGAGCTCCATTGTCCATCCAAGTTCACCGACGACCTCGAGGTTTGTCTTCGTAGTCATGTACGGGTGAGTCCAAGTGTGGACGGCGATATCATCTTTGTTCGCGAATGCGGTTGTGAACACATCTGGATAATAGATAATGTTCGTGCCGATGAAGAAGTGGGTCGCATGTTCCGAATTATTCGCAAGGAACTGATACAGCTGATCAGATGGCTGGACAACGTGTAATGATAAGCTATCGTTATAATAATAACCTATCTCGGGCCCCTGACTAGGCACGCACCGGTAGCGGACCATCATCAAAGCTAAGGCCGACAACACCCTCTGGAGCATTCCACAAGTCACCCGGAATAACGCACTTGTAAGTCGAAGAGCAAACGGCTGGGCTCATTGGGTCATATCCGGTGGGGTATACGGGATTCATTCCGCTGACACCTGTTGACACAGGAATGTTGGGAATCTTGCCGGCCTTGACAGTCGCGTTGAGAGCATCCACCCAAGCCTGGGGGAGGGACGCAGTGTCTGGAGCACCTGAGGGGAAGCCTGCGGACCATTCTGATCAACGCTGTGTTAGTTGCTGAAATGTCAGTGAAATTCGAGATCAAGGCTTACCAGGCGTTCCTATCGCAGCATAGGAAGCAGCATCGCCGACCGCTTGACGCTTGAATAAGGCCTGTACCGGATGATCGTCTTCGTGATACCACTTGTTCAGAAGAGGCCCCTCGTTGTGAGATTCAGCAATGGGGATCGCATAGACAACGCTGGTGGCGAGGAGGAGGACAGCAGTGAGAGGTAACATGCGGTATGCAGCAGAATGCCAAGGAAAGGAGAGGACAGGTGGGCGTAGAAAAGGGCGAGGAGGCGAAAGGAGGAAGAAAGAAAATAGAGAAGGTGAACTAAGCTGCCCATTTTCAAAAGAATTTTGCTGGTTAGACGCCAACTGTTTAGAAGCCGGCAAAAAGGCCTAGAGTCAGGGTGTGGTCAGTATTTCATAAGCCTTAGCGTATCTTAAGTCGCTGAAGCGCTGGCGCTGAAAGTCAGCCGCACCCAAATACTAACTCCTTGATGTGAGACAAAAACTATATGAGAGAGACATAATCATCTTGTGAGTTCACCGCCAGGTCAGAGAACAGTGTGAGCTGCAGATACTGTCACGTCACTTATGTTGTAATAATAAGAAAAGCAATGCCAAACGCCACAATCAACGTCGCGTACCTAACGGCCGCCGAGAACACGCTGGTTCACTGATGGGCCAGAGCAACAGGGCCTCGAAGAGAGATTGGAACCTTGGGGGTGCATGTAGCGAGTCCCCGCGAGAGATAGAGAGCAGAAGGTGAGAGCAACGCGAATCGCGATGTTAGTCATGTGACACCAAGTTAAATCAGATCTGAGATCCGAGTTATTGAGCTTTCCCCTTGAAGATTATGTAATCGAAAAATACAATTATATAATGTAAGTTCGGTAACTCCCTTCTTATATAATGCAGCAATCTTTGACCAAGACTTGCTATCGAAATGACTGGTCGCTTCACATATCTGGGCCTACAACTTGACCGTTCTGTCCGTTCATTCCACCATGTCTCATGGTAGTCCTTAGGCAACCAACCGTATCAGTAAGCTATGAACAGCCACTCGCTTGACGTTCCCTTCTCCTTGCACATACACATTTTACTAACGTCACGGTACCTCATGTGGTATGTACCTCTGATCCAACTTGGCGCTTGACGTGCCATTTAATCAAAGCGACCGACGGGATGTCAATGCAAGTACTGTCTTATTCACCGTACACCAAACTTAAACCCACGGGGCACTGAGGAGCCGAGTCGATGTGGGGAGTCCACAGTGCGTGCTCACGACATGCGAAGTTCAAAAAGGAGATAATAAAGTTTTTCATTGACTAGTAATCGTGAATAGTATTTCACCCGATAATAGTGAGATGTGACCTAGCTGACGTGTATACGGCCGCTGTCAGTGTAGTAGTAAAGGTCCATGTTAATGTACGAAGAAACAGCCGGCGGGAATGGCGGACCACGGGTATACCCCCTTGGGTCACGTTGGCGCATTTGCAAGCTTAGAGATGTAGCGCAAGGTACTAGGCCCCCCTAGACTAGAAGTACTGTCCGACATAGGGTAGAATACCCTGATGGACATAATTCGAATCAAAAAAAAAATGTGCGAATGTCCATGAGTCCATGAGAGTCTCCTGTGAAATCCGTTGTTCTAATCCATGATAATTCCACTTGCAGCCGCAACAATAGCTGTGACAATGCTGGTAAGCGCTAAAGATGCGACGCTAAAGTGAGTTGCCGCCCCGTTTTTCTGATTGGTATGAGGTGTGCTAGAAGAACTAGGTTTTCCGGACAACGACGTAGTAGTAGACAAGCTATTGCACCATGAGTTACATTGACAGAAGAGGGGGAAAAACCAACTCACCTCTTTACAGACGTCGCCGATGGCTTTGCAGCGGGTGAGTTTGGGTGGGTAGGAGACTGGGTATTCAAGTTGCCAATATTCGTTGCATAGACTTCTGACGACGAGTTCAAGGTATTCTGGTAGGCGGAGCCACCGTCCAACTGAGCAACAGATAACCTCTTCCAGCCGTTCGAAACCATCAACGGGTATGCGTCCATGAACGCCTGGACGGATTGGTCGGACAGCTCATGCTCCAAAATTATGAGACCAGGGTTCTTTGAACCTGTATGAAACGATCAGCATCAGAAGCAACCTATATAAGATTACGTACCGGTTAGCCATTGGGTCATTTCTTCCTGGATATTTTCTGGCGAGGTTGCTGTGTTAGGCTCGGTCAACATCCAGTCATTAGTGCTAAAATGAAGTCGGTCAGAATGAGTCTGTCGTCAAAATATCCACGTACTCTTGGTTCCACATGACGGTTATAAGTCCGAACACCTCCTTTGCAATGGCCCGGACGCGCATATCGGAGTCCCCATAAGGCGGCCTCCAGTACTTAGGAACGCGCCCACCAGTAGAGTTGTGGATGAGCTCCATCGTCCATCCAAGTTCACCGACGACCTCGAGGTTTGTCTTCGTAGTCATGTATGGGTGAGTCCAAGTATGGACGGCGATATCATCATTGTTCGTCGCGAATGCGGTTGTAAACAGGTCGAAATACTGGATAATATTCGTGCCAATGAAGAAGTGGGTTGCATGTTCCGAGTTATTTGCAAGGAACCGGTACAGTTGATCAGATGGCTGGACAATACGCAACGAATACGCTATAGTTAAAATAATAACCTGTCGCTCTCGTGAATAGCACGTACTGGTAGCGGACCATCATCGAAGCCAAGGCCGATAACACCCTCTGGAGCATCCCACAAGTCACCTGGGGTAATGCACCTGTAAGTCGAAGAGCAAACAGCTGGGCTCATCGGGTCATATCCGGTGGGGTACACGGGATCTGACCCGCTGATACTCGTAGACACGGGAACGTCGGGAATCTTGTCAGCATTAACAGCCTCATCGAGGGCATCTACCCAAGCCTGGGGGAGGGATGCGGTGTCTGGGTCACCTGGGGGGAAGCCTGCGGACCATTCTGACCACACCGTGTTAATTACCGGAAAGTCAGTCAAGTTCGAGACTTACCAGGTGTTCCTACCTCAGCATAGGAAACAGCATTGCCGACCGCTGCACGCTTAAAGAGGGCGTGTACTGGATGATTGTCTTCGTGATACCATGAGTTCAAAAGAGGGGTGCCCTCAGTATGAGATTCGAGAGTGGGGGCTACGATCGCATATACGACGCTGGTGGCGAGGAGGACAATAGTGAGACGTGGCATGGCGGTACGTACTAATAGGAGGGGTAATAGTGGTGGGCGTGTAGAAAGGGACGAGCAGATTTGAAAGGGAGAGAAAGAAAGAATAAAAGACGAAAAAATTTACCCATTTTATGCGACGGGCAAATGAATCCTGCTGGTTAGTATCTGAAAGTCAGTTCGGGCGCAAATACTACCTTCCTTATTCGATCAATGCCCCCTGGTCATGAATGCATGACCTTTAGTGTATTCAGCATGGTTCAAGTCGCCAGACACTGTTTATTTTTTGAAAACTGACGAGCAAGGCAGCACCATCATCCAGTAGAAAGTGCCACCAAATTATCAAAAGACGCTATATGAATGTGATCAATGTTTTCGTAATTCTGCAACTTGATTAGTCCCCAACGTTGAGTCTGAGGGCTAGCACCAATTCAGTCAGCGATCGACACCGAACACCCCCGACGAGTGCCATGCGAGATCAATAAGTGAAAATCGCCTATGTTGGAGGGGTTTGACCGAGGACTAGTCTCGATCCCATAACAAGCCATCCGAGCATCCGAAGCATCCGCGTGTGGCTAAGTCATCACATGACTTTTATCTGTAAGCACCAAGCACAACGAAAATCCAAACTAGCATCCTGGAAAAAAAATATGAATGAATTGAGGAGGGTGAGATTTGGATACACTGCGGTCACAAATATGTCCTGAACACTTTGAAATTTCGTCCCTGAGGTCACTGTACCCGATTGGCAGCTCGAGGCGAAAATTAGAAAATCCCTTGAGGGTACTTTCTTCCACTGAGTCTCAGGCGAGTCAGAGTATATCCCTCACGGAGTTTTGTAGTTGGTCACCCACCATGCACACATCACTACTTCGAATGCAACAAATAAAAGCTTCATTTTTATAGCAGCTGTCGGACTTCTGAGATGAGTCTAGTTGGCCATGAGAATACTATCAAGGTTGCGGTACGTGCTTTGAACTCATCTTATACAGGTCGTGGGCCTACAACCCCCATATTTTTCTGCGGCCCCTATGGCTACATCCAATATATGCAATGTAGTCGACCTGGTGCAGGTGATGGATTCTGATTGTCGCACGTGAAAATATTTAAACGATAAATAATGAACCTCAGTCGGTAAGGTTCTCCTCACCCTCATTGAGGCACCTGATTAATTTTTCTGAAGGTCTTGGGACAGCCTGACTTCCACACCACATCCTCGGACGGAACGGTAGCCGAAACCTTGTTTCTCAATCCCACTGAATCCTCGACCATCTCATACACAGCTGGGGTGCGTCAAAGTCGAGTCAAAGTTGATACCGAGAATCCTCTTAACTAATGATGCGGTTAATGAGTCAAGGCAGGAACTCCAAAATACTCAGCGCCATCGAGCGCTCGAAGTTGCCCAGTGAGGAACATCTTGCCCTAAAAAAAACGCCGTGGCCAGAGGCGTTAGATTATGTAGCATTGGTCGGAGAGTATAGTATATCGGAGCGGTTGAAATATGTCTTCTTACTCTTTCCGCCCGCGCCGCCCGGAATAAATGAAGATTTTCTGTAACATTCATCCCTTGTTTCAGGCAAGCACGGTGCTCTTGTAAACCCAAGGCAGTAGCAGTTCACACAGTCAGCGGGTCTTTATACAACATGTATCATGATGTATATCATCTGTTCGTTATGTAGCAGATGTCCTCACCCTCCGCTAGATTCACGCAAGTGAGCGGGATCTCTGTGGTTCGCTGACGGCTCATTTATGATAGGGACGGGCGCACTATCTCAGCACGACAAAGGAGGCTGGGAATAGAGAAGATTTGATTTCCGGTTCACGCATTGAACACAACAATTTCTTGTGAACCTGGAGGATCGAATTGTGGAAAGTAGTAACCATAGGAAATCATGCGAAATTAGCATCGGACAGAACGACATTCAATACGTGTATATGAATGGGTCTATGGATACCATCTAAGGAGTATACTACAAAGTCATTCTAAGGGTCAAAAGTTCAAGGTTCATGTACCAGTCAAGAGTACATGCAAGCTAACCGTCAGGTTGTTCACCATTTTTTGTCGTCGTCCTT
>Ga0153975_1000770_pt1 | contig 10421 bp, 9 predicted proteins | sample TSGA059MetaG_FD_104694 | JGI IMG/M metagenome (GOLD analysis project Ga0153975, IMG submission 104694) | Attine ant fungus gardens microbial communities from Georgia, USA - TSGA059 MetaG | ecosystem: Host-associated > Fungi > Mycelium > Unclassified | place: USA: Georgia, Yuchi Wildlife... | reverse complement strand
TGTCGCGAGGTGGCGTATATTACGCTTTCCTCCTGCAGAGTCAACCTCTTTCTCAGAAGTTTTTCTCCGGCGGCGCAGTCTCCTGTGCCTCTCAGCCCGTTTCCCGTTGCCGGTGTTCCGTGTTGATGGATGCGCATTATAGGGAGTTCGCGCAGGGGCGCAACCCATAAAATGCATAAAAAAGCGCGTTCGCTGCATTCCACAGCAAAAGCCGCTGTTATACGCAGTTACGCACAATGTTATCCACACTCATTGGGGTAAATGAATTTAGGCGAGCATCACGCAAACGTTTTCGCTACAATGCCGGGCAATATTCCGGACCCCCCTTATCGGGGCGTTACCTGAGGTTTTTGATCTTTTCTTCTTATATAGAAGAGAAAAACGCGATAAAACCTGATGTAACGCTCTTATATACGCGAAACAAAGCCAAGGGATAAACCACCATGCAACAACCTCGTCCTGTACGCCGCGCATTGCTCAGTGTCTCTGACAAAGCCGGTATCCTCGAATTTGCTCAGGCGCTCTCCCATCGCGGTGTCGAACTGCTCTCCACAGGTGGAACCGCTCGCCTGCTGGCGGATGCGGGCCTGGCTGTCACTGAAGTCTCTGACTACACCGGTTTTCCGGAAATGATGGATGGACGCGTCAAAACCCTGCATCCGAAAGTGCATGGCGGCATTTTAGGTCGTCGCGGCCAGGATGATGCCATCATGGCACAGCACGACATCAGCCCAATCGACATGGTGGTCGTTAACCTCTATCCCTTTGCACAGACGGTCGCCCGTGAAGGATGTTCACTGGAAGATGCGGTGGAAAACATCGATATCGGTGGCCCGACCATGGTGCGCTCTGCTGCCAAGAACCATAAAGATGTCGCCATTGTGGTCAGCAGCGGCGACTACGACGCCATCATTGCTGAAATGGACACTCACGAGAACGCGCTGACGCTTGAGACCCGTTTCGATCTGGCAATCAAAGCGTTCGAACACACCGCCGCCTATGACAGCATGATCGCTAACTACTTCGGTACCCTGGTGCCTGCCTATCACGGTGAACGTAACCAGCCCGCCGGCCGTTTCCCACGGACGCTGAATCTGAACTTCATCAAGAAGCAGGATATGCGTTACGGCGAGAACAGCCATCAGGATGCTGCCTTCTATATAGAAGAGAATATCACTGAAGCCTCAGTAGCGACCGCGCAGCAGGTTCAGGGCAAAGCGCTCTCCTATAACAATATTGCTGACACAGATGCGGCACTGGAGTGTGTGAAAGAGTTCAGTGAACCCGCGTGCGTCATCGTTAAGCATGCCAACCCTTGTGGTGTCGCAACCGGTGACGATCTGCTGGCAGCCTACGAGCGTGCTTACCAGACCGACCCCACTTCCGCGTTTGGCGGCATCATTGCCTTTAACCGCGAGCTGGATGAAGCAACGGCGCAGGCCATTATCAGCCGCCAGTTTGTTGAGGTGATCATCGCGCCCGCCGTTTCCGAAGCCGCGCTGAAAATTACCGCTGCGAAGCAGAATGTCCGTGTCCTGATCTGCGGCCAGTGGCAGAACCGTACCGCCGCCCTGGATTTCAAACGCGTCAACGGCGGCCTGCTGGTCCAGGATCGCGATCTTGGCATGGTGGAAGCCAGCCAGCTGCGTGTCGTCAGCAAGCGCCAGCCAACCGGGCAGGAACTGCGCGATGCACTGTTCTGCTGGAAAGTTGCGAAGTTCGTTAAGTCCAATGCCATTGTGTATGCACGCGACAACATGACTATCGGCATTGGTGCGGGTCAGATGAGCCGCGTTTACTCCGCAAAAATTGCAGGTATTAAAGCAGCCGATGAAGGTCTGGAAGTGAAAGGCTCAGCCATGGCGTCAGATGCCTTCTTCCCGTTCCGCGACGGTATTGATGCTGCCGCCGCGGCAGGCGTGAGCTGCGTTATCCAGCCAGGCGGCTCCATCCGCGATGAAGAAGTGATTGCGGCAGCGGATGAGCATGACATTGCGATGATCTTCACCGACATGCGTCACTTCCGCCATTAATCGATTCGGAGAGTAACAGATGAAAATTTTAGTAATCGGCAACGGCGGACGTGAACATGCTCTGGCCTGGAAAGCGGCCCAGTCGCCACTGGCGGAAACCGTATTTGTCGCGCCGGGTAATGCGGGCACGGCATTAGAGCCTGCGTTGCAGAATGTCGCAATCGGAGCCACCGACATCCCTGCTCTGCTTGAGTTTGCTCAGCGTGAAAAGATCGATCTGACGATTGTCGGACCGGAAGCGCCGCTGGTGATCGGCGTCGTAGATGCCTTCCGTGAAGCGGGGCTGGCTATCTTTGGTCCGACGCAGGCCGCGGCACAGCTGGAAGGCTCTAAAGCCTTTACCAAAGATTTCCTGGCGCGTCACCAGATCCCCAGCGCAGCGTACCAGAACTTTACCGACGTTGAGCCTGCTCTTGCGTATCTGCGTGAGAAAGGCGCGCCCATCGTTATCAAAGCCGACGGCCTGGCCGCAGGTAAAGGCGTCATTGTCGCGATGACGCTGCAGGAAGCTGAAGATGCGGTTCAGGATATGCTGGCCGGTAACGCCTTTGGCGATGCCGGACACCGTATTGTGATTGAAGAGTTTCTGGATGGCGAAGAAGCCAGCTTCATCGTGATGGTGGACGGCGAGAATGTGCTGCCTATGGCCACCAGCCAGGATCATAAACGTGTCGGCGATGGCGATACCGGTCCGAACACCGGTGGCATGGGCGCTTACTCGCCGGCACCGGTGGTCACCGATGAGATCCACCAGCGCGTGATGGATCAGGTCATCTGGCCGACCGTACGTGGCATGGCGGCTGAAGGCAACATCTACACCGGTTTTCTCTATGCCGGCCTGATGATCGATCACACCGGGCAGCCGAAAGTGATCGAATTTAACTGCCGCTTCGGCGATCCGGAAACGCAGCCGATCATGCTGCGCCTGCAGTCGGATCTGGTCGATCTTTGCCTGGCTGCCTGCGACGGCAAGCTGGATCAGAAAACGTCACAATGGGATCCCCGTCCTGCGCTGGGTGTGGTACTGGCGGCCGGCGGTTATCCGGGTGATTATGCTCAGGGCGATCAGATTCATGGGCTGCCACTGGAAGAAGTGGCTGACGGCAAGGTTTTCCACGCCGGAACACGTCTGGAAGAGGATCGGGTGTTGACGAACGGTGGCCGCGTGCTGTGCGTCACCGCACTGGGTGACGATGTGGCTGCGGCACAAAAGCGGGCTTACGAGCTGACAAAGCCGATCTCCTGGCAGGGCAGCTTCTGTCGCCGCGATATCGGCTATCGCGCTATTAATCGCAAATAAGCAAAGGGGGCACAGGGTGCCCCCTCTTCAATTCACATATCGTCTTCTGTCGGCTGCTGTGAGCAGTCATCCTGCTGGCTGACCCGCAACAACTGTATCCCTTCAGGCGCTTCAAGCCATGACACCATCAGTAGTGCCGATGCGCTACGCTGCTGCTGTATCAGCATCTGCAGATCGTCAGCATCAAAAGCGGGTCTGACCTGCTGGCCTTCACAACTCTCCAGCACATTATTTCCCAGCCAGTGCCCCTGTTTCAGAAACACCTGACCGCTTAACAGCGCATCGCTGAGGTTACGCATGCGCTGAGCATCAAACTTATAGAGTTCAATCGAATCCGGGCTGACCGCTTCACGCCGGCCTGCAAGCTGGCGCTGCATAAAGTTGAGACCACCGGCCTGGTCGAAGCGCAGGGTCACATCGTCAGGTTGCTTGCCCTTCACCTGTCGCTGAATGCTGATCAATGACTCTTCCAGCCAGACATAGTCAGTCACTTCACCTTCCCCGCCACTGAACGGCGTATAGAGGGTGCGAATATGAACCGACTGATGATCGCTATTTTTGCGCCAGATTCGCACAACACCACGATCGGCAAGATAGCCACTGGCAGAAAAGGGAGGAATATCCGGCGTCGAGCTACAGCCGAAAAGAAACAGAGAGAGAAACAGAACAGATAAACGCGGTAACAGCGAAGTCATGATGGCTGGCCTCTTAAAAACAAAAGGGGCGAAACGCCCCCTGTTTTAAAGCTTAACCGCAGTGCGACGTCTTACTTAACGGCGTCTTTCAGCGCTTTACCAGACACGAATGCCGGTACGTTTGCTGCAGCGATTTTGATCTCTTTGCCAGTCTGCGGGTTACGACCGGTACGCTCAGCGCGGTGGTTCACTTTAAAAGTACCAAAACCAACCAGTTGTACAGCATCACCATCTTTCAGAGACTCAGTGATCGCAGCCAGAGTAGATTCCAGCGCTGCCTTTGCCTGGGTTTTAGACAGGTCAGCTTTTTCTGCGATCACATCAATCAGTTGAGTCTTGTTCATAAGTTATCCTTAAAGTGTATTTATCGCTTGCTAAGCAACGAGTGCGAGGGAAAAGCCATATTCTGGCACTCTTCTGCCTGCACGCACCGATAGCCACAATTTTCAGCCCCCCAAATGTAGACCAGACAGGGGGCCAATGTGAAGCCTTCAGGCGCGCTAATTCGGGCCTGAAGTCACGTTTTATCGCCTTACTGCTGGAAATTTATACCGATGTTGCTAATTCCCGCTTCACGCAGGTCAGATCGCAGACCTTTAATCAATTCAAGGTCGCGCTCTTCACACTCCGCCAGCAGACGGAAAATCTCCCACTGGAGGTCCCACTCATCGATGATAGCCGGATTTTCACGCAGCTCTTCATCGGTCATTTCGCGTCCAGCCTGAGTCATCTCCAGCATAGCGACAGTGGTAATTGAGGTCTCGCTGACTTCAATAGCATGCTCAAGCGTTTCGCCGCTCAGCTGCGCATGGACGACTTCGCTTAATGCCACACAGGCATCGATAGCCGGATAAACGCCGTAAACCTCAAATGCATCGCCATCAGGAATGGCGGCTTCGAGTTTTTCCAGCTGGCTGTCGAAGTTAATCTTCGCATCTTTAACCGTCAGGTTTTCCCAGATCAGATCAAGAATCCGGCGATAGAGTGCCGGATCGGCAAATTCAGTCTGCTCGCAGAATGCGCGATAGTTGGGATACATGCGTTCGCACAGGCAGGCCATAAAAGTCAGGTGCTGCCAGCTTTCCAGCTTCGCCAGACGCAGATGAACGGGGTTCTGTAACATAAAGGTGGCTCTTATTCGTTTCTCTGGCCGCAGTGTAACTGCAAAACCGCAGCACAAACAGTGTTAAAGCGCGTTTTGCCAGCGCTGGAAAGCGGTTCGGTTAGAGGCAACCGCATCGGCCCAGCGGGTGGGTTCCGGCAACCGGTAACCGCGCGTACAGTTTTCGACCCACTGCAGCGCTGTATCCAGGCTGACACGATGACCGGGGGCGACAAACAGCGGATTACAACGCAGCTTGCTGCGCCATACCCAACCTATCTGCTCACCTTTGTCGATCAGCGGCTGACGGCTGCCAGGCTGCGCATCCAGATCGTCAAAACGTCCGCAGAGACGACTTTTCGCAACGCCAATCGTGGGGACATCGACCAGCAGGCCAAAATGCGATGCGACGCCCAGTCGTCTTGGATGCGAAATACCGTGCCCATCCACAAACAGCAGATCAGGCTTTTGCTCCAGCATCTGCCAGGCAGCCATCAGAGCCGGATATTCACGGAAGGAGAGAAAGCCCGGAATATAGGGCATGGTGGTCTCAACGCGCGCGATGCGATGCTCCACCAGCGTTAACGAAGGATATTCCAGTATCACCATCGCCGCCCGCGTGATGGTGCCGTCCTGCTCAAATCCAACGTCTGCCCCGCCAATAAAGCGGGGAGGCAGCACGTCAAAGTCATCTTCACGCACCACGTCAGCGGCGCGTTGTAACTGCTCAGCGCGAAGTGCGGCAATGTCCATGATTACTCCTGATGCCAGGGACGTGATAAACGATGCACAGCGTCAACAAAAACACCGGCATTTTCGGGCGGAACATCCTGATGAATGCCATGCCCCAGATTAAAGACGTGACCAGTGCCTGAGCCAAAACGCTCCAGAATACCGGCCACCTCCTGTTCGATACGTTCAGGTGCCGCATAGAGCATAGAGGGATCCATGTTGCCCTGCAGCGCAACTTTGTCGCCTACGCGACGGCGCGCATCATCAATATCGGTGGTCCAGTCGAGACCCAGCGCATCACAACCGGTGGCTGCCATCGCTTCCAGCCACTGTCCGCCGCCTTTGGTAAAGAGCGTCACCGGCACGCGGCGGCCGTCGTTTTCACGCAGCAGGCCATCGACAATCTTGTGCATGTAGTGCAGGGAGAATTCGCGATAGTCACGACCGGTCAGCACGCCGCCCCAGGTATCAAAGACCATGACGGACTGCGCACCGGCACGGATCTGAGCGTTGAGATAGAGGATGACGCTGTCGGCCAGCTTATCCAGCATCGCGTGCAGCGTCGCCGGATCGGCATACATCATCTTCTTAATTTTGGTAAACGCCTTGCTGCTGCCGCCTTCCACCATGTAGGTGGCCAGCGTCCACGGACTGCCGGAGAAGCCAATCAGCGGCAGATCGCCATTCAGGTTTTTACGGATGGTGCGGACCGCATTCATCACATAGCCCAGCTCCATTTCAGGATCGGGCACCGGCAAACGCTCAACGTCGGCGCGACAGGTGACAGGGTTAGAGAAACGCGGGCCTTCGCCGGTTTCAAAGTAGAGACCCAGTCCCATCGCATCCGGAATGGTCAGGATGTCACTGAAGAGGATGGCGGCATCCAGCGGATAACGGCGCAGCGGCTGCAGGGTCACTTCACAGGCCAGCTCGGCGTTTTTACACAGCGACATAAAATCACCCGCCTGGGCGCGTGTCGCTTTGTACTCCGGCAAATAGCGCCCGGCTTGTCGCATCATCCATACCGGCGTGACATCGACCGGCTGACGTAACAGGGCACGCAAATAACGATCGTTCTTCAGTTCACTCATCTCAACACTCTCTCAATAACAGGCGTGTAGTGTAGCACTTTCACGCTTCGGCGCGGCACAGGGCGACGGTATCTTCAATCAGGCGGCGTGCCACGGTGCCTGGCGGTGGCAGCAAAGGCAGCGCATCAAAACGGAACCAGGCGGCATCCAGCAGCTCTTTACCGTCGTGTTGCAGATCGCCACTGTCATACTCCGCCATAAAAGCGGTCATTAGCGATTGTGGGAAGGGCCACGGCTGGGAGGTCACGTAACGGACGTTTTTGACGCGGATATTGCTCTCTTCCATCACTTCCCGGGCAACGGCCTGCTCCAGCGTCTCACCGACCTCCACAAAACCGGCCAGCACGGTGTAGACCTTGTTGCGATGGCGGGCATGATTCGCCAGCAGGATTTCATCGCCACGACGGATAGCCACAATGATGCAGGGCGCGATCTGCGGATAGTAACGCTCATGGCAATGGCTGCAGAGACAGGCAAATTCATGTTTGCTGTGGTGCATCTCATGGCCGCAATAGCCGCACCAGCGATGAGAACGGTAGAATTCCGCCAGCTGTACACCGCGACCCACCAGCTGAAACAGCTCCACATCCTGATCGATCAGCTGTCGCACGGAGAACATATCGGAAGAACGCGGCTCACAAATCAGCCAGACTTTTTCGCCCTGCCATTCACCAATGGTCCGGGCCTTACTGCCGGTTAAACCAAATTTTTCGGCGTTTCCGTGGGGTAAATCACCTTGTGGCAACCAAAGTTTCTGTTCATGGCTGACAATCCACCATCCAGCGTCTACGCTTGAGATTTCGCATTGCATTTATTTCGTCATCCTTAGCGTCAACCCGCACGCTGAAGCCCTGATGTTAAGTGTGTAGATAAACAACTATAACTCACATGGAGTTAGATATGCTTAACCAGTTAGACGTCCTGGCTGAACGCGTAGGTGGCAGTAATGAACTGGTCGATTCGTGGCTTGAAGCACGCCGCCAGCTACTGGTGACCTATTATCACCTGGTCGGTCTTAAACCTAAAAAAGAGGCGCTGACGCGTCTTGACGAGCAGGCGCTCGACAACTTCTGTCACGGCCTGGTCGACTATCTTTCTGCCGGTCACTTCAGTATCTATGAGCGCGTAATCAGCGAAATGAGTGGCGACAGCCCGATGATCGCTGCCGCGCAGATCTACCCTCCGCTGGAAGCGAATACTGAGCGTCTGATGCAGCTGTATGACGGTCACCTCCAGCAGGCGATTGACGATGAAAACTGCATGACCTTCCAGCAGGCACTCTCCGAAGTGGGCGAAGTGCTGGAATCACGCTTTACGCTGGAAGATAAGCTGATCCAGCTGGCCTGGGATAACCAGCTTGCTACGCCGCCAGTGGCGAATGACAGCCATATCGCGCGTCCGGCTTGATGGTTAACAACGGCAAAGGGCTTGAGATTATCCCGTAGCCCTTTTATGCTGAACAGGTTCTGAGGAGTACTCTCCAGAGAACCTTTGTTATTTTAGCGTTGAAATGTAAGGTTTTTACGCCCGGGTCTGTTATCAGACACCCGCGTAAAAACTGCTTCTTGTCGGAGTGCCCAGTTGGGCTGAGACCGTTAATTCGGGATCCGCGGAACCTGACCAGGTTAGAACCTGCGTAGGGAACAAGAGTAAAAATTCTCTGTATGCCAGCATGCCTGTGCTGTCTATACGGTTACTCCTTCCGAACTCCGGACAAGCATCGTTCCCCCTTAACAGGAAGATTGCTATGTCTGACCCAAAAATGACCCGTCGTGAACAACGTGCCCAGGCGCAGGAATTTATCGATTCCCTGCAAAGCGGCAGTGCTTTTCCCCAGTCCCGTCGTATCTGGATTACCGGCAGCCGGGAAGATATTCGCGTGCCGATGCGTGAAATCACCCTAAGCCCGACCCACATCGGCGGCACCAAAGAACAGCCTCTCTATGAGCAAAATGAAGCGGTGCCGGTCTATGACACGGCGGGTGCTTATGGTGATCCCGCGGCGCAGATCGATGTGCATCGTGGTCTGGAAAAGCTGCGCGCTCGCTGGATTGCTGAGCGCGACGACAGTGAGCTTCTCGAACAGAACAGCTCGGGCTATACCCAGCAGCGGCTGGCTGACGAGGGGCTGGATCATCTGCGCTTCGACCACCTGCCGACACCGCGCCGCGCCCGTGCAGGCCGCCGTGTCACGCAACTGCACTATGCCCGTCAGGGCACGATTACCCCGGAGATGGAGTTCATCGCCCTGCGGGAAAACATGGGCCGTGAGCGAATACGCAGTGAGGTACTGCTGCAACAGCATCCGGGGCACAGCTTTGGCGCACATCTGCCCGCCGACATTACCCCCGAGTTTGTCCGTCAGGAGGTCGCAGCCGGACGCGCCATCATCCCTGCCAATATCAATCACCCGGAATCGGAGCCGATGATCATTGGCCGTAACTTCCTGGTTAAGGTCAACGCCAATATCGGTAACTCGGCAGTCACCTCTTCTATCGAGGAAGAAGTGGAAAAACTGGTCTGGTCGACCCGCTGGGGTGCCGATACGGTGATGGATCTCTCTACCGGTCGCTATATTCATGAAACGCGAGAATGGATTTTGCGAAACAGCCCGGTGCCCATCGGTAGCGTGCCGATCTATCAGGCGCTGGAAAAAGTGAATGGCGTGGCTGAGGCGCTGAACTGGGAAATATTCCGGGACACACTGCTGGAGCAGGCGGAACAGGGCGTCGATTACTTCACTATCCACGCGGGCGTGCTGCTGCGTTATGTCCCGATGACGGCGAAACGTCTCACCGGGATCGTGTCGCGGGGGGGATCGATCATGGCGAAATGGTGCCTGTCGCATCATCAGGAGAGCTTCCTGTATGAGCACTTCCGGGAGATCTGTGAAATCTGCGCCGCTTACGATGTCTCCCTGTCGCTGGGCGATGGTCTGCGTCCGGGTTCGATTCAGGATGCCAACGATGAGGCGCAGTTTGCCGAACTGCGAACCCTGGGTGAACTGACGCGTATTGCCTGGGAGTATGACGTTCAGGTGATGATTGAAGGTCCGGGACATGTGCCGATGCATATGATCCGCCGTAATATGACCGAACAGCTCGACCTGTGCGATGAAGCCCCCTTCTACACGCTTGGCCCGCTGACCACTGACATCGCGCCCGGCTACGACCACTTCACCTCGGGTATCGGTGCCGCCATGATTGGCTGGTTTGGTTGCGCCATGCTGTGCTACGTCACGCCCAAAGAGCATCTGGGTCTGCCGAACAAAGAGGACGTGAAGCAGGGATTGATCACCTACAAAATCGCGGCGCATGCTGCCGATCTGGCGAAAGGCCACCCCGGTGCGCAGATCCGTGATAACGCCATGTCCAAAGCGCGCTTTGAATTCCGCTGGGAAGATCAGTTTAACCTGGCGCTGGATCCCCATACGGCAAGGGCGATGCATGATGAAACCCTGCCGCAGGA
>Ga0153975_1000769_pt1 | contig 10432 bp, 15 predicted proteins | sample TSGA059MetaG_FD_104694 | JGI IMG/M metagenome (GOLD analysis project Ga0153975, IMG submission 104694) | Attine ant fungus gardens microbial communities from Georgia, USA - TSGA059 MetaG | ecosystem: Host-associated > Fungi > Mycelium > Unclassified | place: USA: Georgia, Yuchi Wildlife... | reverse complement strand
ACCAAGTACTACATAACTATCATCTGTCCATTGATAGTGTGTTACCTTTGCAAAAGGTCGTTGAATTTCTAGTGCGATGAACCGTGAGTCACTGCTTGATACGTCAATCATCATGATGTTCAAGTTGATGTACCGTGAGAGACTCAACTTGTCGCAATGCAGATTTTTTCTTGATGAATCCTACGCAGTATTGAAGCATCCAATATGATCTAGTTTCCACTACGATGTTACTGGCATATGTTGTTGAGTGTCCATGTCTTTCGAAACGCAAGTCACTTTGCTCCGCTAGTGTTGCTGAGACCAGTCGTTTTCCCTAACTAGAAATCTTCATGATTCGAACGGGCAGTTATTTCATTCGTTGTGCAACTATACCTTACCCTTATTTATGCCAACTCGTTGAGATGTGAGTCTACGAGTCCACGGCCCACGTTAGCCTGCGAGCTTGCACCCAATATATTATAGACTTTCAGAATTACAATCTATTTCGTTGTAACTTCAAGCAACGTCATTCTCCTCTCGTTAGGTATACTTCTGTTGAACCACGTAGTTCTGTTAGTCTTGGCAACATCTTAACGGGAGCAGGCATTTGTTTTATGACATGATATTTGGTGAGGATTCTCTTCGACGAACCAAACCCATGGATGCTGAGTAAACGACTTGGGCAGGTCTCACTCTCATCAACATGATTTTCATCCTGCAACCGGTGAGTGGCAAGTCAAAAGGTCAGCGTTGTCATACATATTCATATACACTGCAGGGTACTTTCTCAACTGTTTTGGCTGTATATGCTCCACTTTATCTTGCATGACGACATAATCTTCAACTTACGCTCTCTACAACCCTACGCGGATTTGTCTATCTTCACATGTCGCATCACACTACACATACGGGACGCCGGCAAGGAGAGGAGCAGAGGTGAATTTATATCAACAGCCGTGGGGAGTGTTATATTTGCCCATGTTCTGGGCCAGACCAACCCACACGGATGGAGACCTTTGATTGATGGTCACAAATTATTCATAGGTTGGTGGTGGCAGTACCACTTTATAAATATTTACTGACATGTACCTGTATCCCTGACTTGTGTCTACCCAGAGGAGACTATATCAAACCCCTCGAAGGCAATGCCACCAGTTCCGTGTAGACGGAAGAGTCTCTTGAAGGTCTGCCTAGGACCATTGAAATTGCAGTGAGAAGAAGTAACTTGTGTATTCCGCTTGAATGTCAACTCATGGATGTAGCATGGCTACATCAATAGACCCCGCATCTCCTTCAACATAGTGATTCGGATCGATGAATTATGGCAAAGAGCTCCCAAATTTCTCTGATCAGTAGCGGTCATTTTCCGAGCTCGTTAAGGCTCCGGTACCTATGCAAACATCTATCGCGGTCTTCATACTCAAGCAGACCCATGTGAAGCAAATGAAGCGCTTGCTAAAAACAAAATTCTCCCCTGTGTGGTCCCATGTCAGAGATGTGAGATTGCTTGGTATCCGGTTCTTTGCTGCATATCTAGTGCACTCTCCACGAGATCGTCTTCGTGCTCGACTACTGCGCGGGTGAGAACATTTATGTATACCGCTATCATAGAGAAGCGTGGATACCAGAACAATGCCAATAAGAGGGCGTTCATCAAGCTTCTTAATGGCGTACACGCCTGTCATAAGTTGGGTGTGTCCCCACCGTGACCTGAACCAGGGAGGATTGATGGGGATATAGATTCATACATGAGTCCTAGTATGTGCCAGCATTCGCATGGGTACATTATCTGATAACCTCTAGAATGCATTAGCTGTGAGACATCACTCACTACTTCACACGGATATCTGGTCGTTGGGAGTTATCATTGTGAACATGATCTCGAATCACAATACACTTGGCAACTCGCGACGTCCTCGGACCCTGGAATATTTCCGCGATGTCGGCCTTCTAACAAAACCCTCAAGCATATTCATCGACTGCAACCATTCACCAAAGAAGGTTAAGATGTCTCATTCTGTGACTACGTTCTATGATCTTCTGATGTGTGCTTCGAACTCTAGTTAATCCAGCCATCGGAAGGATAAGATCTATCGATGGCGAGGATCCAGCTCATAATGATGTCATTTCATGATAGAATGGGAGAGAGATTCGGGCTGTGTGCGAAATTGGAGCATACGAAGTGGTTTAATGCGATTGTGAACTCCCATGTTCATGAGAGTGGAAATTGTTTGAGATGTCGCGAGGTTGTGATTAGATTAATCGATAGCATTCGAGACAAGATAGTCAAGTTTATTGTTGACTCAGGGCAGGCGCTCAAAATGCATCAAAATCACGCCAGCTCGATCGCTGATAGTCAATCCTCTGTTCCTTTCTTTCCAACATCATCAATCCATTCAGAATGGTCTCGTCTAGCGTTCTTGGTTTCCCCCGTATCGGTACATCTCTAAGATCTTCTTGGTTGCACAACACCTCTGATCTCAATTGATAGGTGCAAACCGTGAGGTGAAAAAGGCGGTTGAAGCCTACTGGGCTGGCAAGATCTCCGCAGAAGAATTGACCAAGGCTGCTGCCGAAGTCAAGAAGTCCAACTGGACTAGCATCAAAGAGCGTGGTGTTGACTTGATCCCTAGGTTCATATTCCTATGCCCAGTGAAAACCATTTACTGATCAAATCTACTTATAGCGGAGAGTTCACCCTCTATGACCACGTCCTAGACCACTCTGTCGCATTCAATGCCATTCCAAAGCGCTACCAGGGTCTCGGACTCTCTGAGCTCGATGTCTTCTTCGCTATGGGTCGTGGTCGCCAGGCCGATGGCGTCGATGTCCCCGCCTGTGAGATGAAGAAATGGCACGTTTCTCAGTTTCACTTCCCTAAATGGTCTTGTTGATTTTTTGATGTTTCAGGTTCGACTCCAACTATCACTATGTCGTCCCTGAGTTGTCAGAACAGACTGACTTCAAGCTCGTTTTCAACAAGGCTCTTGCTGAATATAGCGAGGCTAAGGGGCTCGGCGTGGTCACTCGCCCAGTCATTCTCGGCCCCATCTCTTACCTTGTCCTTGGCAAGGCCGCAAAAGAAGCTTCTGCTACTTTCCAGCCTATCTCGTTGCTCCCCAAGATCCTCCCTGTTTACAAGCAGCTCCTCACCGAATTGAAGGCTGCTGGTGTCGAATCCGTCCAGATCGACGAGCCCATCCTTGTTCTCGACAAGGGTGCCGACCTCGACAAGCAGTATGCCTCTGCTTACGCTGAGCTCGTCCCCATCTCCCCCAAGATCATGCTCACCACCTACTTCGCTCGCCTGGACTCCAACATCAACTTCATTGCCAAACTCCCCGTTGCTGGTCTCCACATTGATCTCGTCCGCGCACCCCAGCAGCTCGGTGAGGTCCTTGCTGCCATCAAGTCCACCCCTATGGTACTTTCCCTCGGGGTGGTTTCTGGACGCAACATCTGGAAAGCAGACTTTGCTGTTGCTATCAAGCATGGTCAGGCTGCTATTGCTGCTCTCGGTGCTGATCGTGTCATTATCGCTACCTCATCATCTCTTCTGCACACCCCCGTTACCCTCGCTTCTGAGAAGAAGCTCACCGAGCAGCAAAGGGACTGGTTCTCATTCGCCCTCGAGAAGGCTTCCGAGGTTGCCACTATAGCAGCTGTTCTCTCTGGCTCTCAGGACCCCCAGATTTCCGCTGCCCTTGAGGCCAACAGGGTCTCCATTGCGAAGCGTCGCGAGTTCGAGTCTACCTCGGACGACGCTGTTCGCAAGCGGGTTGCTGCTATCACCCCTGACATGTACGACCGCAAGAGTGTTTTCGCTGTTCGCAAGGAAGTCCAGGCCAAGCACCTCAACCTCCCCAAGTTCCCGACCACTACCATCGGTTCTTTCCCCCAGACCAAGGAGATCCGCACTGCCCGTGCCAAGCTCGGGAAGGGCGAGATCACCGAGGCTGAATATGACGAGTTCATTAAGAAGGAGATTCAGATGGTTGTCAGCTTCCAGGAGGAAGTCGGTCTTGACCTCCTCGTCCATGGCGAGCCTGAGCGTAATGACATGGTTCAATACTTCGGTGAGCAACTGAAGGGCTTCGTCTTCACTCAAAACGCCTGGGTACAGAGCTACGGATCTCGGTGAGTATTGTTTGATAAGGACACTCGGATCGAGCTTCATTTTGTTTTACCAACAGTTATGTCCGTCCTCCCATCATTGTGTCCGACGTTAGCCGCCCCCACCCGATGACCGTCAAATGGAGTAGCTACGCCCAGAGCATCACCAAGAAACCCATGAAGGGTATGCTCTCTGGCCCTGTCACTATCCTCAACTGGTCCTTCCCTCGTGATGATGTTTCGCGTAAGATGCAGTCGCAGCAGCTTGCTCTCGCTCTCCGTGATGAGGTCGTTGATCTCGAATCGGCTGGCATCAGCGCCATCCAGGTTGACGAGCCCGCTATCCGCGAAGGTGTAAGTATCTCCATGTGATTGGATTAACTTGCTGCTGATCGTCACCCCTTAGCTTCCTCTTCGTCGTTCTGACTGGGACGAGTACTTGCAGTGGGCTGTGGACACCTTCAAGCTGTCCACAGCTGGTGTGACCGATGCCACTCAGACCCACTCTCACTTCTGCTACTCCGACTTTGGTGACATCTTCCCCTCCATCCAGCGTCTCGACGCCGATGTCATCTCGATTGAGTTCTCGAAGAGCGACATGAAGCTCCTCCATACCTTCAGGGAGTACGGCTACTCCAACCAGATTGGCCCTGGTGTCTACGACATCCATTCGCCTCGTGTTCCCAGCGAGGAGGAGATCATTACCCGTCTCAAGACCACCCTTGCCATCATACCCGACCACCTGATGTTCATCAACCCTGTAATTAAAATGAATTTGCGCTTTTAGCCCGTCGCTCATATTTGTTTTTACAGGACTGTGGTCTCAAGACCCGTGGCTGGAAGGAAACCAAAGCTTCCTTGGCCAACTTGGTTGCCGCTGCTCGCTGGGCCAGAGCCAATGCTTAAATCTCTGTCCCTGCGCTTCAACAGCGCCCACAAAGTGGTTAATTTATCAGGCTCCGTCGTGTGACTTGACTTGACCTTGGGTAGTTGTCGCGGAAAAAAATTGAAAACGATGTCTGGCACTTTTGTCACGACAAGACAGGGCGACGGATAGTTGCTGCTTTGTGGGCCCGCAAAGTGCCTCGGGAGGGAGGCAGGAGCTTCGCGCGTCTGTGAGCGTATCGGTCGGATTTCAACAATCCTTAATATACTGTATCGTGTTACCATGGAATAAAACAAGTATTGGATGTCTTTTTGCAAGATAACCATAAGCTGCGTATACGAGCGTGCAGGTATCAGTAGCAAGCCCCATGGAAGTGGTATATAATCCATCTATTTCAACGCAGGAGTGGTCATTTCTTCTACAACAGCAGGGGGCACTAGGGAAATAGCAATTACACTGCTGTCATTGATCTCCGAAGACGCAGTTAAGTCGTTGGTAACGGCAATGCTGGTCTGCCTGAGCGGAGTATCGGGGGAATCTGTTGAAACATTTTGCGTTGACTCGTGGGAAATGACATGTTTCTCCTCCTGTTCTATTGCGAGCGCTATTCGCAGAATTTGTTCGATCTTCTCTTTGCGTCTGGTGCGTTGGCCACCTCGCCAAATCAACACGGCCGAGATTATGCCGCACAGAAATGACGCCGGGATGAGTGTACCTGTGGTCCACGCCGGCCGTTGGAATCTATGTTACAGATAATTAGTTTAATAATTTTCAGGCTGAGACAGCAACTTGCCTGTTCATAGACCACATACAACTCGACAGGATGACCTGAACACCAGTAAACAGGAGTAATAACTGTAGTTTACAACAATTACCTGAAAAAAAGAATTCCCATCGACAAAGAGACATATCCAGAGCGCTGTGCTGTAATATCCATCGCTAATATAAGCAGAGGTACAAACCAAGTCGGAAAGACGCACTCGATTGGAAAGGCCTTTGCAACGGAATCAACAACGCATTCCTGTGCATTATATATGAAAGGAAAGGACTGACTCGGTGGGTCACAGTCCCGTGTGGGCGATACCATGTCTGACTCTCACGAAACTTGACTTGGTCTGTATTAATTAGAAGTGAGTAACGTCTATCACGAGCTAGCAAAAATCAGGCACGTAACGATAGTGCAAATCTTGTTCCTCCTGTTCAGTGAGAACATGAACAAAGTTAACGTCATAGGCAGGATCAGGTAGATCATCGACGTCGTATAGCTCAGGGAGACCTGCTTTATCTCGCAGCTTCCGTGTTTTCCGTTTGTAGTGCCAAATTTTAGAAATTCCTGGTAGCAAAGTCGATTATTGCAATGAAACTAAAGATCACATGGACCCACTATAAGTGTCCAAAATACGATAAGGCAACAAGCCAATACCGGTGGCAGTGAATAAACCTGATGAAGGCGGTTAATTTTGATATTTCAGGGTAAACCGACTACAGACCACATTCGATCTGAGAGCATACTTCAACCCAGAACCCCTGAGTGTTTTCGTTGTGCAGATTTATCCACTTCAGCAAGAATAAAACCAGCGCAGCTCCCCAGAACACTGTAAACGGTCAGCGTCCAATAATAGAACACGTGAGATCTTCCCTACCGACAAGAAACCCGTATATGCCCATTATGAACTGCAAGAAGGAATCCAGGAGGATGTGAGCCAAGTCGATAGTAGTGCTGTATGAAGAACTTACACCCGTTGCTGCAAATATACATAGTGAGCAAACATTCTGATACAAGCGAGTGCGGTTACACTGACGAGTTTTCAAAAATGACCAAACACCCTGCAGCGTACGTTTGAACTTATCTTGACGGGTCAGGACAGATTCGACATGTTTATCTAAAAGGTCGTCCGTGTCATGAAATTCAGTCTGGGTATATCCAGCTTCTGTGTCCCGGCCTCGCTGTTGTCTACTGTGAGAAGACAATACGATTACTGGTTTGCGAGAGTAAAATTGCGATGGAGGACTGATAGAATCATCAGACTTTATTCATCTATTTGACATTGTGGAATCACTTGCATCAAAATAGCGTTGGCGGCATTGGCCAGACTGGACACAGTAGAAACCTGCGGATCTGGAGACGTAAGAACCAACCTAGGAGCAAAAGAATTGCATGATACCAATTACATCCAAATGATCCACTATATCATCGTGGTGATGAACGTCACTTGCATTGAACTGCTGACTTTGCTCGAGACTGTGCAGACTTGCAACAATATTGGGTGTCCGGTCGGTTTGAGTGTGCATGATGATGTCCGTTTGAGATCCATGCATTGTTACTGTCCTATCCCTGATAGTCACATGGCTGTCTAGCGCAGGAGGACGGTAGTTTGATAGAGGTGGAGGTGCAACAGATGCCACACGGGGAGCTAGAATGTGCTCGGTGACCCTATTTCTAGATCTAGAGGGGGAATACGATGCTGGAATCTGTGAAGAGCAGGATACACCGCTTGTCGTGTAGCTTCTCTTTCGAGGTTGGTACTCCGAAGTAGCAGCAATTTGCAGACCCCGTCGCGGAAAGGTGCCCAGGCTGCGCTGAGGGCGTATGGATTGTGATGACACCTCAATACCATCACCGTCAAAGCTGCCTCTGAAGACTGGGAGCTGATATCTGGATGGAGTCTTCCTGATTTTGATGGAAGGCATTTGCTAGTTCTGACTGAAGGACTATGGGGCCATCTTCTACTAAGTACTATGGAGAAGCGAACATCAATACGGAATTACTATTTTAGGGTTGACCGGACCTTACGTCACATGCGATTACAATAATAGAACCAGTAAAATACTAAGTATAGCGAAAGCAATAAATAAATATACGACTCTTAAGGGCCCTCGAACACTTGGGGGCCAGGATCAGACTGAGTAAAGGAGTCAGCTCCTGTAGATTTGGAGTTGGAATATCACCTACGTCGGGGTTTCTGTCTAGGCTCCTTCTGCCTCGACTGAAAAAACTAAGCAGCCGAACCCGACCTGACGGACGATTGATATCTGCCACAGTAGAAGTATCCGATTCATTCAGGGTAGTCGACTCGTCTGCGACGGTTTCGACAAAGCTAGGACTCGAAGTGTTTAGAGTGTTACCACTCGAGGATGATCTTGGTCTAATTGGTGAAGCCTCCGATGAGTCAGCATCTGTTTTCGGTTTCGGTTTTAGCTTCAGTTTCCGTAGAGGTCGAGGATCTAGCTGAGAGCCACTTTTGGAAGCCGTTAACTTCGTCTTAGAGAGTAACTCTCGAGCTACAGGAAAGACCGGAACCAATTGTTGATGCAAAGCTATCTTGACCCAGCCCTTCCACGTGAGATCCGATGGGATGCACTGCTCAACTAACTCTTCAAACTTTGGTGCTAAACTTAGCCATTAATATCGAATGCGTGGATCATGACACGTACACTCCAGGTCTGGTTTCTGATCTCCAATGCATGCGTTCGAATGCGTGCGTCACGGCATTCAAATGATGAAGCCTTCATGATGCTTAGCAGTAACTCCAAACTGAGAGACATCATGAGTATCCTCCGACGCGCCATTGCATCTTGCGAACCAACCTTGAAATCTTAATAAGCACAAATATCTTTTGTGAGGAACGTGTTTTCATCTCATCGAAATCGGTCTTGCGGTCTAATGATACCTGGCGTATTGCCGTGTGCCTATGTCGACGGGATTCATCCAGCATATCAGGGCTTGACGTCAACAAACGTTGATTGGATTGTGTGTCTGGTGATGGTGTATTCATGAAATCTGCCGCTGCACTCCGTAAATCTGTAAACGACCTTGACGAGCCCAGCTTCCGCAAAGGGGGAGCGAGACTGATGGAATCGAGGGACGAGCGTGGTTTATGAAGCAACCTGGCAGGATCTAATGACTCTCGGGATTTGGGATAGTGCGTGTCACACGAAGGCGAAGAGTCAACGCTCCTGTTTCTGGTTCTTCGCGCTGGCCAGATATACTCCATGATTCGCTGCCCGAGACTGGCATCTAGCTGAAGCCTGATTGGATGAAAATCGAGCTGGAATTTTTCATAGATAGTAATCCCCCCAACAGGGGCAAGCACGGCCCAATCAGCATCAAGAAAGACTCCTCTCTAAAGTGTACACGTTAGAGAGAGAAAAAACAGTCAAGTCAGAAGTGCACACCTTGCACATGGGATGATTATATGGCTCCTCAAATTTGGACACAATTTCGGCCCAAGGAGCATGAGGGGAGCCGTCAAACGCCTGAAGGTCTCCTACCACCAGATTATTCACCGTAGAACTGTCTTGTTTGCTAAGCCACGAGAAACGGATGTCACGGACTGCGAGCTTTGCAAGAAGTTCTCGCTGCTCATCCAGCATTTTCCACGAAATGTCCGAAGAAGAAGCTAGAAGCAGAAGCGCTGACTTCTGGTCTGAGCGCTCATCGGCTCGATCCTGAGCTAACTTGATGGCATCAAAGATCAGATTAAGATCCTCAGTCAGAAGGAAGATGTGAGCCTTTAGCTTGAGGACTTCCAGCCTGGTCTCCGAGCTGGCCGATGGTGCATGATTTTCAGCATCCCTACGCGTCTCAAGAGCATTTCGTAGGCGACTTTGCAGGTCAGAGACGACATTTGCCGCTGAAATATGGTCTGTAAAGTCATAGGCAAAGAGCAAAGCCTCGAGCTTCTCCAAACGTGTTTTGTGAGCGGCGTCGGAGAAGAGTATAAGGTTTGTGATAATGTTGGATATGGTCTGGAAGTGACGGTCGCTGGCAGAAACAGAGAACCTAGGGACACGGACGTGGATCAGATCCTGCAAATTGGGTCAATAATAAGCGGACAAGGTTGTATATGCAAGTCTCACTGTCTCATTCTGCAGATGAGCAGGTATGCCTCGACGGTGTTCATTGTCCGGCGCAGACAAAGTGACCGATGTGACATTGTTACGTAGACGAAGGCGATTGAACCGATCGTAATGACACGTAGCATTTGTCTGGGGGACCATTCGGTCGAAGGTGTCACTTTCACAACGATAGTCGATGAGGACCTCCAATGGCACACATCCATCGCCACAGGCTGCCCGGTCTACGGGACAGAATGTCTGAAGACCGTTCAAGGACATGTAATTCCTGCTATCATGTGAGGCTTCCGATATAATCAGTCAAAGTTCGAACATTACCTGGTCATGATGGTACCACTGATCGGATCCTCCAGATTGGACTTGTCCAAGATAGTGAACGATTGCAGTTTAGCCTGAACAGCAGCCAAGACTGAAACAAAATCAGGGCTTCCTTCACTCCGTAAAACGATCTGGGGCTTCAAAAGAAGGCAGAAGTGACGCTTTTGCAACGCCACTCCTTCATCCCACCCAACGAGAGGATCGACAGCACCCTCTTCATTCGCAATGCCATCTGTAACATCAATCGAGACACCATTGCGATCCCGAGTCAATATCCTT
>Ga0153975_1000766_pt1 | contig 10441 bp, 14 predicted proteins | sample TSGA059MetaG_FD_104694 | JGI IMG/M metagenome (GOLD analysis project Ga0153975, IMG submission 104694) | Attine ant fungus gardens microbial communities from Georgia, USA - TSGA059 MetaG | ecosystem: Host-associated > Fungi > Mycelium > Unclassified | place: USA: Georgia, Yuchi Wildlife... | reverse complement strand
CAACCCATGAGCCCCGGAGAGGGTCGGTCACGTACTGTTGCGCTTGACAAAAGCATTGTAAAAAGCGTTGGCGAGCTGGAAAGAGTCACAAGTCAGCGTCGAGCCAACCTTGTACCAATGCATTCAACCTACAGCCATTGGTTTTGCAGCGAGTTGGACGTTTGGATGGAGGAAGAGGTTTCCCAGTGTAATCCGGGAATAACCACAGAATTTACTTCCCACGGTTCTAAGACGGTCTTTCCAAGTTCTTTGCGCCGCTCAGCTTTGAAGGCTCATGTTTTCGCTTGCTCACCTGCGGCCATCAGTGCTCAATGCAGCACGACAATCTCTCCATCATGCTCGCTTGCATGGATCTGCCACCTTCGGGGCCTCACTTGCCGAAGATATGTGGAAAGGAGAAGACTCAATTGCACCTCCACTAGACAAGCCTCCGGTGGGCCCAACTATGCACAACCCAATCACCGTAGTGATACGGAATGAAGTAAAGAAGGACGAGGAGGAGTCTCCCAAGCCATACCACCTTCACGTATTCTCATCACACAACAATTGCCGCATCGTCTTCACCTTTCCGTCCGGCAAGCTTGTGAAGAATGGATGGTGGACAAGCGGCTCCTGTGGCTTCAAGGGGTCGAATAAGAGTACCTATGAAGCCGGCTACCAATGCGCCGTACGCGCTTTCAAGCGCATCGAGGAGGAAATTGCCAATCCGGTGTTGAAAGATGGTGGAGTGTCGCCTGTCACGGTTGCGCTGAAGTTTAAAGGGTTTGGATGGGGGAGGGAAGCAGTACAGAAAGCGTTCATGACTTCTGAGGGAGACAATATTCGGTCTTCGGTGGTGGTGGTTGAGGATAGGACGCCAATAAAGATTGGAGGAACGAGGGCGAAGAAAGCAAGACGACTATAGTATTGTGCGCGCTCCCAGTTCATACTGTTATTTATCCGCTGAACACCTTTTGCAGCACACATTTCCAAAGAGTTGCACAAGTTCTACGCGTCCGCAGTGCACTCGCTGCTCTCCGTTTGGAAACAAAAACCTCCATGGTATCCATTGGCAATGTGTAGTTCTCGTTCTACAACACATTCTTTATCCGAACCCTACTTCTAATACAATCATTTCGCACATGGCGCCCTAAATATTCTATATACCGCAAACCCTAGTGCGTCCTGTGATTACGGTCCCCGGACAGTGAAGAACGGATCCGACATATATATCTCGTATCCTGGCCTTGCCAGTGACTTGAGTGCAACCTTCTTGTCAAACTCTATATCCTCTATAAGCGCTTCTGTAGAAACGTCAGTACAGGTGAAGCATATGAAAAAGAAATCTCACCTCGTGAAGTGTACTGCAGTTCCGGACGGATATATCCCAATACCAAAGATTTCATGTTATATCCATAAAAATCACTCGTGAACTCGTGCAATATGTGAATTTCCTGTGTGTAGCAAATCAGGTTGGATAGATGAGATATGCTAAATTTAACCTACTACAGTCATGCGCTCGTTATCGTAGAAGGGATTCCACCCAAAGCTCATAACCATTGGCAGGACGCAGGTGTCTCGTTCGGATAACGTCGAAGATGACGTTCCTTCAGGAGGTGTAATCTGAGCATAGCCGTAGTAGACGCCAGTCTGTGCAGCAGCGATCATGGGTGGAAGGGATTCGTCAGGGAGATTCGCTGTATCGCACTATGGAATCAGTTCAGATAAGATCTACTCGGCAACATACCAGTTGGACATCCGAGGTCTTTGCCCCCTCTGCCGAATCCATGTTGCACTGGACCAGACAATTGGATTGGAAACGGCTTTTCTATGACCTCAGGCCCGACGATATCTGGCCTACTCGTGCGGAAGGTTTGATCTGGGATAACTAACTCGCTGACATTTGGCATGATGTTGCTGGAGTCGGTCTGGAGCGAAGCAGCTGGCAGCTCCATTAGTACTGCTGCATCACCCATGGTAGAATGTATAGTGAATAAAGAATATCAAGGAAAGAGAAATGACAGAGACGCGCGAGCTTGTGCTAGCTTATACGCATGACTTAGTGAGTCAATGCAGTGTGGGAGATCATTAGGAATGACTTATAAATCGTTAATAGAGTTACTAAACTTAACTAAGAAAGTCTTCCAACACGCTACATAGTACCATGTCAAATTTCGTTTCCTATCAGCAGAGCTATGGCACATATCAGCAGCCCTATCCAATTGTCTACGCAACTGGTTCGGGAACAGCGCCCCAGATGCTGCAGCCAGCAACTGCGGCAGTGGCCCACGCCGCGCATTACCCCACTCGATTCCCCCCGCAGCCGCCAGCAGCCCCAGGTTATCAGTTTAACATCCAGCCCCTAGGACAACCAACTGTAGCAGTCGCTGAGACCATACCGTCAATCTCTCCAGAGATAGCTTCCAAGGAGGTGCAGCGGCTTATTCTTGCTCAACTGAAGACTTCGGAATATGACTCAATCGAGCCCCCCGCGTTGAAGAGGCTGGAGATAGAAGTCGTAGCATGTACGTAGCCCTTCATGTTTCCGCTCCCTGAGCTCACGTTTTAGAGAGCAGTTGTTCAAGAACTATTTGAACGTGCCCATCAGTACGCCAACCTTGCCAATCGCGCAGTACCAATAGCAAAGGATATGCTATTGGCTTGTGAAGAGCGAGATCTGAGAACGAAAGATCTACGCGCTGTCGCTGCAGAGTTTGCAAAATCTTCTGGTACATGAAGTCCAACCATTTTGCTAATCTGACTATCTGACTGTACGCAGCTGAACTAGCCGAGCCAATTTTCGAACTGCCCCCCTCACGATCACAGTCACCTGAACTCCTTCCTTCAGATGATGAGAATGCGCCACCCGCTGTGCCAGGGACTCTACGCCAGCTTCCATCCCATTTCCCTGCATTGCCACCCAAACATACGTATCTCAGGACACCAGTACGTCGAACACTAATGTATCTTCAGATGTATCGACTGAACTGTTCGTCAAAGGCCTCCCCCCCTAAAAAAGCCGCGCTTCCATCACTCGAAAGAAAACTCAAGACTGCAGGATTGGTGCAGGAGTCCTTAAAGAATCTGCTTACAGCTACAGAGGATAATCTCGGCCAAGAAGACGGCGAACTACTCGGTCATATCGTCAACTGGGAAGCTTCCACGTATCCACGGAAACGGTGGAAGGTTTCCGCTTGAATAATTCGATTCTTGTATTGGGCATATTGTCGTACACTGACTCAATGATATTTGTATTTTTAGTCGTCGGAATTGCGTAACTTATCTCCAGCTATACGCTATGGGTGCACTAGCCCCAGGCCTGGTCTTACATTGCAACGAGATATGTGATTATTTAAGGCTTTCTCCGTAAAATGGTACGAGTGCGCACCTTCCGCTAGCGTCACAACGGTAACGAGCTCTCGGGGAAACCCCAGGGATTTCACTCATGCCCATGTTGCGACTCAGACTCGTGGAGCATACGTCATATCTAACAGAGTCCTGGCCTATCATGGTTCATGCCTTTGACCGACGTCTAACCTAGACGGGCCCAGAGGCTGCTGGGATACCCCCAACAAGTCTAAACCTGGCAATGCCATGCCGAGTGACAGTAAGATTTGAAGGTTTCAGTACCAATTTGCTAGGTGTGTGATTAAATGAAATTCAATACATTCTTGCTCAGTTCCGATCATGGGAATACATCAATGCAGTAGTTCTTTGATCACTCGCACGTAAGTTGGGATTAATAAGCTCGAGGGTATATCCGCTACTTTCTGTGCCAAGAATAATTTTTCTGACTCTTTGGCTAACCAATGAAACGTTTTTGGGCCATGATAGTTGTATCTTCATCCTGAGGGAAGTACCATGTTTTGTATGTCGCGGAAAATTCCGGTCAATGAGGATAGCCAGTCTGCAAAAGTGATTAGTATTGGTCTTGATCTACATGCCGGAAAGTACTCTCCCATCTTGACCATCAACATGCCATCTCCAGTTATCAACATTACAATCCACAAACTAAACACTATGCAGTTCCGCCACGTTGGAGCTGAACACCCAATCTATTCAAGAATCCTGGAGCTCGCAAAGGCTCTTGCCGCTCGCGATAGCATGGACGATGAAATCACTCCGGATGAGCTGCTGCCCTCGCATGCGTCCTTCCTTGCCATCCTGAATGCCACGACCGCCGCGTTGCAACATTGCGGTCTTCACCTTTCCAGGCTCGACCCTTTGTCACGCCAGAGGACCGTCTGCTTCACCATCAACTTGAATCAGATGCTGGCACAAGATGTCTCCCAGGGCTCCGAGAACATCGTGGACTTCCCATTGCCTGTAAGTGAGGATGTGCAAAGGGAGTTGAGGAATTTTTTAATAGGACAAGTTAATGAATGGAAGAGATATGAAACGGCACAAAGGGAGGAGCAAGAGGCCAAGAGAACGCAAGAAGAAGATCGCCGCAGAGAGAACGCAAGTGTAAGTGTGGAACTTTCGCTATCTCCTGGGACTCACGCAGGATCCTATGGCTATCAGGCTTTCTTGCGACGTATCGTGGGGTTGGACCTTGTAGGTCCGGAGGTGTTGGAGAGTGATGCCCCCACCAATATATGCCCATTATGCTCCCGAGACCTCGTCCGATGTCGTGTCTGCGGAATGCACGCGTGCGAGAATTCGGCTTGCCGAGCATCTTCCATCGTCCCCGTCGTAGCCTGCTCTTACCACGACTGGGAGTTCTTCTGCGTTCCCTGTGCAACAGAACACATTCCCGCAGCAGGCCAGTGTCCGACCTGCTCTAATTGGTGTTGCGTGCCGTTCTTGAGCGGGTGTGTTGGACGGCCCGAAGGCCGTGGTACAGATGAGGGTTTCCATCTTATCAGAGACCTAGGTATGGAGGACGACCACCAGCCGCTCAAACATGTACACCCCCCAAGGATCGCTCCTTGTCGGGAGTGTATTCGTGATGGCCATGCCTCAGGCTGGCACCGCTGTCACAACAAACACTGCTGGTCCCGTAGTCACAACCGCATGGGAGACATGGTCTGCTCGGAATGTGCACCAGGAGGGCGTGCATGCGCATGTTCACGGACATGGATATGCGGACTCTGCTCAGCCGATCCGTCCGGGATGTCGCTCATCCAATGCCCCAGCTGTAAGGCCATGTACTGCCAGGACTGGTGCGCATACATACAGAGTTGTACGGTTTGTTGCAGCACACGACTATGCGACGACTGCATAGAAGAGGAGCCCGAGGTCGGTGCGGCACAACCTCAACTTCGGAGTCCGCTGTTCACTGAAAAGTGCGGGATGTGCCGTCGCCATATCTGCGACGCCTGCGTGTCTCGTATGGCCAGGTGCTCAAGCTGCGACTACTGCTACTGTGAGCGGTGTAGATGGACCGAGGTGGAGTTTTCGTGCAAGACATGCAAGGCCCCGATGTGCAGGGATTGCATACGGAACTGGGATGACTGCCGGCAGTGCATAGATGCAAAGTACCCAAGGTCAGTCATATACAGAGTCAGTGAGCGTGGCTAACCATCTCCACAGTTACAATATGGGTCGCTCGCCGCTGTCTCTGTCTGTGTACTGATAGACCAGAGCAGCCTGGGTGACAGTGGATAGTGTGAGGTTCATACTAAGTGTCCCTTTAAAGCTAGACATTGATTTAGGAAACCCATGTGCACAGCGTGCCAAGGAATGGACTGTACCATAGCGATTGAAATACCCTCTACTACAACGTAGTGTAATTTAGGCACGTGAACGCAAGAAATTATTATGAGACCTCGAGATCCTAACTTGGAGCACTTGGCTCAGCTTGAGGATTACTCTCATTAGTGCCGCTATTGTTCACTGCCGGTGGGTTAAAGAGAGTAAGGTCGAGAAATAACATGACAACGAGCACGTACTTGAGAGAAGATCCGAGACCATGGTTCCCGGGACGGCATCCTTCCTGGTGCGCAACGGTCGGGCTCTAGGACGAGGTGTTTTCTTGACTGGCAGGCGTTCGGATGCAGGTTCTGTGCTCTGAACCTTTTTCTTCTTCTTACTTCCACTCGTCTTAGTGGCAGTAGATGGTTCACCGATGTCCTGAGGGGTGGTTTGACCGACACGGTCCTTTGGTTTTGCCTTCCCCTTCCCCTTCGCCGAGCTCTTGCTTTTCGTCATGCCTAGAACTTCTCGGTTGCGTTGCTTGTGGGTTTCAGGATCGACGCTGACGACTGGCTCAAGGAACATGATAGCTGAATCAGCCCTCCGTGTTGTTACATGAATACCTGTAGTTCTGAGTTGTGGAACAGGATTTTGTTCCTCGACGGTCGCAGACTCATCCATTTCGACGGACTCCTCAGCGGAAGTGGATGCTTTTCTCTTCCGAGATTCTAGAGACTGTGCTCGAGATGACTCTGCGATCGAAGGTTGCGGAGTCACGCTGAACGTTGCTGTTTGAGATTGCGTCTTGGCTGACCTCGAAGTCTTTAGCCGTTGAAGAGTGTTATATCGGTTTCGACACTAAAAATAAAAGTAAGAGGTGTGAGTCTCTGTAAAAAAGCTGAATCTTACCATGCTATCGGTGCGCCCGCTTCCCAGTTGGTTGCTGATTTCCTTCCAGTTTGGAACGCCCAGTTGCTGTATTGCGGCCAAAAGGCTTTGGTCTTCTTCGTCGGTCCACTTCCCTTTGACTACCGCGGGGTTAAGGACATCATTCCATCTATCACGACATTGTTCATTATGACGACCTGGAACAGCAGATGCGACTTCCACCCAGGAAGTACCATACGCTTGGACTGCGAGACGCAGGAGTGAGTCCTCCTTATCAGTCCAAGCTTTATGCCTCAAAGAAGGATCGAGAGTACGTTGATAGCGGTTCTGACACTGGCTAGGGGTAGCATCTTCTGAGACTTGGTAGGCGACTTGTACGAGATATTAATGAGCACGGATAATAAGTTTGTGATGACGCAGAAGACGTACCTACAGACCAGTTGTCGTGACCGAAAGTAGCAACAGCTTTCAACAGACACTCGTCAGAATCCGGGGTCCAAACATGAATCTTTCGTGTCGTGCCGTGTCTCATGCAGTCCAGCGGGGTTCGATTTGTCTAGGATGTGTAAGTCCTGTTTCTGTTAGTTGGAAAAGCATACGCACCCCCAGTTTATCCGCTATAGCCTCCCAGTCAACTTGTTTATTACCGTGTTCTGCGAGGAGTTCTTTGAGCTTGGTGGACTCGTGTTGTGTCCAAGGACCATGATTGAAATCTGGATGCTGATCACCCAACCAGCGTATCTCGCACTCCCTTGGCTTACGCGTATAAATAGACGCTAAAGAGACCTGGTGCAAGCACATCAGCAGTCTAGTTGCAGTTATCAAATGTCTAACCTCACCTTCTCTGCGATGCGATCCCAGTCGAGACCCTCTTTATTCAATTCCAGATAGTCTGGTGGTTGATCACTCAAACTTGCAAAAACGGGATTGCCTCTGAAGAGAATTTGTAACACCGTCTCATACATCAAGCAAAACGAACCTTCTCTGAGCATCCAGAGCATGCATACGGTAGTTTTCGGTCCTCACGGCTTCTCTGAGAGTTTCAAGGTCCCTTTTGTTCACTGCAGCTATGAGTCAAGGGGATAGATGGGATACTTCGAACGACCTACTGGAATGAGCCTCTGTCAAGCTGAGATATCGACTGCGTCGCGCAGCCTCTTCGTAGAACGGAGAGTCCTGCGAGGAAAACTTCAGCAGTAGGAGAGAAAAGAGGCGCGATTCTCACCTCTGAAAGCAATTCACTTGGTGTCAAGAGTCCAGATGCTTTGCAAGAGCCCGGGATGTGGATGCAGCCTCCAACATCGATATCTGGCTCATCGTCTAAATCAGCATCAGCAGTCTCCTAGAAACACTATTTAAACTGAGTGCGTGAAATTGTACAGAAAGAACCTACCAGGAGCTTGTCTACAGTTTGGAGCTCTGCCTCGAGTCTTTCGGTATATACTTTTAAGGCGTGTTGGTGATCCTTGTTGGCCCGGATGGCTTCTCTGATAGACTCTGACACTGTGCAATTGGTCTGTGACATCAAGGGTTCAGGAGGTAAATTGAGTTAGCGACGTCAAGGGCCAAGGCCCATAATCAAGTTTTGAAGCACGACACTCGGACTTGCAGCTATTTTAGGGACTCGGTAAATTAGAACACGCTTCATCCACCACCATGGCTCACGGTGCAGCAAAGCGAATCGGTACGATCTCATTCTTAACAATAATTCGGCGTCATTTTAAAAACATCCAACTATTTTAGCCCAACAAAATGAACAGGCCCTCAGGAATCTAAGGCTCGGAATGTTCATCCCCACTCTCCTGTCTACTTTCTTCCGCCTTTTACTCCGGCGAAGCTCTCTTCTTCCATCGAAAGGCTCTCTCGCAATTTACATCGTGACATATCTCCCTGCGTTATTCCTTTCACGCTATCTCGAAAGGATGGGTACCTCAAGACGAGACCCAACAACTGGAGCACTCATATCTCCCGGAGAAGACCTTAACCAACCAGGAGTAACAGAATGGTGTTTTGATATACTATATGTCACATGTAAGCTAGTAGCAACTCTAACTAGTCGACTTGAACACATCGTATGTGCAGGGGCATGCCAAATCGGCAGTGGGGCTTTTGGGGATTGGTTCTGGTGGTTCTACCTCGTTGTAAGTGTTCGCTCATCATATAAAGTTATAAGATACCGATGTGCCTTTACCAGATCCCCTTGTATGCGGGGTACAAGTTGTGGAGTAGCTTCATTGGACCGATGCTCGGTCGGCCGAGTGCGAGTTCTGCTGAAGGGGACAGCGAGAAGGAAACGACGAGCAAAAGGCAAGAGAAACTACGAAAACGCTCAGAACGGGGGGATCCACGTGTCCGTGCTGTGCGGAAGTAGTCATCCCTGCAGCTGTTTCGACCCGACGATATTATTACTTGATACTTTTTCTCGAATCTGCAGAGCAAATATAGTTGGTTACTTTTGAAGCACGTGACCGCTCTCGTGGTCATGATTTAGAGTCGCGTCTTGACTTTCGAAAGATCTAACCTCACCACCTACTCAAGTGCTGACTTGCTTCAGATATGGAGACCAATGCTGAACAACAGACGACAGACATTACAGATGCTTCCAAATACACCCATGATGAAGTTAGCATGAGACCAGGCGCATACACCCAACTCTTCGTGGATCCGCATTCAGAGAACCTTAACGCAAGTCTATAATATCTTGTTTTTTTTTGCTTATTGCTGATTCATGCGCAGCCGACCGAAGAGTTACTTCAATCGCAGCTGACTTTCGACCCCTCTCCTCCAATCCCCCACTTCAGTGCCAGTGACCTGAAGAATACTGAACCTGAACGGAGCCGTGCAGGTAATTTGATCCGATCAATGCTACTGGCGATGAGTGCATTTACTTACGGATTATCTTCCCCGCTCATGTCGCAGATCCCACGACGAACACACCATGTTCAGCAGCATCAGCAGGCATTACTACCAACGAGGTAACACTTCAAAAAGATGAAGTGAGCGTACATACTCTGTTACTTGGAGCAAGCTAATACGATATACAGATCATCCCTCCTTTTCCCTCCTGGGGAGATACTCCAGGTGTACAATTGAACAACACGGTCACCCTACAGATAACCAGCCACCCCAGCAGCACGACAATTCAGTTTCCTCTTGCTCATCCTTGCGACATAGACGATAGAGTGCCATCGAGCTCCCCACTAGGAAACGCACAGACGTCTTCTTTGCCTCCAAGCTCCAGCCCTCCTCAGATGTTTTCTTCGTCCCCATTTGCATCATCGCAGTCGTCGCACGTGGAAATTGATGACTACAAAGTCGATGATAGGGTATATGCGTTGAGTTTTGGTTGTATGCTCCACTGACAAGTTCAAGGATATAACAACGAGCCCAGGTGGTCAGGATTCGATCAGTTCTCCAGATGTGGTCCACCTAGATATTGTGGAAGAGACCCACAACAACCAGCATGACACCACTGACGTAGATCACAAACGCGAAAAGGTTTGTGACGCTTTCTTTGCAAGCATAGTATTGTTAACATAAACTGGGACCCTAGCACGAGCCAGAATATTTCTCCATTCAGGCTCGAAAACCCCCAACTGACAAAGACGGTTACGATAACCAAGAAGTGCTCAACTCCTTAATGCGGAAGAGACCACGGACAGAAGAAAAGGTAGACTAGAGTGTTTTTCTGCCTCCGCCAGCTTGAAATGCTTGTCTAGATCAACATAGCACCAATCCCAGGAGATGCACAATTGACTAAACGCATGGTAACTAGGATTTATCTTGTCTACAAATCGCTGCCGTCGTGCTTACCCGAGGATGTTCATAGAAAACGCACCATGCCCAAGCGTATCTGCCACCAGCTCCAAAGCGCGCTACCTTAGCGTCTCAACAACAGCAGTTCAAGAAACTTATTGCTCCATTTCGTTCACCCTTT
>Ga0153975_1000762_pt1 | contig 10455 bp, 10 predicted proteins | sample TSGA059MetaG_FD_104694 | JGI IMG/M metagenome (GOLD analysis project Ga0153975, IMG submission 104694) | Attine ant fungus gardens microbial communities from Georgia, USA - TSGA059 MetaG | ecosystem: Host-associated > Fungi > Mycelium > Unclassified | place: USA: Georgia, Yuchi Wildlife... | reverse complement strand
TCATTCTCTCCTAGTACACAATGCTCCATCCACCCGCGCGAGGCTCTAATCCACTAGCGCGAGACTTCAATTCAACCATGCATCCGCCCGGCGAGCGAGCCTCCCATTCACACTCATGAGCTTCCCACAATACATCCTTCTCATGTACTCTGGGTATCTGAGGTTTTAATCTAATCTGATTTGTTTAAATATTCTCAAAACATCGATGTGTCAAGACGTGGGCGACAGAACATTCACTAAAATTCATAAATTTGAATATAAAACATAATAAATCAGCTTATTCAACAGAGGGCAACATTCTGACGGCGAGGGGGCTACTAGTATTTGTTTCATTTACAAGCGGCGCCAGGAGCCTCTATAAAATGGCGAGCGACGGGGACGGGAGAGAAGATGATGGGAGCCCCACGCGGATGGTGGTCGAGATAAGGGTCCATGAAAGCACACCACGAGAGCGCCTTTGGAGGCCTCCTGGAAAATCAAAGGTAATAGCACAAGTTGGAGAATGTGCACTATTACTTACTGGCGGACAGAGCTGGATGGACCCGGCCGGGCAGACGGACCCGCAATTTCCAGCTCCCTGATGTCCTCCGAGTTTAACAATCTTATCTCCGTTGATTTGCTGCATTGGTCTGTATTCCGCCATCTGCCGAGAGAGGGTTATGTAAGCTGAGCGCTTATTATATTTGGCTCGCTTTGTTTGTTTCTGCCAAACAACCTGGCCGATTTTGAAATGGACTTCCACACAAAGCATATCACCACGTCCACGGGGTGATCCTACGTGATAATCTATTAGACCAATTCATCCCGATCTTCATTCTCAAGCCAACATTACTTCGTTCCGCCAAGGACTGGGCAGGCAACCAACGCTCGGTGTCAGCACCGAGCAGAGTAGATTCGTCGATCGCAGGACAGAATGCGAAATTCAAATCACCTAGAATCACCTCGCGTGCCAAGATCATATCCACGCAAGGTTGCTTTTTAACGCAGACCAAATGCAGCACCAGATAGCATTAAATTAAGCTCGTCATACCTGTTAAAATGAACCTGAGTAAATTGACGGTGTCCTGACTCCTGATTGCGTTCGAGTCATACCCGACGCTTCAGATCTGTCACAGGTCGATTCAACGCGCTGGACTAGAATACAGAACGGCGGCACTCGCACGCCGTGCTGGGCTGTTGTCGTTCATATAATTGCCCTCCCGTGCCTCATGAAGTTTCATATAAATGTTTCAACTTGGAGGCTCCATTCGATTCATTCTTACCTCGACGACCAATAACACTACGGAGAAGAAAAAAACTTTTTTTAACCCTTTCAGGCCGTTGCTGCCCGTTAACTGTTTTCCCGTATGATGTGGAGCCCGGACTTTCAAACTTAAGTCACGGACCTCCAACGTCAGACGCTATCCCCTGAGCTCACAGAACCAGTGTGTTGTACTGTAACGAATGTCATTTCACGAAGAGCGACGAATAACAAACGGCACTTGTGCTTGTGCCCTTTCTGCCCTGCCCAAGGAGAGTGGAGGAGTATCTTGAATATTACCCTAGGTAGCTAACTTTAGCTGCGCGGGACCTCCTGACTGCTGGGCCAATCACATAGCCTTGGTGAAACAAAGTAGTCGATCAAATCTCCGAGTAGATCTCATACTCATACGTTGAATTTTTGATCCCGATCATGAGGTTTATCTCAACGCAAATCATAACATTGTTGCGAAGAAATTTCCAGGTTGCATCCGTTCCCTCGACAAACAAAAATCCAACCGAGGTGAAATAGGTAGTCATACTGTTTATGTAGATAGTTAATGTGTAAGTATACGGAATACGTGCACTAGCTAGATGGACAAGACGATGGTGATGATGACGATTAAAAGGAATATGCCAGCCTGCGTATAGTACAGACCCCGGCTTTTGTAGAACGTACGAAAGCTGCTGTGCTCTATGCGGTGGGCGTATGTGAAAGTGTGCCCGCGGTACCTGAAGGATCAAGGGGAGGAACAGCAGCGGATAGTGCCAGATACAAAGAGAAGTAAATGAACCGGCAGACGAACGAATCTGAAGCGATGGGCGTCGACCTGGGATATGTTGTAGGCCGGCAAAAGGAGAACCACATGTAAGAACAAAATAGAACGATAAGCAGAGCGGGGAACGCGAGAGACGGGATATAGAACAATAGTCGAGCCAATATATATAGTTTTTACTTTTGTCGCGTGTCGGAATACGAGGGGGGGGGGACCTTCAAGGTTGCCCCAAAAGTGGAAGCGGGGAGGGCTATCCGACAAACAAGACCCAGGGAAGTCCACGAATTACATCCGATCTACAATGGAAAAGCATTATCATTCGGAACCATGACGATGATCTTGAGCAAGCGCCCATCTTCTCTACTGGGCAATGTGAACTGGGACAGTTTCGGTTGAGACAGTAGGATAGCTAATCTGTACCTGCGCTTGTAGGGCCTGCTGCTGACGCAAGTACTGCTGCTGTGCGGACGTGTAGAGCATCTGCTGCTGGTATTGCTGAGCATACGTCGGCGTCGAGTGTCCGGTGACTGGTGTGGAGTGTCCACTCGTCGCTGGTGTCGAATGCCGAGAACTCGCAGCACTACTCCGTCCATGAGCGTGTTGTAGACATTCGTGCTGCCCGCTCGCTAGGAGAGCCAAGCCGATCGCACCATGGTCGCCCGAGTGCTGATAGTGATACCGCAGACCGTTCATGTTCTTGTACCGGCGCTGGCAGTCACTGACACCACAAGCGAAAGGCTTGAGCCTTCGCTCTGCCTCCCGTTCGACTTCACGCATCTCGCCCTCCGTGATGCCCTGATCTTCCTCCCCGGCAGCTTCCCGCGCGGAACGCTTGCTAGCCAGGAGCGCTTGTACTTGCTCGAGATCCTTTGGGGGGGCAAAGTTGCAGCTACCGTGTGTCATGTGGTACTTGAGGCCGTTAGCTTGCTTGTAACTCTTGTTGCAATTCGGCTTAGGGCAGCGGAATGGCTTCGATAACAGCAATGAGGATGCAGGGCGAGAGAGCGTGGTACTTGCACGTTGCTGTGACGTAAGGGCCTTGGGAGAAGCGGTAGAATCCGAGGAAGTCGATGAATAAGGCGCTGACGCGGAGTGCGCGGGATGACGAGATGTATTTGCCGGAGATGGAACACGAGAGGTTGTTGGGGTGTTGATGGGGGTATTACTCGTGGAGAATACCACGGCTGGGGGGAGGCAGCCATAGGGACTACCTGGCTCACTGACAGGTGTGACAGGTGCGTGAAGATCATCACTCGCAGGTGGGGAAGGAACTGTGCCGGGCATAGAGGAAGAGTAATCGGAGTAGCCCGCGTAACCATTGAACGCGTCGGGGGTATTTGCCACATTTGGCACTCCATTCCGGGAAGGTGGGAAAGCTGAGCCGTGAATGGAGCGGGAAGGCAGCACGGTTGTCGTGTCAAATGCCGACACGGGAAAATGCGGAGAGACGGACTTGGATTGACTAAAGTGGTTAAAAGAGTGAGTAGGATGTGACGAAAGTGGGGTGGTCAATGGAGTATCAGGAGGTGTTGGTGCGTTTGACGAAGGTGTGCTGCTCTGATCAACGTCGAGTTCCATGTCATCTGGGTCAAAACCACCTTGATTGTAAGAGGGAGGATGTTGATTAATATCGGAGTAGTAGTTTGTGGTTGCGTTGCGAATGGAGGGGGGTAGAGGTGCGGCGACTGGGAACTGAGGATGACCAAATGGGTCTAGGACAACAACATGAACTTCCTCGAAGTGCTGCAATAGCGCATGGAGATCATCGAGTTGTAAACCACAACATGTGTAGTTGCGACACTAAGAAGGAAAGATGAGATATTGACACGAAGAAGCATTTCAAAACTGACCAATTCGTCTTCCTTGTCGAATGCACTGAGAGCGTTGATAATCGAGCCACGGTCGCTGTCGATGGAAGAAGATAACTTGGCACATTTGAATTCGCTGGGACTAGATGACCTGACATGAGAAGACCGATTGTATATGGGGTTAAATGAATGACTGACTCAAGTGGGCCCAATAGTTGACCAGGAGAACAACCTGGATAGAAGCGACTGCCAAATGAGCCAGCACGCCATGATATTGGGGAACCTAGAAAGTAAGGTCGTGTACTGGTGAATGAACCTGAAGCCATGTTGAAATCAGGATTACTAGGAGACTGGAAAGCGATGGGTTGGGATGTAGTGGCCATAGCTACGAGATAGTAAGATAGAAGATGTAGTACAGATGACTGACGGCCTAGGTTCTAACGTTGTGTGAGGGGATGAGGGGTGCTGATATCGGGGGCAACTATCGGGGATCCAAGACGCCTATTTAGCAAGAATCCGTTAACTGCCAAACCAAACACGTCCATGGAATATCCGTACTTTGATAATTACATAATATTTTCCCATTCCAGTCCGATCACGGCATTGCGGCATAAACACTGCCACACCGGATCCTTTACCACTGCCCGGCACGTATACTTACTGCCGACTTAGTCCGACTTCTGTCAGTGCCACTCAACAAGTTACGTATTGTTCATGCCCACCTAGTGCAACGACATCCAGCACATGCAGGTTATTATTCTTATGTCCTCTTGACTTAATTACTGCTGCGCACTCGAGTGTAGTGCGCATGATGCATTACGAAGTATTTACCATCAAGGAACTTTCTCCCAAAAATTATGCCACAATAATTTGATCATGATAGTGCCCGATAGTGGTTGGCGACCTTTGGCGACGCAACTCCCATCAAGGCGTTCCATGGCTACAGTTATCGTTGTTATCATTACTACCACAAACCGTTCGTGGTCAAGGCAAGTTTTGTTGGAGTGAGTTGGACCATACACCGTACACCACGAGGCCTGACCCTGCTCCGTTCGCTTACTCGATACTCAATTCAATACAGCGAGAAGGTTCTCGACCCGTGCCTCAACCGTGCCTTCAATCAGCGCACCCTTTCGGGTCTTGAGAATCAATCTTTGAAGTAGCATTTGCATCCATCCCAAAGAGTCTAAACTGCTTTTGCTAGCAATACTTACACCAATCGAAAATGTTGGTACCCCCCCTGATAGTATGACTAGTACCCTCATATCTTGTCAACCCATTAACATCCATCAATGTTAAGAACGTGGCACATTCTCCCTCGCTGATTTGACTTCACGCGCAGCCTGAGCTTCTCGTGCGGCGATCTCTATCTGAGAAGCTTAACCCTTGCGATGCAATACGTATGTTCCCTGCTCGCATCCAGCTTTGGAGTATTCCCACCCCGAGACACCATCCCCATACTAAGTTCGGCGCCAGAAGCAAGCAACCACCACACTACGGTCCTCTTGACGGAAGAGGCTACACAGTAACGTACAGCAGCGGGAACGCCGTTTTCACCTCATCAACGGCCCTCGGTCGCGAGCCATAATGCAGTAAACCCTTGCAAATAGTCACATTCTACGATCATAACCCCAAGGAACAGCTCATTTCTGCTCCTATATCTACTTGGTTGTACTGTTTCGCACGAGGGCGTAGAGTTGCGCCAGGGTCAGAACGCCCGCGAAGTATTAGCGTTCTCGTACGATGTCGTATGCACAATTCTCGTAAGCACTACCTTCTATCTAAATTGCTACAACCAACCATGTGCTTGTCCTTCGACCTTGTTTCAAGTTCTTCCTAAAATGCACGGATCATGTTCGGATGCTATCTTGTGAACCAGCCGTGGTGATCACCTATCTATTGTGTAGTACCGACCGAGAATGAAGATAGAGCTTGCGAATACATATGTTGTGGAGTTCATGCCCGAGTGTTCCTGCGCTGTGCACGGTCATGATTGCAAGTTCAAGAATTTACAAAGCCTCCATGGATTCACTTCTGTTGACCCCATTTCCATCAGACCGCTGTCAAATTCGAATCATTCATTTTCGAGGTGGTCCGCTCTATCTGAGCAGGTACTGGCCCACAGAACGGCTCGCTCATTGATCTCCTCCGCGTAAGCTTTGATTGCATGTTTGTGTTACCCCCTTGTCTAGCTTTTTCAAGATGTCAACTGCTATCTTCGTTTGCGAATGCGGGGCATATCGCCCGTTCCGAAACGACCCTCACCATCATTTCAAGTGCCTTCTAGATGAGATTCCACTATCTCGGAAACATGTATTGCCTGGGGTAGGGCTATCCGAGGAGCCATCATGCGACTACGGAGAGATTTCAAGGCGGATAAGATGGAGCCGAAGGGATCAGCACAGACAAGGCTCCGATAGACACGTAGGGATTTGGTTTCCGCAGGAAGCTCCCCCATCGTCATTGTGCCTTGTACATCATACTGAGCGCCAGGTCCGAACCAGCAGGATGACCAATGTCATCTCTAGGTCTGTCCAGTCCACGTACCTGTGGCACAACCCAGCATCTGAATTCATTGCAACACAGCTTATTGTCTTCAGCGCATACGGTGGTTGACAAAAGGAGGCTGTGCAGAACGTTGTGAGCTATGAGCTACCGCGGTTATGTCGGTCAGGGCTACGTTCTCGCTCCCTAGCGCTAATTCAATTAAGGCCTCCACATCGATATTTTAGTTACGGTCGTGTTCGATTCAACTTTCAAGCCTAGTAAGACTGAATGTGGGGACAGAATCAAAGATGAAAGACCTACTTTGGCTGGAAGGATCCGTGATTGAGGAAACAGTACCCTCATCTCCGGATGCGTTTGGGTAAAGCGAACCAGGATACGCCCCAAGGAATGTGGCTTCGATGTCCAGAGCTAACGTAGATCTGAATCGAACCGGGTATGTCCGGTTAATCCCACCCACCCGAGGGTACCACTTCCCGCTCAACCATACTCAGCCTCAGCCTCGGCGACCATACTGCACTCTTCCCCGGAGCTCCACTACACTGCCAGCACCTATGTCGCGCAGCCCTACTTACAGTGTTCCCAGGGACTCAATTGAACTGTAATTGTAGTCGACTTTCCAGAATTCCGCAGCGACCTGGAACAACGGATCACTTCTCATTTACTCCGAGATTATACTGCGGAGAAGCACATCAGGGTTCACTATTTTACCTCGATTCATGTGTAGATGCGGCCTCGTGTTCAGATCACGTCTACCACCAAGCCAGGCGGGTTGGGCGACCGTGGGTCCACTCCTACTCGCTAATCTGACCATGACAATTAGGAATTTGGAAGATTCGTTGCAATTAAACCTGATAGGAGCTTGGGTGGCTTTGTTAACGTCTCCGCTCAGCGGAGATACATGTACATCATCATTTAATATCCTCTAGGAGTGACCTTCTTCGAAGCGCTCCCCAAGGTGTTATCTCATACATCAAGGTTACTTATCTTGATATCTATCGATTTGCATGCATCTTGCGAGTCTGCAATAACGTTGATTAGTACTACACGATCAACTCGGCATTCTGCCCACTCGTGGCTGTCGAGACTTGCCCTTTCAAAGAACGAGTCCAAAGAGAGAACAAGGCGCTCCGAGCTCCACGCAGTCTCGTTCCCGTAGTGGTTCATCCACGGGATATCTTTCGCCTTTGATTGGCCGCATCAATCTTCCCATCTTCTTGGCTTTCATTGACGCTTCTTTGTTTCGAAAGTAGTTATTGCGCGTCCAGCGGGGACTAAGTTACTGAAAGCGTAAAGCTTCCACTTTATTGGATTGTCCGCCCGCGTGACTCAAACACCATACTTTCTCCGTTACAATCAACGTCCGGCCGCGCGCGCTTTGATCCTCATCTTGATGTCTGTCGACATGTTTCTACTGATGTCGGAAAATATTTTCGGCGCGGCCACCACTCACCTATTGGTATAACCAGTTGATGGTCTCAGATTGCCCGTTATCCCCTATCTAACTTCCAGGTGTATATTTCATTTTCCCAATGTTGGACCCCGCGGTACCGTTCTCGTTATACGATTCACTTTTTTTAGGCTCCCTGCAAGTGTGATACACGCCTCTTTCATAACTGTATCTAATAAGTAACTGACACTTCCCAGGACCTGGAGAGATATCTCGCAACATGTCCATATTCTTGTTGTAATCACATCTGTGACAGAAGATACCAGACTAGAAGGCTGTTCTCTCATACTGTGTATGTTAAATCTGCCACATCCCTCTGACCCTGCTATCATGATCACCGCTGCCCGCAATCGATTCCGCGGACTTAATAGGATCCTGCAACAGGCTGCGAGATTATGATATTTCTGGAGCTTTCTGGCTGTCATGATATATGATACGACAAGTTACAGTGGTGGTTTCAGTTTCGGACCTCCTGATTTCGAAGCATATTTGCTTCAGTGTGACTTCGAGTCCTTCGCCGTCGTGATCGACAAGGAAGTCCCGAGTCCCCAGCACATGTCACCCCCGACTGTGAGAAGATTACCTCACAAGATGTCTGTCTGCTTCAAACTAGTACTGTTCTTATTGGCGTAAGTGGCGAGTGAGTTAAGACAGTTGCTATCGTGAGGTGATGGCACGATTTTATACTCACCCCGCTTCAACTCATACTTTCCATTTCTGTGTCCAGAGTTGGACGTCGCCGCAAAACTTACGTGGGATCTGAATCTTTTCAGTTTGCCTTGTGCTCTAGTACTTTGGGACATATCATGGTCATATGATTATATCCCTATGATACCCTATCGTGGATATCCGGCGCTCCGTGCCGTGGTGGAATTATGAGCTCCCGCTCTCCAGGCGCACCAGCCGGGCTTATTACATAGTGCTTGGCATATTCCCCGCTCTCCAGGCGCCTCGCACCAGCTGGGGAACTTATTACATAGTACTTACAATACACCCCGCTCTCCAAGCGCCAGTGGACCAACTAGAGATGCTACTATGCCCTATAGTCTATTCGTAACTGCCTGCCATTTTGTCTACAAGGCTCAATTTTGCACCAATTGTTTAACTACTTTACTGAAAATACATTCTAGGTGAAATCGTACTAGACAATATTTCCCATGCCCGCACGTGAACAGAAGAAGAAGCTGATCGATGTTGCAAATCTTTTATGTAAGAAACCCATCTGGCATGAGAAGAATGTCGGTCCAGACGAGGGCGTGCATCACGCTTCAGTAAACACAGCAACATCGCAACATCGCAAGCCAAATTGACTCCAACCCCAACAAACATATGGAACACGTTGTGCGCTGGTATTTTCCGCAAATGTTAGAGTCTCTTCGGTGGAAAGCGTCAACGGGATACCTTTTATGCGTCGCCTAGAGTAGACAGGTGCTTCGAAGAATTGGAATCTGGCGAGAGCAACCTCGTAATACAACGCGACGCGTAATAAAGTGGTCCAGGGAATGTCGAACGTATATCTTTGGGGAGGCTAACTACGACGATCTAGAACCCAGAACTTGAAATTGGGACCTCAGTGTAGATTTATGCTCGCGTTTCACCGAAATGAGGCTACGAAAGAACGACTCTATGGCCGCCGCGCCATCCTTCGATTGGTCCGTCCAAAGACTAGTGATCAGCTGGTCTATACATTAGGTAAATCGTAGATTGACGACGGACGTCTAGGAGACCAACTTCATCGAAAGATGCAAGCACTCGCATCTCTTGGATCTAATGGACTCCAGGTGAGATTATTCCTTTACCGCAATTGCACAGGTGCGGAGACGCGCATTCCCGATGGCCCGTGCTCCACATCGCGTATTTAACTACGTACAAAGTGGCCGTTAGATCTCGAACAGCCTGGACACTCCTGGTATAGTCCGAACAACATCTAACAAATATGACCAGTACCGAGTCTCTTCTCGTTCGCGACATAGAACACAATTATGGCTCGATTCCACCGACCTCTGATATATGTCGAGATGATGGAAAGAAAACGAACGATTCCAGTCGTCTCAGCGTCCCAGGCATTATCGCCAGTAATGCTGGGATCCTGTTTATCATATCTTCCCAGTTTTTCTTCGCCTCCATGGGCATTTCAGTAAAAATGTTAAACAGCTTGGAGCCTCCGGTGCATGCGTTGGAGGTTAGTTTTGCTTTCCATCTTTGATCCCTGTATGAATCTCAGTATAACAGGTTATTGTAGTCAGGATGGTGTGACTCATATATGAGTTTGTACGGATAGACTCCAGTTGATTCCCGATTTGTCACCAGGGCATCACATTTATATGCTGCGTGACATATATGTATGTCAGTTGTTTATTCAGGACAACTGCTTACTGACACCGCGAAGGATTATCAAAAAGATCCCCGATCCAATAACTGGTCCAAAAGGTGTTCGAACACTACTAGTCGTCCGCGGGATCACCGGGTACGCACTATATACTGATCTCTATACGCACGGCCTAGATGTTTTTCATGACTCAGGTTTTTCGGATTATGGGGCTTGTATTGGTCGCTTCAGTATCTATCCGTCGCAGATGCAACAGTCCTGACAGATTTAACACCGCTTACAACAGCTGTAGCTGGATGCCTCCTCCTGAAGGAGGGCTACTCCGCGAAACAAGCGATCGCAGCAGGT
>Ga0153975_1000760_pt1 | contig 10473 bp, 9 predicted proteins | sample TSGA059MetaG_FD_104694 | JGI IMG/M metagenome (GOLD analysis project Ga0153975, IMG submission 104694) | Attine ant fungus gardens microbial communities from Georgia, USA - TSGA059 MetaG | ecosystem: Host-associated > Fungi > Mycelium > Unclassified | place: USA: Georgia, Yuchi Wildlife... | reverse complement strand
AAGTTACGACCATACTGTGACAAGCGGTTCGAAGCTGTCACACCCTGGGAACGTGGTACGTACAGTAAGCACATTGCTGGTATTCACCTTGTGAAAAGCTTTTCCTTCCTGACTGCGACACAGGAGGAAACAGAGGTAGCTTTTCTGCGGATAAAGTATGCCGACTTCTTTTCCGCGGTGCTCCCTTCGTTCATAGTTGACAATTCCCAGTGCGAACTCGTCGTTTTCCTCGATTGAGTGTGAGGTTTGCACGACCACAGAAGCAAATGAGCCAGTCAAACCAGGTCTCGGAGGCACGACAAACCGGTGAGTCCCACCGTGATGAGGCTCAAATTTGCCAGTCGTGATGGCGAGCTTGATCTGCAGGCCCTGCCGCATCAATACGGAATTCCTATCACCATGCACCTCCATATTTTGTGCATCTTTTCGTTCCTCCGGAAAATTAGACGGTCGAGTTGACCGTAGCAGCGTGGCGATCTTGGAATGGCAGCGCTGTACCCATGGCTAGAAGATGGCCCCGCCCACATGAACATCTCCCATTCATCACATCTCTCGATGATGAGTGCCATCAAACGGTGAAATGCCCACTCCCCTTCCCCATATGCAGTTGGCATACTAACATCGAATATACCGACAAGAGAGTACGCCACATCTTCAATCCTGGTTGTAGTGCGTTTGGATGGCCATGCCATCTTCTGACGAATTTGATTGGGTCCGGGCGGGAAGTGCTGGAGGTCTACAACTGGAATACTCGTGATGGCCGATATGTCGCTCATCAGCGAATCATCATTTTTGTCATTGGCGAAGTCCGTGTGGCATATTGTGTTCCAGTCTTTGTTGAAGAATTTGATCGAGAGGGATGCGAGGGGTTCTTGTAGAGTCCACCCCCTCGTGAACCAAGGATCTTTTTTCATCTCCTCCACACTCAAGGTCTCCGCAAGGTGAACAATGCAGATGGCTGCATTACGATACCATCTGAACATCGAGCGGATGGCCTCGTCGAGCTCCGCACTGTTTGTTTTGTCGATGCAACACGTATCCGACCATGCCAGTGTGTATCCCATTTCCCTCGCCTTTTCGCAGAACTTCGACAGCTTTCGAAACCTATCACGGCCGCTTTCCCCTCCATTACGGATGTCATCAAAAGTGGGCTCTCCCTCGCGCAACCATCGATGCGAAAATATAGCATACTCTAGTGCGGGTTTGACAAGCTCACGTATGGCATCTTGACGCGACCGTATCTTGTCTGTTTCGTTACTTTTTGGCTTCATTGGTTTGACGAGTTTGGTGAGCTCTCCGCGTCCTACTATCCTCATCTCTGAACCAGGCCCGAGATATATCAGATGAGCCGGTATGTGGTTGATGATATAATGATCGAACAAATGCAGCACTTCCTGATGAGCGACACTCATTGAGCGCACAAGTCAATCCTAGTAGGTTCGCTCGTACCGTCTCATTTGTAGGATCAAACGGCGGTGCACCCCATTCATCTGGGTATAGCTCCAGAGTCCCCTCCTCTATGGTTGACTATACTCAATACGGTGAGTCTCTTGTAAGTCATATATAAATTATAGAAGTTACCGAAACTGGATTGCTTTGATTAATCGATCGCATGGCTCCAACATGCAAGCGCTTTCGTTTGTAGGGAGACGATGTTGGTGGAAAATGAATTCGTGATGACCGCTTATATCCCTTGGTTGAACTTTGTACTAATTTACAACTGGATAGCCTTGTAAGTAAGGCTACGAAGAGCCTTGAAAAAAATATGCCGTGATGATATCAAAAATCTGTTTGACATCTGCATGTTGTCTGGCGTACCGTAACCATAGAGAAAATCAGTGGGCACAAAGGCCTCAGCGTCTAACGGCACGGAGTATCTATAGGGCATATCACAGTATTTCAAAGGGTCCGAGTCTTGTTTGATAATGAATTCCTCCTTCCATGAGGACCATCCCTAGCTCACGCAACTCGTGCTCGTAGACTACTCGGGTTTAAGCAAACATGTGTACCTTCATCCTAGATCCTTCAAATCATCCTGCCATCCTCGTCGTTCAGGGGCAAGTGCCACTGAGAGGTATTCTCGTGCATTTTGTCCCAGAGCATTGCCCCGGAGAGTGTTACACAGTTCCTGAATGATAGCGTCGTCTCGGATCGCATGCTGGGCTTTCTGTGGTTTGTCAAGCAATCCGGGATATGAGAGTTGAACCTGCAGTTTTGATCGTCGTGGGGACTTTAGGGGGGGAACATGGCATGGTCAACATTCATCTTGGCAGTCGTTTCATCTCATCATGATTATGGTCGTGGTCGAGGTGTGGATAAGAAGGTGCACCTGCGAGATGAAGTGATGGTTATGTAACACGAGTTCATGCCTAGCTAGACAGTTGGATTGGTACGATGACGAAGGTTGTGTATTACTATCGTTCCCGACGACCCTCCGACGACAATTTGACCTTGCTTGCACGTACGGATCAGAATAAAGCTTCCTTGGGGATATTGAGTTGCTGGGGCTTGGAATTTGGGATCGCCGCTACCAGATTCTGCTGACATTAACCACTAACCACTATCACGTTGTCTGCGAAAAGAAATCAATGATTGAGATCGTGTAAAGAGTGACAGAATGAACTAGAGGAGATTGACGGCACTGACACAACAGCAATAGATCACACCCCTTATTGGATACTCGGCACCACCTGCTGCACAGTAAAAATGAGGCAGGCAACCATAAAGCGAGGTAAAAGTGAACTTATTCCAACTAACCCCGCGTTATGGATACCTGACCATGTTGTGTTTTGACGAACACCTATGTAATGCATAATAGGACACAATAATGAGGTGATTGGTATCCTGTGTATTAAGTGGTGCAATGCGTCTGCAACCGCCGCGAGCCCGAATAGAAAGAGGTCCTTTGGATGATCATAGAGCGATGCTCGTGATATGTGAAGGAACCTTCCTATGTAGTCAGTCGGTGGTCTTGAAGCTCGAAAAACAGTCATCTGGTCTCGCCAGTTCGCAGCTCTTACGAAAAGACATCAGAGATCGGAATAAAAGACAAGTCAGTCGCGTACGAGTATATGTACGATTCTTTGGTGCGAGAGATTCGATGGAGTATCTTGACGCTGCAATATATATGGCACATCCCCAGCTGGACACTCGGCAGTATCCATAGGCCGCGATGGAGACAATTCCATTGTTTCCAACAGGACTATGGATTGCTCAGAAGAATACTTGTAGTTCGCCTACGATTGCGTGCATGAAATGTGGGCCCAAACTCGCCAGGATGTCTTGACGCTGGTAACGGAGAAGCGCGGGGAATTGCGTGAAGTGAATTTCATCCTTGGGCACAGAAAATGAGTGAGTTGGTATCCACGGTCAGCGAAGGCCATAACACACCACAACATTAGATATATCACACACGAGCGCATCACGATGTCGGTACACCATCCAAGAATTCCAAATCTACTCACCTGCGGCCTTCCCTCCCCGCAGTCTTCCTTTTGTACTTACACGCTATACCCTAACAGGCGAAGCAACTTGAAGGGAGTACGAGCTATCATAACATATACGAAAGGTACGCTTACTAACACTACGATACGAAAAGCATATGACGAAAATGTCCAGCATAGAGTCAATAACCCCAAAGAACTAAATCTGATGCCAAAAAAAGACGCCATCGGGCCGACCTATGTAGGTACATCATGACCCACCAGGGGCTGACAGGAAATAATTGCGAGGTGCAATCACTTTCACCAGCGCTATGGATACCTGAAAGAATACTTGCTACGACACCTTGTAGAGGGGACTGGTCTTCTATCCAGAGTATTGAGTGGTATAATGCATCCTAGCGAGCCCAAATGGAAAGTGGCCCTTGTGGTGAGTAACGTTCCTAGTCAGCCACTCAAGTGAACCTCGATCTCGATCCAACGAAGTCCCTGGTCAGCCTCTCTAGGTCTTTAATGGATCGACCGCCTTTTTATCATCCTACCGGCACATCGCAGTCGCAGCTCGCCAGCGTGCTATCCAATCCTTTCGCAGTAAAGCTCTCAGCACTGTTCCTGTCATGATCACTCCAGTGACTGTACAAACCGCCCTCGTCACTCGTGCCGTCGACAACCAAGCACAGTGCCAATCTATCTCCAGCAGAATGTCTCTCTGCCCTGGAGACATCATCACGATCGTCGGTAAGTGGTTCTCTAAGAAGTTGTCAAAGAACCGTTCAATAACATGTCTGCAGCTATCGGCCTTGTCGTTGTCATCGTAATTGGATGTACTGCATGGTCGTTGCAGATGTTCAATCGGCGTGGTTGTGCTGTTGTGGATGAGGAACAAGGTTAGCTTTAGTACTCCTGTAGTATGACATCAGATTCACACATTTTGATAGGCGATCCTCACAACGTAAACCCAGTCTCCGTCGAGAACGTCGTGCACGGACCGAACAACCCAGAACCAGCGTGTTCAATGTCAACTATTGAACTCATACCAGTGAAATCAACAGAGCCCGACGTGTTCTGGTCACCGCAAGACCAACTACCCGTACTCCATTTCCACCTCGACCCTCTGCCCAGCACTGTAGTGCTAGAGATGACGACGATGAGAAGATTCCGCTCTGCAGTTCGCAGGTTCTCATGGCCTGCTCCAGCGACACCGTCTCCGCGTTCGAACTGGGCATCATATTCCAATACGACTTTGCTTTAGTTACAATTCATTTGAGAGTTATGGCGAAACTTTTGTTTGATGGAGCTGCCATATTGATGGTGATGGACGTTGACAGTTATTCCATCAATTGTTATCGGAGTTGTAACGGCGCTCGGGCGTGCCAGTCCCCGACACCTTCGTTCAAACATAGTATTCTGCCTTTGTGCTGCTTCCAGTTGATTCAATTTTCATAGTAACAATCAACATATTTTTTACAGGGAACATATAGTACGTGTTCGCCTGACTGCCGTGTTGAAGACAGTTAAGGTGAAAATGAGTAATCATATATTGCAATGAAATATAGAATGGAACAAGCGGACTGCTTTGAAACTCCACCAGCGTCAATTATCGCATTCAATTCTTTATCATTTATAAATCCATGTCGAGGAGCTCTTGTGCTCCCGCAGACTCGAACTTCTTCGTTGGTGACTAGGCCTCATAAACTAGTTCCAGATGTCCCTACTTGCACTTATCTGATGTCAAAATCAAGCTCAATGAGGTATGTGTTGGAAATAGAATCGCGCACTATTACAGACACGATGCTGACATAATCCAACTGGTAAAATAGACTACATACTGTCGTGTATCTTTACCAGTTTACAATGAATTGACATGTTCTTCAAAGTCGCACCGAGACTTTAGAACACGATTTCAAGAGTCCATGCGGCTCCTCAGAAGCCTTCCTCTTACCTTTGGGGTTGAGCATCGCAGCTTTGACATAGGAAGCGCAAGGCAACATTTGCATTCGACGCAATATCGACTAATAGTTTCGCGACCTGAATTTGTCTCGGTCACTCATCTTTGGATCTATTTTTTGTTTGGGCGAAATACTCCACCTAAAGACTGAAGGTAAGCTCATGTCAGGTCTTAATGACATGCAACCACTATCAACTTGATGTTAACCTCAACTTCCACAAAGCGGGCATTTGCCAGCTTCGTGCCATAGTATCGCGGATGAATAATGAGGTCATTGCCATCTCGAACGTCGGGGCATTCCACTCGACAATCGCGGAGCTGACCGAGCCCTGGCAGCACCCCAATATGAAACGGTTGACGGCCGAAATGGCCTGAACCCCTACTTGTACTTATCCTGTCAAAATCAAGCTCGATGAGACCTCATAAACTAGTTCCAGATGTCCCTACTTGCACTTATCTGATGTCAAAATCAAGCTCAATGAGGTATGCCACCAACTGATGCATATTAATTCGACGTGTGCAGTGCACTGCGCGGCTAGTTGTCACCCTCTCTCGTCGTCAATTAACCTCGATCTTCCATACCGGCGAGCAGTTTAGACTCAGCTTCGAGCGCGTCTTCGACACCCAAGTCGCCAGCAACAAATACGCGCAGTCGCAAAAGATCGGTGTCTCCGATTCCTGTTCTAGAGTCTCCAAAAAAGAAGCAGCGTGCCAAAGCAGAGCAGTCTCACATAGCGATTTCAAGTTGGAGCAATACTGATGACGAGATTATAAGTGAGTGTCTCCCTTATTTAATTGTACGATGCAATGTAGCTACGTGTCGTTTCACTAGAGGCATCGACATCACGCTGGAATTCGCCAGCTTACAAGCACTACGAAATGTCGCTCAAGCGTCACTTCAGAGGCAACGGAGGTCCGGATTATCTCGAGTTTGTTTTCATATGTCGTGTCGACCCTACAACCCATGGACCCCATTATCAGAAACGTATGCAGACCGGTCAGGGCACAAAAAATCTCGTTACGGGCATCAAAGACTGCGGTGCGGCGTGGTGTCTCATTGGGATCTGATGCCACTGGCGCAGGGCGTTCTCCGGTGGCTGTCTGCAAGTTAACCACCTTCAGCACAGTATCAACTCGCAGACCTTCAATGCATAAGTCGCCGTCGGATCTTGGTTCAACACACCCCTTATACCAGATCTCGCGTCGCTACAGAAATCATGCGAGAAAATGGGAAAGAAGAAGGGGAAAGAGAAGGACTCACTCCGTGACACAATTGACGTCGACTCTAATTGATTTTTTACATATATTTCATACATATATTCTCATACCTACAGTTCTACATAATATACGTTAGGTCACCCGCGGGTGACCCATACCATCTGCGGATCCACCCACGATCCACGCGCACCCGTGATAGTCTGACCCGATGGGTGCGGGTAGGCCTTCAGAGTGCCACCTACCCGCAAATTGGGTCACACGGGTGCTACCCAGGTGCACCTATGTCACACCCTAGATGCATCAGAATTCAGGACACGACAGACGACAGAGGGTTGTTTCACCAGGAACATGATCTGAGCGAAGATGTTGTCGACAAGTCAGATCCTGACTGATTATTACCGTTTTCTCACGGTCTGCTCCGATAATAATTCCCACACAAAAGTTTTAGGGCACCTGAACTATAGGTGTAGCGTTTTGTGGGGAAGAAGATGGCGGTCAAGATAAATTTGACAAGAACCCTCCCCCCACTAAAGTGGGTGTCGGTTCGCGGTTCAGGCCCAGGCATTGACTGAAGATCATGAACGGGGGACATGAGACGTGAGGCTGATGCTCGGCGTTAAGTCAATGTTTTGACAGCTCCAGCGCAGAGTAAACCATATCGATATATGCCCATCATAAACACGGCCCTCTTCTTTCTTTCACTAATTCTTCATGCCCCACATTCTCTCCCTCCTTCGCAAGAGACAAGCCACTGGCGAGGTTTGTTCAAAATCTTCTGACTCGCGTTCATGATGCTCAACTTCCTTTAGGGTGGCTTACTTACTGGCACTGATCCATCGGCTTTTGATGTTTCAGATCCGCTAAGGCTATGGATCATCCAAGTCGGTGCGTATGGTAAATCACCGTCACGCCTGGTATTCAATCCGACTCAGGTGTCATCATAATGATGGCCCAGCTGCTTTCTCTGGGCTTGCGTAGGTTAAAGCAACCAAAAGTTATTGCCGAAGTTCTCGGAGGTATTCTTCTCGGTCAGTTCTTCTATTCTTCCCCTTTCCCCGTCGAATTACCTAACTTGTATATTATATTATATTAAATAGGACCCACCGCATTTGGACGTATACCTGGCTTTACCGAGCATATATTCCCCGCAGATTCACTCGCATACTTATCTCTCGTTGCTAATATTGGCCTCTGTCTTTTTCTCTTCATTGTCGGTCTTGAAATCGACGCCAGCATTATCAAACGCAATGCACGCATGTCAGCTATCGTATCCATCGCAGGCATGGCATTACCTTTCGGCCTTGGCTCCGCCCTCTCTATCCCCTTATACAATCACTTCATCGACCCATCCGTCCAATTTACTCATTTTATGCTCTTCACAGGCGTTGCATATTCTATTACCGCATTCCCCGTCCTCTGCCGCATACTTACAGAACTAAAGCTCCTAGACACAACAGTCGGCGTCATCGTCCTTTCAGCAGGCGTAGGAAACGACGTTGTAGGCTGGACCCTCCTCGCCCTCAGTGTAGCACTCGTCAACGCCGGCTCTGGCCTCACAGCCCTCTGGATCCTCCTCACTTGCCTCGCATTCACCATATTCCTCATATTCGTCGTCAAGCGTCTCATGTTATGGCTCGCAAGAAGTACCGGAAGCACAGATAATGGTCCAACCATGTTCTACATGACAGTTGTTATGATTCTCCTCTGGGCCTGCGCATTCTTCACGGATATTGTAGGCGTCAATGCGATTTTTGGTCTGCTATTTTTATTAAACTGTTCGTTGGAATCATCTCATCTCATGACTTTGTGCGTAGGCGCGTTCCTGGCAGGTATCATCGTACCCAGGGAAGGCGGTCTCGCCATTGCTTTGACAGAGAAACTCGAAGATATGGTCTCCATCGTATTCCTCCCTTTAGTATGTGCTCCCTTCTCTCTCCTTGGTTTTTCATTCATGCCTATGTGTGGGGCAGTACTTTACGATCTCGGGTCTGAACACCAATCTCGGACTCCTGGATAATGGTTCGTCATCTAAGATACAGTGTTTTCATGTCCGGCTTTTCTTTACATGGTTGCAGGTATCACTTGGGCTTTTACAATCGCCATCGCATGTCTCGCATTCTGCGGCAAGTTCGGTGGATGTACGATTGCATCCAGATTATCCGGTTTCAGCTGGCGTGAAGCCAGTACAATCGGGGCGCTCATGAGTTGTAAAGGGTTTGTATCAAAGATCTTCCATGATTTTGTCGTCACTGAATGCATTTTTTACACCAGTCTCGTGGAGCTGATTGTGCTCAACGTCGGGCTCCAAGCTGGTATCCTCTCCCAGAGGGTATTCTCCATGTTTGTCCTAGAAGCTCTAACGCTCACCTTCATAACCACACCCCTCGTCTCAGTACTCTATCCCCCAGACCGGCGCGTTATCGCAGCCTCGGGCGGTGCACCTCCCCAAAGTCATATTCGCGGTACGGAGAGCGGTGATAGCGATTTGGACGATAAGAAATATTTGGTGATGAATGAGGAATACCCATGGCGACACCGCTTCACAGTCGTCCTCGATAAACTCGAGCATATGCCATGCATAATGGCGCTCACGCAGCTCGTGCATCTTCCTGTACCTGCACCCAAGCACCATTTCTCGCCTCCCGCCTCTCACACCAGCCCCATGACCAATATCAACACCAACACAACCGCTACCGTCGTCGCCGCCGCCAATACCGCGACCACCGCAGCCGTCACCAAGCTAAGCATCAATGCCCTACGTCTCATCGAGCTCTCGGATCGTACATCAGCAGTGATGAAATCGACATCATCCGTCTCTGACACACTCATCCACACTGACCCATTACTCTGTATTTTCCGGATGTTTGGAGAGCTGACTGGGATGGGTATGGGTATGGGTATGGGTGGGCCAGGGCCGGAGATGGCGATAGTGCCGTATGATGATTTAGCATGGAACGTGGCTGAGCATGCGAGGAGGTGTGGGGTGCATATGGTGTTAGTGCCGTGGTTGTTGCCTTCTTTTCCGCTTTCTTCTTCCCTCACTCCTGGTGGTGCCGCCGGTGGCGACACGAACGAAGGAGGCACTACACCACGCATTCAAAAATCCGAGCATACTCATAATCCCTTTGAGCTATTTTTCGGAACGGCGAGAGGGGGCGGGCGCGACGGGTCCGCGGCGCAGTTCGTACGGGGGGTGTTTGCGCAGTGCGCGCAGATGGACGTGGCACTGTTTGTTGATTCTGTGCATTCCAATACCCATACCCACACTAGCGAATGCGTGGAGCAACAGCAGCAGCATATCTTTTTGCCGTTCTTTGGTGGACCTGATGACCGTCTTGCGCTTGAATTTGTGGTACAACTATGTGCAAACCCGAAGATAGGAGCGACAGTTGTGAAGATGGAGAAGTGTGGAGTTGAGAGCGGCGTCGTCGATGGGCGCGCTGGGTCTAATACTGATCCTGATGCTAAAGCTGATGTCAATGCGCTGGCGGTTCCTCATCAGACAGTAACTTCGGTATGTCTGTTCCCTTCACGATGTGACGTGATGCGCTGACAAAAATACGGCCTCACGCAGACGATCGGGTTCCCGGACACGGTGTATGCTCAGCCTAGCACCCAAATGCGCATGCAATCCGAAACGGCTGATAGCGTGGTGTGGTCGCGGTTCGCTCGCGCTCGATTATCATCACAATCGCAATCAGGACAAGAACAAGAACAAAATGAAGAACCAGACACGACGCCCGCGCCCATCCGCGCTGCCCTCTCCCGCATCGAATTCACGCACCAACGCTCGCCGGCACCATTACACGCTGCTATTCACCACCTACGGACGTCCATCAATGAGAAACACAAGCATAAGCGGGTGTT
>Ga0153975_1000759_pt1 | contig 10479 bp, 9 predicted proteins | sample TSGA059MetaG_FD_104694 | JGI IMG/M metagenome (GOLD analysis project Ga0153975, IMG submission 104694) | Attine ant fungus gardens microbial communities from Georgia, USA - TSGA059 MetaG | ecosystem: Host-associated > Fungi > Mycelium > Unclassified | place: USA: Georgia, Yuchi Wildlife... | reverse complement strand
TTCCAGCAGATAGTTTTCATTTTCCAGATCGAAAGGGAAAGTGAAATCGTGAACGTGAAATTACCCACATGTCGAAATGAAGACGTGACAAATCAGTCCGGGAAAACCCAAAAATGAATCACTCGTGTTTGAATTTTGAAAGTGAAAGGAAACGTTTGAAAACCTGATTCGAAATCGCTAGGAATTTTGGCCGCTCCTGCCCGGACATACAAAATAAGTCGCGCAGGGCCACGTTGCGTGGCAGAGCCCGCTACCTTTTACGCGTTTTCTTGCGGAATTATTTTCATTCAAACTTACTAGCTAGGACAACCTCCCAGTAGTACTTTAACGTACATATCGCTTCAAAACGCATCTCAATTGACTCACTCTATTCGCGCTCTCAAAACTCACGCCATGAATATGCAACAACGAAGCGATAAGAATTTCAATCTAGTACCAAGCGCTTCCAATAAGCGAATCTTCAGTTCGCAAACATCACGCACAGGCTGCGTATCAGCATGAATATACTTCAAAATAAAATTACATCCTTCATAACACTCGGTCACCATGAATACAACTATCATTGGTGATATGCAACATCAAGTGCTCTTTGGGATTCTGCTTTGTTCCCGTCTTCGACACCAACAGTCCATGAAGAGATGCCAACCAAACAAGGTACTTAGGTAACCTTCGACAGTCGTCGATAATTATTGCACAATGCATCGATCGCAGGCAATGCACGAGTACGCTGCTCCAGATCAGTTCGATACTGCAGAAGTTGGTCATGCAAATATTTTCATCCGCGAGTCAATGACGGATCCTGCACGAGACCAAATAAACTCTGCATTCAACAGCACATCAAGAACATAATCAACCATATCAGTCTTGCTGCTGAAGCCGACCGCAAATGTAGAGCAACCTCGCGTCCCCGAAGACGAACAAAGATGATGCATACAACTACCAGAGAGAAAATGAAACAAAAGCCGTGAACGACTATCAGTATGGTTATCAAGCGATGCTGGATGCTTACAACCATGAAAAGCAGCAATTTAAACAATAATATATGGGTCGAGACTAAACATGTTGCGCCCTCCAACAAGTAAACCGTAAGGGACTTCGCGGATTTTGTAGCGTCTCCTGCACATTTATTTGCAAAGGAACCCGCTTGTGTAGCATCGACATCCGTAGAAGATCCCGCTTGGGAAGCATCACTAAAAACAGCAAACGAAGACCCATCAGATTCACCTATGAAACCGGTTTTTAATAAAATTTTATTAGAACAGGCGAATATTCACGCACCATCGCCGACAATCAACTCTGACGAGGGCAAGGACACATGGACACCGACATCTCGTCTATAGACACACCAATCTGAACCAAAGACAATGTCGGGAGGAAGACCACGTTGCACAACAAAGGGAAATTCGGCGGTGAAGGAATCCAGCTCATCGCAAACAGTGACAGTAAGACGTGCCGCGCGTCCAAACAGGCCAGGACGACAGAACCACGTGGAAGAAACATACGAACAGTCCACCAACAAATTTTGAGAGAAAGAGACAGATTGTCCTTCGACATAGACAGGCATTGCAAGCAGCGAGAATGAGGAGAGATGCAAAGTCTCCAAATACCTAGGCACTAATTGACCTCGCATCATTCTGCTGGTGCAGGCTTAAAGAAAAAGATAACGCGAATACGACAGTCAAGCTGGATTGTCAACTAATGATAAATAGAGACAAAACGGAGATAAACTTACAAAACAGCGGGACTTCATTGCAAATAACAGAGCGTCAATTGCAAATAGTGGAGACCGTACCAGTATTGCCGCGGCTCGGCTAATGCGGGTGGAGCCGTACCGCCCCCAGGCTGTGTCGTTTCCCGCCAAAAACGCAAATTTAGCGACACCCCAAAACCCACTACCACAAAAGGTAGCGGGAATTATTAGTAAGCTAGCATTTCAAGTTGATCCTTTTGAATCTACATAGTAACCGAACTGCAACTTGAAGTTGAAAACATCACAATGATTTACTGGTTGTCCTTTTAGATTGCAATCCTCCCCTCTTTGAATCAGATGTGATGCACCCGCGGAATCCGTACAACGAACCCCCTGATTTTTCTGACCTTGCGAGGCACTACCCTCCTCTCAGACCACAGTATGCGTTTGTCAAGCGAAGGTCCTCGAGAGATACTGAATGTTCATGTTATCCAGCGTCTTTATCAATCATACAGGGTCAAGCACTATAAATTTCAAAAGCCTTCCGGCCCAAAGGTGAGTAGTGCAAAAACTTCGCTACAATTCTCGCTGGTATACGAGTGCGCGCAGACGTTTAACGGAAGCACTTTGTTATCGTGACTACGGGCTTTCATTAACACTGCCTGATGATCGGCTCTGCCCTCCAGTGAGCCTTGTCGTCGTATCTATTTCATCTCACACCAACTGCCCCTTTAGGTGCCCAATAGGTGTGTCCTTTTACCTCCAGTGAATTGATTCAGGAAGGCTGAAGTTTGATGCGTAGATTAAACTATGTTCTTTGGCTACAAGACATAGTGGAATCCACCTGCGGTTCCAACGCTGTCAGAGGGCTTGATATGTGCGTTGTACTGTTACTTATTAAATTCGATGGAGCAGACACAACCTAGTGGCACCGGGGCTTCAGCGATCTACCCGTTATTGGCTTGCCGTCTTGCTCCTACTTGGAGCTTCATTGCCAGTGGTAAGCACCTTGGCAACATGCTTTCGAAGTGATTTGAACGTACGCTATCAGATATTGACGAACGCTCGATCGAGTTTGCCAAACAAAACATTGTTCAGAACTCCATGGGGAGTCGCGTTGTCGTTGAGCATGTACAAGCTGATGGCCCGATCCTCCAACCATTGCATACAAGTCCATTGGATTTCGACTTTGTCATGTGTAACCCACCATTTTATAGTAGCGCCGAAGATGTTGCGCGCTCAGCCGAATTTAAGGAGCTTGGTCCGAATGCAGTGAGAAATTTAGCTTTCGCATTTGTAAAATAACCTAACCAATTGGTTCAGATTTGCTCTGGAGCAGAAGTGGAGATGATAACACCAGGGGGAGAAACGAATTTTGTTGCTCGAATTTTCTCTGAGAGCCTGCAGTTGAGAACGAAGTGCCGGTGAGTTGATTGCGTTTAACAGCTCGACGGTTCTGGGCCGCTGAAGCGTGCCACAAGGTGGTATACCTCTATGCTTGGTAAGATGTCATCAGTTCCCGACATTGTATGCCTCTTTCGTGAACATAATGTGCGTGTGTTTGTTGCCGATTTCCGTGGCCTCCTATCTGACCTGGACAAGTAAGGTGGACAACTACGCCGTAACGGAATTTGTCCAAGGCCAAACTCGCCGTTGGGCAATTGGATGGTCATTTCAGGATGCCAGACTTCCTGATGTATGATGTCCGTTTCCTTCTTATGGCGAGTTTTCATTGGATTGTCAACATCTAGACTTTCGCTCGCATCTCGAACCCAACCCTGCAGAACATCATGCCTTCTCGAAACACGTTGCATCATACGTTCTCTGGTGCCCGATCTGTAGACATTTTAGCAAGCACCTTACGAAACGTGCTCGCACATATTAACGGCCTATCAATCGCCGCCGCGACCCCTAAATATCCTTCTACAACGATGTTGGTGCAGGTTCAAAGCAACACCTGGTCCCGCGCAGCACGAAGGAAGAGACTTCCAGCAACAGTCAGCGCAGGTCAAGAATCACCGGTGCTACGTTGTTCAATTGATTGTTGCTCAATGGTTGCCAGTGGTACTTTCTGCGAGATTGTGTTCACCTGGCTTGAGGGCAAGGATCGGTCTGTCTTCGAGAGCTTCACTAGCCATGTAAACCGCAAGGTCACTTCTACCTTACAAGAGTTGGGGGATGGGTGATGGGTTTGTGCGTATGTAGTACTGCTATATCACGTGCTCGCTACGGTTGAATAACATCTCGTGGGTTTTTGTGCGATCCACCACGTACGAGTGGGAGTTCGCCCAATCAAATGCATGTATTTTATGGGCAAATATGGTGTTCTGGTTACGATCGACAACGAGAGCAATTAACCAGATCACTCTCATCATCTAAACCTGTCTGTTTGTCTCTAAGGAGATATTACTTCTCTCGCACGTCTTCACATAACTCAATTCAACAACACCATGTTCAGGACATTGCGGTTGGGGTTTGTATCCTTCGATCTCGTGCGGTGCCTCCTGAGGGATCGTGTCGCGTTTGACACAGTAGAGCCGAATGAACTTGCGGTAACATACAACGAACATCGATCAGAAGAATGGTCAAATGATTTGTAGCCTAGGTAGGCGCAGCCCAGGCTTGATGACAGTAGACATCTGGACGTCAGAATCGCACGTACTCACCTCCATGCTGGTAGCGAAGAAAAGATACAGTCAACAACATGGTGGGTGGTAATACTGATGATTGTAACTCACCAACCACTGAGCACAAGCGTCGACTCTTCTCACATCCGTGGAAATATGGTTAACAAGTGTAGAGTTGCTGAGTTTTACACGCGCTTTGCCTGTGAGGTTTACTCCACGATCGTAAATACATGTTATCAGCGCAGCTCTTGCCAGTACGCCTGTTGTCATCGAACGCCAGAAGAACGTGGTATGCATCAGCTAAGCTGGTTCACCTTAGACCTCAGCTTCACAAACCTGGTGGCTGCAGATGCCTAGCTGTCATATGGAGCATCCAGAGCCCAAATGCCATACCAATACCTCGACCAATATTGAGGACAGGTTCTCCGATACTGCATGCTGCGGCACGCTCCTCCGCAACGTAGATGATTTGCTGCAGGAGTCAAATGAAGTTAATGATTAGCACAACTGCAGATAGTTGATTATTTACCCGAAGGATGATAGGACCCATGAGTAGCGCTGTGTCTCCAACAACCTGAGCAGTATCTCAAAGTTATTATGAAAGTGACAATTGGTTTCTCCTTTGCTGAAGATTGCGCCCTTCAAGAGAGATGGTCTGAGTTCTCCACTCTCCCGGAGACGTGCATTGCTAATTTACAGTCTGCTGCTGCCTGGACACGCCGTTGCCATGCAGCTTCAAGTTGGGCGGCAAGGACGCCTGACTCGAGTCGGGATGGGGTCATTTTATAGAGATCAGATGCTTGCAGTGTGCGCTGAAACCCGAGAACCTGAAAACATGCGTTTGGAACACATTCGTTTATGATGACTCAGGTTCATGTCAGTACCCATCAAGTACTCTGCCAAAGATCGCGTTCAAATTGAATTGCGTATCCGATCCCATCCTTAGCTCTGTTAGTTCCCTCCAGCCAATATGGCACACGGGAGAGCTTGAACCCACAACATCTGTCAGCTTCGGCGACCAGCCTATACCACGTCGATCCTTATAACCCTCATTCCGATTCAGATTCTACGCATGTTCCTACGATTCCTGCTGGAGATCACGCCAAAATTATACTGCTGTCCCTCGGCATATTATGGAAACTGCATGCGTTGTGGAGTGGTGAGTATATCTGATCATCCTTAGACGAACGCCTGGACTGGCGGTCACAAGGCATTGGAAGGCTGTAGAACAACAAGGATTCCCCCCTGATCTAAGAGTATTGTTACCTCGGGGCTCATTGACATTAGCTGGTACGAGTGTTATGCGGCCATGAGATCAGCTTGAACATTCTCTATGTGGTTAGATGATTAGTGAACGAAGCTGCTACTGTTGTAAATGATCACCCACCTTCAAGTTGTCAAGAGGCTAGCTCATGTGTTTAGTGCAAATACTATGTGAATTACTGAACCTAGCTGTGGAAGTTGAAGTGGCATTCGCGTTAGGGGTTGATTATTGTAGCAAAATCCTTTGCTGGTATGCGGAGCGTTGAAATGCTCGACGCTGTTGAGCAGAAAGTGATCTGTTCTATAGTGTCTCTATATAGGCACATGAAGGTTGAAGGCCAGTACATGCATGGCGTACTGAAGCCCTTGTGTATAAGCGCATGGCAGTGATCTGCTGAACAGCGAAATGGCCAAAAAAAATTAAATTAAATTATGAATCTTCTGCAAAAGAACCCTTTCTCCTTCTCTTCCTAGGTCGCGTTGGTGCCGCTTGCAGCGCCTCAATAGTCGTTGTCACTTCTTGAGTAGGAGCGATGACATTGTTGGAGAGTGTGATCAAAAACCTGCCAAACACTCCAAGAACTGCTCCGCTGATGCAAGCGACGGCACAGAATATATAGAGCGGGTAGAGTGCGGCAGCTACACTAGAAATGATTGCGTACGGGGTATAGACCGTGGCGTCCAATATGATGTGGAAGACAAGTGTGAGTGGAGCGAAGAGGCGGGATATAACGGGCACCAATATGAAGAACGGAGTGGCGAGCACAACCGCGGCTTGTGAGACTTGAGACAAGAAAGTGCGTAGGACGCTGAAAGTCGCACGAAGTATCGGAACTATCTTTGTGATAGGCGGTTGTGTAGTAACTTGCGCCGTTGCTGTGGGGAATAAAGACGCCGTCACGGTGGAGGTCATGCTGGGCTATGTACTAGTAATAGATGAGTTGTATGGGCGCTGCGACTACTAGCTATGGATTCAGTGCAAGAGAAGAATAGTGCTCAGGCCCTTACACGTACAATATCTTTTGAGAAGACTCCGTCACGTTCGAAATGGTCGTCGATGGTCGACAGAAGTGGACACCGTTGGACGGAGTAAAACGTTCAACGCGTAAAGTAGAGAAGTTGAAGTTCAGGCCTGCAGGCCCAGGAACGTGACAAACCTTTACCTAAGTTGAACTTTTAGTCACACCTGGCCATACATCATGCCATCAATATCATGATGACAATGGCCGAAATATATGTTCCATGTTCTCCAAATATCTTCTCTACACACAACAAGCTATCTGGCCAGCGTCTGTGTGAACATTGTGAAGCTTGAAGGTGGGTGACCTTCATACGATGTTAATGACGATCCTGCGAGAAAAACTGTCACAATCCACCAAACTCCACTAATCTAATTTGATGAATGAATGTCTTTAATTATCTTGGGCGCCGGCGTTGTTTGCGTGGCAGGTTCGCTCTCACTATATCACTTTACACCACTTTAATGGGGTAATCTAATCTAGTAGGTTTATACCCTGAGAGTGTGCCACACACGGTCACCCGACTCATGTCAGGCACCTCATACGCCTCTGGAGTTTGAACGTTTTTGGTCCGCTTATCATCATACGCCTTAATGGTAAGCCACTTCAAAATGCGATTTATAATTGGCGAGTCAATTCCTTCTTCAAGCACCTGGATGCTCTTCGCCCTTCACGTCCTCTCAAAATGAGTTTGGAATCCTCCAACGTAGTACACAAGGACGAGAAACATGCAGGAGTCTCCTTCTCGACGAGGGAAATCGATACTGGCGCTCAGCTTGTTGCTGGTTTAACTTCGATTCTTGATCCCGATGAAGCTTTGAGAGTAAGGTGGGTTGTAAAAATTACATGCAGGTTGACATAGTACGAAAGCCTTTCATTTCAGGAGGAAAATAGACAGACATATCATGCCTCTGATGTGTAGTAAGTCGATTGCTGCGTTGATCTGTTTAATATGATTGTCTGACAACGACAATCATTGTTCAGTTCTTTACTGGTCAGTCAATCTTCGAGACCGCATTCACTACACACAGCGCTTACATACGCATAGGATCCAATTCATGGACAAGACGACCTTGGGTAGTGCGGCCATCCTTGGAATTCAGTAAGTATGTATATCCAGCGCCAACCGCGGGACTCATGTGTATTATCAGGCAAGCAACCCACTTGACTACGAATCAGTGAGTTGTTTACGCTCTTCGCGAAAAAACGTTCGAGCCCGGCTATCTTCAGGTACAATTGGTGAGAAGATATGCATCATTGGAGCTTGCGCGTGCCTTACGTTATCTCCAGGCTTGGTACCGTATTTTACCTCAGCTACCTTTTCTTCGAGTATCCCCAGAATCTTGCCCTCCAGAGATTTCCGGTCGGGAAATGGATGAGGTAGTCTTCACATGCACCACCATTAATATGAATATCACTGATAATCCATATCAGTATCAACATCTTCGTCTGGGCAGTTGCACTTGCCTGTCATGCAGCGTGCAAGAACTTTGCTGGGCTTCTTGTTGTGCGCTTATTGCTAGGCATGTGCGAGGGGTCGATCACTGCTGGATTCTTGATTGTTAGTTCCATGTTCTACACACGTACCGAACAGACATTGCGTGTTGGTTATTGGTGTAAGTTTCCGTCCGCAAATGGTCAAAAGAAAGTCAACTAATGCACAGGAACGCAGTTCTGATGAATGGCACTGGTACGCTCACTGAAATGTGATGTTGATTTTACCGCCTAAGCCACTGAACTCTAGCACAAATCATCTCTGGTTTTATCAGCTTTGGTACTTTGCACATCAACACCGCGGGGTTTGAGCCATGGCAATGGTCCGACCTTTATTTTGTTATTTCCCCACTCTCTAATATATTACAGGCTAATGATCATCACCGGTCTGCTGACGTTGATTCTTGCCATTTCATTCTGGTGAGTAAATGAAGAAAATATTTCTAATTCTTAGTCTCCTTATTATGCCCGCCTGACGAAGGTTCTTGTTCCCCGATTCGCCCACAAATGCCTGGTTCCTCACCCCCGAAGAGCGAACTACAGCCGTGCAACGTCTCAAGGCATGTCATATAAAAAGGAAATCGGTGTTTCCCCTTTTCTTACAATCAGCGTAGGAGAACCAAACAGGTGTAGAGAATAAGCACTTCAAGATGGAGCAGTACGTATTGATCCAATTTGTTATTTTCATCCCTCATATACTCTTCTCTAGGATGATCGAAGCCTTCACCGACCCCAAGACATGGCTCTTCGCCCTCTTCTCGGCTCTAGACAATGTACCTAACTCATTGACGAACCAGCAATCACTCATCGTCGCTTCGTTCGGATACACCGCTCTACAGACGACTCTCTTGTCCTGTGTTCCTGGTGTAATTGAGATTTTGACGATCTTCACTGGTGTCCGACTTGCTACGCGATGGCCCAATTCCAGAGCATATGTCGGTGCTGCATACTTCGTCCCCGCTTGGTTGGGTATTTTGCTAGTAAACCTCCTTCCTTGGTCGGACAAGGTATGTGCCATTGCTTCTACGAGCCAATCAAGTTGAATCCTCAATATAACACGATTTTAGGCTGGACTTCTTTTTGGCCAGTTCCTATGTGTGTGTGGTGCTTGTACTATGTTTTTTTATGCTAATCGATCTGTAGCCGGTGTTAGCACGCCTGGATTTGTGCTGTCGTTATCGTGGCTCAATAACGTGACTGCTGGCCATACAAAGAGGGTAGGTACTCTACCAGTTGTTGGTTTCGCTCCCTGAATATCAATCCGCAGGTTGTCACCAACGCCATTATGCTCTCGGCTTACTGCATTGGCAATGCAGCTGGCCCCTTCATGTGGGAAGCGCAATACAAACCGCGGTATGTTATCTTTCAATTGTCTTTAGGAAGTTTGGAAGTAATCATGGTCGATGTAGTAATCACGTCCCATGGGCTGTCATCGGTGCATGCTACGTTGTTTGCCCGATACTTCTCCTTGTGATACGTACTGTTCTCGTCCGAGAGAACCGAATCCGCGATGCAGAGCCTGTGGACGATAATGAAGAAGAATACATCATCGAGCGAGTCACAGAGGATGGGAAGCGAGTGGAGGTCAAGGTTGACAAGGTGCGTTCTCCGAATCCAGTAGTGCTGTGCGACAAAATTGATGTTCTGGCTGCGCTAGGCATATTTGGATATGACGGATAGGCAGAATCGGGACTTCAGATATGTTTTGTAGAATTAAGAATAGCTGTTGAATGTTCGTTGACGCATATGTACTTAGTCAGAATTTTGATTGATGTATCGTCGATTCGTCGTCGTGCTCGTTGATGCAGGAGTTGTGATATTGATCAGATTGCGGATAGCGATATATGTATGCGGTATACAATTTGAAATACTCGTATGTCTCTGTAAGTTGCACATTCATAGCCTATGATAGGTCACCGAAGATCTTTTCAATGCTATCATCTACTTTAGCAAATTCGAACAAAACTACCTGAACCAGCCTGACCTTTATAATTACAACCTCACTGCCTGGGAAACACAAAGTGACCAGACACCGCTGGCCAACTTCTTCTTCGACAACCACTTCCCCTCCAAGTTCGTTTTCACATGAGAGTAACAAGTACGGTAACCACCGGCAGGGTGAACGGTGGTACCTGTTGTTTGCATGCCATGAAAATGCACTTCAAGTTGGAAGGGGTGTGCATTCTGTGAGAAATGGCCCGGGTGACTGGCCCGCCTTATACATGCAAAAGCTTCATCTATCCTTGGGAAGTTGGAAAGTGAGGGGCGGAAGTATATTTCCGAGGGGATCATTGAGCAATATAAACCTGACTCGGACCCTGGTCCCAGGGAGTTGGCGTTTTGAAGTTGCATCTGGCTTCCAGCTTCTGAAACGGCCAGACTATAT
>Ga0153975_1000757_pt1 | contig 10493 bp, 12 predicted proteins | sample TSGA059MetaG_FD_104694 | JGI IMG/M metagenome (GOLD analysis project Ga0153975, IMG submission 104694) | Attine ant fungus gardens microbial communities from Georgia, USA - TSGA059 MetaG | ecosystem: Host-associated > Fungi > Mycelium > Unclassified | place: USA: Georgia, Yuchi Wildlife... | reverse complement strand
TGGTCGGCCTCGGCGTCAGGACGGTGTCCTTCCTCAAAATCAAAGTATACTCTGTTGCATTGTATGCTGACCTAGCAAATCCCAACCTCCATGTTTGCAATCTGTTTACCCACTGTCGTCGGGCGATTAAGTCAATCTCGTATTGTTATAGGTGCCTTCAACGATTACATCTGAGCAGAAGATTGACTACATCGTGAAAAATACCGCCTGTGTAGTCAGGATTGGTGGGCATTCTCAACAGATGTTCACAGTCCATTATTCGTTAATGTTGAATTTTCAGTCCCGACTCGTACTACTAATTTCACTCACTTACGTGATGCCTTCACGCGTGCCTTGAACATCCGTCTCACTCAAGCCAGTCAGAACGGGGAACTTACGGAGGAACAAATCGTCCAGGAAGGCTCCCCCATCAGGAAGCTCTCGGGACTCTTCCCCAATGCACCTCTGACAAAGCACACGCCTTTTGACATCTTCCTCACTGCCCCACAAAAAGGAAAATCTCGCGCATTGATCTTTCGTGACCTCGGTAGCGTAGAAAGTGATTGGGTAGCAACGAACCTCGTCCTCAATTACTTTGGTCCAGAGTGTCCCAGTTCAGCAGTGAGTGCCAAAGGTATCCTTGTGTTCCTGCATTGATGGTACTGTACTCCCAAGTTGAAGGAATCTGTGATGAAGAACATAACAGACTACCATAATTAGTCAATATATTTTTCGATATCTGAACATTCCGTCAGCTGCGAATCCAGATCCAAGCCGTAGACTGGGTACGAATAGCACAGTATTCATGTCTAATACATTTTCACGCTTAACACTTAGTATTGGCAAGCAAGTCGCAAAAATGATTGAGTAGCATTCCTTTAAGTTGTTTCCAAAGCCCATCATCTCAGCACCGGTTCAACTTCTTTGATGATAGTTTTACTCGCGAACGGTATTAGGGATCGATTCGTCTCGAGTTGAACCACAATGATGAAGCCAGGAGGGTACAAAGGCCGATAGCCAGTTCATACTGTTGGAGATAGCTACGACGGAGCGAGACCGCAGCAAACATGCACCAGTATCAATTCGGTACTATATAGTAGTTACAGTACAATAGCTACGACGTCCATTGGTTTATTACAATAAAAACATGATCACCAAGACAAAAATGACGAACTTATTTTACTGTATTGTTCGATATTTCAACACATACCTCAACGGGTGTAGTTTGTCAAGGGCCTAGTCGACGGCGGAGGAAGAGTGTAATAACCCATTATTTTGCAAGGCAATTTCCCCCCCGAGAAGTGTTCATCTAACTTGCCAAACATCTGTTTCCTTTAACCCAAATCCCGAAGGTGTCGAGGATAAATATCCAGAGTTATCACCAATCTACCTGCGAACGCGCCTTGATTTTTTTTAAGGGAGAGCGGCCGCTATAAGTCAGCAGTAAGAGATTTGAATTCACATTCACGACGAAGAGAGACACGGGCAAGCAATCAATGGTTCATACGACAGTGAAGATGTGTAAGATAGTTTTGTTCGAGGTGAACTCGTCTGTCTTGTTGGTGTTATTTGTATCCTTAAAATGGTAGGTCCACTTATTGAGGCATCTGTTTCACTTATGATTATGAGCCTACAAAATTTCTTGCTTCTTAAGCCGCACAGATGTTCTAGAGCTCCCTCATATACGAAGTTTTACTTGAAATCTCTAAACCACCGAGTCCAGAAATTTGCGACGCACAGAGACAGCGTAAATTTGGATAACCGACAATCACCCCTCTCACAGTCGCCGCTTGACACTGGACGAAACCGCTCGCAACTGCGACTCGAGTCGATCGGGCCCTTCAATCTCGGAACATCGCAGCGAGCATTACGTGGTGGTGAAGGGACGAAGAAATGGTCGGAACTCAGTACAGGAGGAAAGGGTTCGTTTTTAGTTCATTGTCCTCATGCAGTATTAGCTCATGCTGCATTCAGCCATGCGTACAGCTTCACATACGAAAAACTTGGCCATTATTCTTATTGGTGCAGGCTTTGCATCGCTGTTAATATATACTGTTACTTCTGAAATTTACTCAAGCAATTCTCCGACGAATCTCTTCAAGGATGCCTGTGAACGCATCAAACGCAACCAAAGAGCATGTCGTTGCTTTTACTAATCTGTCATTGCTGACAATCTGCTGCTGCATAGGTTCTCAAGTACTTGAATGGTCCTCTCACGTTTCACAACAACCCACCATCACTTGTCCGACCCCGCCACCGAAATCGACATGTTACGTCCCAAATTTTTGTCGATACTCATGGGCAGGAACATATGATCATGACGTTTTATATTGAAGGCCGTCCTGAAGGCTCAACGTCCTTTCCAGCTGATATTGGATACTATGAAGCTCTCTCCCTTTGGGCACACGAAAAGGCGGCCCATTTGCCTGAATTATCCTTACATGAGACAACAGCTTGGATCAGGGACGGAGCAGAGAACTTCTGGGAACGATCGAAACAGATATTCAGATATCTAAACGGAACTCCCATGTCAAAACCGCCTTTACCCAATCCAGGAGACCAAAACAAACAAACAAAAAGCCATGAAGAACAGAAAAGATGGAATTTTGCTGGGATGTTCTCTTCTCTAAAAGGAACTCGAAGAGGTTCTGACTCATCGACATCCTCGAAAATTGAGAGTAGAATCTTCACGGAAGGTGAGGTGCATGCTGATTTGGTCCGAGTGAGTACCATCCTTGGTTGGTATGCTCTGCGCATGCTGATAACAATCTAGAATGGCGATGGATACTTTGTTTTCCGGTATCTACTCGTTGACATTCCCAGTGAGTACCCTTGCCGTGTTCGAGAGCTCATCACCGAAACCGGATATCAGATACAAGGGAATCCAACCCTGTCCGTATCTTTGTGGAACGAGCCCCTGGGGTTCGAGACAACGAACCTGTGATGCGCTGGGACATGCACTAACCTCATGTATAACAATGGATTTTCATGCCCGCATCTCTTACCGAATAATCGAAAACCAGAATCTAGTGGTGAAGAGGATATATATGGCTATCGATTAATCTCCGAAGAGTTTTTGCACACGTTTGAGGACAGAATCTTTGGAAGGGTCTGCGATAAAGCAATTGAGCCCCAAACGATCGGCTGGGAGAAGAAATGAGTGCACCGTATGGATGGTCTTTAGAGGGAATCTCCAGTAAGGCAGGAAAGGCTTGATTATATTTATCGATGGTTGGTCGAATCTTCTCAGCGACCTTGCAAAGTCAGAGGGCAAATAAGGGACCAAGTTCAGATCAAATGAGGACAAACACACATGCTGGTTGATTAAGAGAATGGCGACGTCAGAACGTTCTGAGAAATCCTGAAAAGATGACTCGATCGTCGCAACAGGTGTTTCTAATCACCGTCAATGAAATGAAAGTGAAAGTGAAGACCTGGATGACATACTGGAGTCCACGACCAGAAAGTTCTTTTTCTGGTTGTCACTGACATGCCCAATCCCCGCTAATAACAAACCAGTGATTGAATCCTAAAGTGCATGTTGACAAATCCACGCAAGAACACATCAAAGAGGCACTCCACCTCGTCCCCAATGACTGCTATGAGATTCCTGTCCTTGTATGAAGTTGTGGACGTCATCCTAGGAGATTGAAATAACTCAAAATAGAAAAGGCTGCGTTGGACATGTTTGGCTAAGGGTTTGGTTCCATAACATCATTTCGATACCTACCCGCTGCGCCATGGATATCTTTAATCGACCGCCATCAATATCCGAGGACACATTGCAATATGCACTCTACCCAGGGTCAAAATTGTCCAACAAAGCTTCAGTGACTTTACTTGCCACCTGTATCCGTGACTATATCGACGCACTTCTTTGTGGTTTCATATGGCACCGAGACACATTTGAGCTAAAGGCAGCAGAAGATTCTTCAAACAATTGGTTCCTTGAGGGCAGGATGCGTGTTGGAGACTCAATTGATGACGAATGGTGCACTATCTGGCTTTTACGCGAAATTAGTTCCAAATGGGATCTAGTCATCAGGTAAGCGTTTACATTTATCTTATCTTTTTGTCATCGTTGATTGCACAGTCTGACAGCGTTTGCGACACTGATGGAGAGATCTTGCTCATTGAAGCCGCCAACGAACTTCCTTCATGGGTGAAACCTTCAAATGCTGAGAACAGGGTGCGCCTGATTGTCTATTGAACTGGTGAGGAGAATTAACTTTTCACCTGCAGGTTTGGATCTACCAATCTCGCCTCCACCTTATTCCGCTCCCACATGTCTCCCTGCCCTCTAGAAGGCGTGGTCGCAGAGAATTCACCAACGCTACTGACAGCGAAGCGGATGAGGATCTCAATGACGATGAAGAGGATGGATGGATCGCCCCAGAAGATGCAGTCAAATTCGTCAGAGATGATTCCATAGCCACCTTCGCGTCTGGAGAAGTGGAGGCCAGTGTCTGGCGGCAAACATCTGGGTATATGTTCCACAATACTTCATAATCGAGAAATCTAAGGCCGTATCAGCTACCCTGGCGCTCTACGTGAGCATCTGCATATCACAAGGGCTTATATACCTATGGACATTGCCAAGGCTTTATTAACTAAACCCTATCTGGTCCAGAAGGCTGTAGAAACCTTCTATACCAGAGATGCAATCCAGCTACGTGTGAGTCGTCGGCATATATGTGCATGAATTTACTCAAATCTGAGTCAGGCAGCTCATCGTATGTCACGGTTCCCACCAGACACAAATGTTCTGCGATCCATCAAGATGACACGCATAGCATTTGCTCAATTGATGGGCCAAAAATTTTATCCCCCGAAGATTTTCGGCCAGTGGAAAGAGAATGTGGGAAGCAAAGAGTACAAATGGAGAGATATCGGCATGAAGATTGTAAAGCTTCTCTTTGGCTCGGGATAGCAATCATCTTCTCATCATTTTTGTTCTTGTTATCAGGCTGCTGGTTTCGAGATGCTTTATCAGGAAAATAAAGAACAATCAACACAGGCTTCAGAAAAATCAAAAGTTTGCTTTTCCGGTTACACGCAATGACTTGGTATACTCATGTCATAAAGGCCGAGGCCAACAAGGACGCTCTACGTCGGAATTCGGAATATAATCAATATATCCAAAATCTCATTTCTATAGGATATTTCAAAGGTGAAAAAGAAGGTTCCCAGCTTTGGAGTGAATTGGAAACGAAGGCCACAATTACTTTCCTTGAGATTCAAGCTCCAAAGTATGTTTTGGACTTTCGAGCTCAAGTAAATACTCACTATTCTTATAAGTCAGCGGTCATCGTTTGCAAAACAGGTTGATTTAGCTGTTTCAGAAGCGGGCTTGATTGGTGATCCAGGATTGCACGAGGAAGACGATGAATCATGGCTCACAATCGACGCTCAGGACCTGGAGACTCAACTTCAAGAGTCCCTGGGTCATACAAAGAAACTACGCCGGGAAGATGTTATGGATGTCGATTCCCTGGAAATTTCGGCAGAAGATCGAATTGCATCTGAACAAGCATCACGGCTCAAAGATCTGGCTAGCAAAGTCGAGCAGTTCGTCGAAGGCGAAGGTGACATGGAAGGTGCTCGTTTTGAAGAGTAGGTATCTCTCCTGCATGGTTGACACATGCTCATATGACTGGGGATTCCTTTCCAGCGAAGAATTCTCCGACGAATCTTTTAGCGATGGCTCAGATGGTGACGATTTTGAAGAGGCCACATCATCAAGTCTTCGAGTTCATTACACAACAGAGGCTATGGATAGCCTAGTGCCGGGCTTAGATCCCAGTGACTATGGTCAAATGCCAGCTACTTTCTACTCTAATTCTCAGAAAATAGCCTCAACAACCATTGCGACTGATGTCGTTGAGGAAAACCGTTCTGATCAGGGAACTCAAATCCATGATAAACTCAACGGTAAAGCTATCAGGGACCCTATATTACCAAGAAATAAATACGATGGAGTCGATTCCGACGATGAGACTGATGAAGAAAATTTAGAAGATGACGAATCTGAAGGAGACATGCCACAGGTTGTAGGTGATGTTGAAATTGACATGGAAGAAGAGGCAGAGGAATTTTTGGAGTTTTCCCGTCATACTCTCGGGATTTCTGAGAAGCACTGGGGTGAGATATTGCGAGATAGGAAAGAGCGTGGTGGTACGATTCCCATCATTCGCACGAAGCACTGGATTTATATCTACTCCATTAGCATTCGTTCCGAAAATTGCGAAGAAGATAATGTTGTCGGATACGCAAGATACTCAACCTGAATTGAAGAGAGCAGTGGATCATTTCTCGAGCACAAAGGAACCCAGGGTTCCTCAGCCTGGACCTAGACCCAATGTGAATCCGGAATTGGACTCCTTCGAAGCAGTGATGAACGCTATGGATGTTGAGCTCTCGCGTGTACGAGGGTCAACTAGAACCCCACAGACCGAGCTTTTTTCATCAGCATCACCGAGAGTTGATAAAGGAAAAGGAAAGGAACCAGACGTAGCCGTTGGTGAAGACGAAGATATTGAGACTGTGATGGAAACGGAGCTGAGAGCTGCACTAGCGAGAGGGGAGGAGGAGGATGAGCTTGGGGAGGGTGAAGGGATAAATTATAATCTAATCAAGAACTTTTTGGAGAGTTTCAGAAGCCAGGGTGGGCTCTCGGGCCCAGTGAGTAATTTGGCGGGGAGATTACAGCCTGGATTTTCGCTTCCGAGAGATGAGTCGTAGTGTACTCGAGTCACTTTTTAGATTTTGTACAGTTGAATGCCGAATGGTAGCTTGAATCATAAATAATGCCCATCAACTAAGCCTAGGAATAGCACTTGTATTCACACCTGATCAAACAGCGACACTCGTGAAACATTTCAACTGTCATGATCCACGCAGTCCTTATCTGTGGGTCTCTTTACCGTTGCTTTTATTCGTTGGCTTACCCTACCTGGAATCACAGTCAATACCTCTGGCGTGGCACGTCTAACCAAATTCTATACACCTCTACATCAATCCGCACAAACTCTCATCCAGAAGATATTCTCACTGATCATCTCTCGACCTCCTGCCTTGTGTAATTTCCTGGACGCACCTGAATTAGAGGCTTTTCTTGGACCTAAGAAGATTGCCCATGCTAAGAAAAACACGAACGATTCCGGGAATGGATGGGAGGAAGATGAGAAGTGGAAGGTTGTATATAGGAGTTATGCGACGCTATATTTTGTCTTTGTGGTTGACGGTGCAGAAAGTGAATTAGGTGTCCTGGATCTGATCCAGGTAGGTCTCTTTGAATATGTGCGCGTGGGTTGGGGTTTGACTTGTTTAGGTGTTTGTTGAGTCTCTGGATAGAGCATTTGAGAATGTGTGTGAACTCGATCTCGTATTTCATTTCGACGAGGTGAGCAAGAAGTCGGGTCGATCTGCTGTAATTGACGCTCACTGAGTTATTACATCAGGTGCATCACATATTATCAGAAATAATTCAGGGTGGATTAGTTCTGGAAACGAATATTGAAGACATTGATGCTGCTGGTACGATACATTGCTCTTTCATTCAGTTACTCGGTCATTTAAATTTGATCATGGTCAGTTTCATTAGCTTCAAAGCTCAGAAAAGAATCATTTGTGTCTGCCAACCCGCTATCATCACTCGGAAGTACTGGAACAAGGGGTGGCGGCAATCTCAGGATGCCATTGGAGTGGTTTGCAGGTAAATTGGGAGCACGATGATGTTGCACATAAGTTACAATGATCATGCCTCTATTGGATTAGCCGAAGGAAGCCCAAAATGGCCGTGGGAGGTTTTCAAAATTGCCTGAGAGTACAAACATTTCAGAAGGAAATGCGAAGTTTTCATCTGGTTTAAGTTGGAGCAGACGGTGCTAACGAGGTACCTGATGGGCCCGAGGATGAGGATAGGCTTCGAGGAGGAACGAAAGAGACCACTCATACGTTTCTTCTTTTTCTTGGTAATAGTCGTTGTACCTCTTGTTATCTCCACAACAGCGGCCGTGCTTGGCGAGCCTTTGCTGGTTGATTCTTGAGAACCAGGAGTAGGTGTTGCCGATGAACACGATTGAGTTGGAACAGGTGTTTCTGCTGCAGTGCCGTTGTTTGCAGCTTCGGTAGTAATGGGGGTATAGGAAAGCCTAGAGTGGGCAGCAGTGGTTCGCATGGCGTTTAACAAGAGTATGTTATTCTGTTCACGTTTGGGTAGACGTCTATCAGAGCCTAGCGTGGCGGCGAGAGTGTCGTTTTCTGGAACGACGGCATTGGGGTCGTGCTTTCGGGGTTTGGAAGTGTCGTCAGACAGAGAGGGATCTGTAATAGGCCAAACAAAACCAGTCCTTGGGGTGTAGTCAGGCCGGTGTTTGCGCAAGACGTCAAGGGAGGCCTGAAGGGAATAAACAGCTGTGAGCTGGCAGGAGAATAAGTTTGGAAGGTTAGGATATAGTGGGACAGATGAGTTACCAGACGGTTTGACAGAATGGAATAGATGTCGGGTGATTGGTAAATTCGATTGTGCACTATAAAATAGGCTGCGAGGGGTCGAACTACAAATTGTGAGAATAAAGGTAGAAAATGGGATACTATGACGTGCCTTCGTCAGGAGAAAGGCGTTCGCGTTTGTGGATGATGAAGAATGCAGGTGGCTGAGCGTGGACGAGTGCAAATTCGGTACCTACGAACCGTCTGCTGCCATGAATATGTGGTAACAGATGTCGTCTGGGACATACCTCAGCTCTTCAGCCTCGTTGGCAATTGGGATGCCGGTATGTATCGTCTGCATACGCAGAACTTGATTATTGCTTTGCTTGTCGTAAAACATGGACGTAGTAAAGTAGTCGAATACATTCTCAGCCGAGAGAGGGCCGTTGGCCTATTCCTTGTGAACACGAAGACAGTAAACTACAAATTGCTGACCTGAATCCACTCGTGCCAGATAAAGAAACGATGACTGTAGTCATCTGGGGGATGCAGGTCATTGAGGTCCATGTTAGGGTATGCCAAGAAAAAGCTCCTATATTTCACAAACAAAACCATATCCTCGTTGTCATGATATAAACAAGTAGACAAACGAGAGTATAATGCTACATATCCAAAAATTGTGAAGCATCCATCACAACATGAGAAGTGTCCTTGTAAAATAGAAAGTCCATCAAATCCGACTGGCTGACGAAACAACCACGAAGATGAGATTATATTTAAAAGAGAAAGAGGCAAAACAAGGCGAGAAAACAAGAGGAGAGAGGAAAGCATATCGCGACCATGACCGTCGCGGGGCCGTGTTCATCACAGGGCGGTACGAATCATGATACGGCGTGCGTGCAGGACTGGCAGCATTTGCCGAGCACAAGGGTACTATGTATTATGTACGTCGTGATGCTTTCAGAAACAAATACTGACAGTCCTAAAGAGCGGAGAGGTGAAGCTATAATGCCTGGCAGATGACATTAAAGTTAGCCAATAATTTGGAATTCTGATTGAAGGATAGCAAAGAACACACCAAAAAACAATTCCGAGAAAGGTTGGGACTCAAAAAGGTAATCCATCTACTTGACGTCGTAACAATCGCAAGAGCTGCTGCGGCCGATAGAACTTTTTCCGCAGCCATGACACCATACCCTATTTGCTCTCTCGACACCAATCGGCCTCCTCGTAGACCCAATGTGACCATTGGCAACGGGAGCATCGTCCCGATGGATGCTCACGCCGTGACGAGTGAGATCATGTTTACGGCTAAATGACCTTCCACACGTACGGTGAGGACAAACATGGGGCTTGAGGCGATTAGGATCATGCGTCGCCTTGTGAGTCTTCAAATTGTAGGCGCGAGCGAACGCTGGTGATATATCAGAAAGTGAGCGGTGAAACAAGTGATGATAATCACCTCGATGGCAATGCGGACACTTATACTTTTTTTTCGGATCTGCCTTCTGGTCGTCGACCAAAGTACGCGCTTGCATCAATGGTTGTTGGAATTGATGTGACGACGGAGAAGAGATACAAATGGGGGACACAGTAGAATGACCGCCCATGGGACCAGGGTTAAATGTAATTTGAGGGTATATTTCAGAAGCGATGGAGCTGCGCCTAGAAGAGGCATAGTCAGGGTAACTAGTCCTACTGTAGGATTTCATAGCAGGAGAGTTGCGGAGAGGTGTAGAAGGTAAGGGACCGAAAGACGTCGGATCAACTGAGTCATTGATACTAATAGTCGATGGCACGGTATAATCCTCGACGCAGACAGATTGGAAATCCAATGCCATTGCTTCAAGTTCGTAGGCAGATGAATACGTGGAGCCGGCGTACGAATATATGGAACCAGAATTGGGAGAGGGGGGATTATAGGCACTCTCTGAATGATTTGAAGAAGATTCATATGCCGAGTCTGTAAACGCGGAAAGAGGCCCGCATGAGGTCAGAGCAGGCCTGACGTAGGAATAATCATTCTGCTGAGCGAGAAGATGAAGATGTTCTGTTCCTTGGTATCCCTCCAAGGTTGAATC
>Ga0153975_1000751_pt1 | contig 10562 bp, 7 predicted proteins | sample TSGA059MetaG_FD_104694 | JGI IMG/M metagenome (GOLD analysis project Ga0153975, IMG submission 104694) | Attine ant fungus gardens microbial communities from Georgia, USA - TSGA059 MetaG | ecosystem: Host-associated > Fungi > Mycelium > Unclassified | place: USA: Georgia, Yuchi Wildlife... | reverse complement strand
TTATAACTAAAAGTTATTGATTATCAAAAGTTGAGAACTTATGCCTTCATACTGTCAGAGCAGGGGAGTGGGCTTAAATGATTTATCCGGCAAAGCAAGGGTAAAAACTGCAAATAGACGTACTGGTGGCAGATAATGAAAACACCGCTTCCGATAATTCTTAAAATAAAGGCGAGCAGCGAAACCATTCATTAAGACCAGTGATGCAAGAGAGTTAAAACAGGACGCGTGGCGGAAAAAATTATCTTTCTTCTGATTGCTTAACCATTCTGCTTGTGACTGAAACCGTGTTGAAGCGCAGCGGCGGCCTTAAACCGGAAGGTAAATCAGCCTGACATCAGCCTGTTTCAGTGGTGTTCCGGCATGGTATTAGGATTAATTGCAGATCGTAAACTGTAATAAAAATGAAGGAATGCTGAAGTTATTCACGGTTTCAGATGTTCGCTTACATATTCCTGATTCTGGTTACGCCTGCCTGGTGGGGGTAATTTAAATCGTTCCTCAACGGTTTTAACATTACAGCGGGCTATAGATGCAATTTTTTTAACAGTGATAATCAGGTGAAACGTTAAGATAATTTTTACAACTGGTCTTTTTTTGCATAACCGGTTTAAGATAATCAGGCTAAATTAAAGCCATCATAATAGTAGCGTATTACTCTTTTCGACGTTTCACCTCTGGTCAGTGCCTGCATCTGGCAGGTGAATCGAATTGTCATTTTCTAACAGCAGAGAATTGCCTATGTCTGACACCTTATTATCAGTCATTATTCCAACCTACAATGTAGAGAAATATATTGTGGAGTGCGTCGATTCGTTATTACGTCAGGTTAAATCGCCCAATGAAATAATCATTGTGAATGATGGCTCAACCGATGGAACATTAGCCTTACTTGAACAGAATTATTCTCATCTTTCCCAGGTGAAAATAATTACCACTGAAAATGGTGGGGCGGGTCATGCACGGGATGTCGGTATTGATCAGGCGCAGGGCCAGTTTCTTTTTTTCTGCGATCCGGACGACGTCGTGGCGGATGGGCTGGTCGCTGAACTGGGCATGGTAGCGGAAAAGCATCCTGAAACGGACCTGTTCTGTTTTAAATCGTGCGTCTATCGCGACGGCCAGATTGATATCACCTCGCCAAAAGTCAGACACGAACTCTTTGGTCAGCAAAAACCGCAGGAGGTCTTATTGGGCCTGCTGCGTAACGGCAGCTATACCTCGGCGGCCTGGAGCTATGTCATCAGCAAACGCGTTATTGAACAGCATAAATTACGTTTTGTTAAACGCGTTCATGAAGACCACAATTTCACGCTCTCCTGCTTTATGAAAAGTCAGCAGGCCTGGGTGAGTCATCAGGTTTATTATAAACAGCGTATTCGCAACGGCTCCCTGACGAACAGTACCAAAAGTAATGAGTTTTTCTATCAGCGTTATGATGCCTTTATGCACGCCTACAATACGCTAACCAGTTCGCTGATTAAGTCAGCGTGGCGCGATACGCTTGAAAAAGCGTATTTAGTTCACTCGTTTCGTTTGATGATCTATTTATCACTCTATAACCGTACGCCTGTGCCGGAATATTTGCTTAACGCGATTCGCTTTATGGGTCGCAATGTGAAAACAGAAAACTTTAAAGAGTGGCTATTGTTCAATCGCCCTGAACTGTTTATTGCACTTCAGCATTACAAGGTCAAAAAAGAGCTGAAAAACGCCGCCTGATTCTGAAAAGCAGCCTGATTCTGAAAAATGTGAAGCGATATTGTTTATGCCTTAGCGAAATGAGAAGGTGAGACATGCAATGTGTATAAGGTTGTTGCGTCATGGCAAAAGTACTCGATAAAAGTCTGGTTATTAATATTTTCTCGCTGCTGGCCTACCGCGGCGCATCGTTCCTGTTTCCACTGGCCACGCTGCCCTATCTTGCCCGCGTTCTGGGTGTAGAGCAGATGGGTACGCTGGCGCTGGCCATCGCCTGCGTGCTCTATTGCAGCACCATCTCTGACTGGGGATTCAACGTCTTTACCACCAAAGACATTGCTCACCATCGTGATGACAAGGAACGCGTCAGCCAGCTCTTCTGGTCAACTTTTAACGCCAAGCTGATGCTGCTGGTGGTGACCAGTGGCACGTTACTGACGGCGACCTGGTTTAATCCTGCCTGGCATCCGCTGTTCTTTATCATCCTGGCGAACTGCACCACGCTGATAGGCTCGCTGTTTTCATTCGGCTGGCTGATGCAGGGCTTTGAGAAGCTGGGTAAAACGGCGATGATCGCCACCTTCGGTAACTTCTGTGCGATTCCGCTGACCTTTTTGCTGGTGAAATCCCCGCAGGATACCTGGCTGGCGGCGCTGATCCCTGGCACTGTCTCCATCATCAGCGCAGCGATTACGCTGAAATTTGTGCTGGAGATGAAAGTCATTGGTCGTTACCGCTTTGAACCGCGCGAGATCAAACAGCGCATCACCGACAGCATGGATGTGTTTATTGCTATCGCGGGTGCCAATCTGTTTAACAGCGTCAACGTGGTAATCCTGGCCTCCTTTACCTCTACCTATATGGTCGGGATCTACAACGGGGCGGATCGTCTGCGTAAAGCGGCTAATTCAGTACCCGAGCAGATCGGCAGTGCTTTCTTCCCGCGCGTCAGCCACCTGTTTGGTCGGGATAAACGTGCCGCCATTGCGGCGACGCGCAAAAGCCTGCTGCTGTCGTTTTCCCTGAGTCTGTCGATTGTCATCTTTACCTGGTTCTTTGCTGACCTGGTGGTCTCTATTTTACTGGGTAAAGACTTTATTCCGTCGGCGGATGTGCTGCGCGTCTTCGTGCTCTGTTTCCTGTTCGGTAACATTGCCTATCCGGCTGGATTACAGATTCTGATCCCGCACGGTCTGGCCCGCCAGCGTATGTGGGTGATGATGGCTGCTGGCGTGATAAACGTGCCGCTATGCTGTTTCCTGGCCTGGAAGTTTGGCGCAATCGGTGCCGCATGGTCGATGGTGGGAGCTGAAGCGTTTGTCTGTCTCGGTATCTTTGGCATCATGCAGCGTCACGGCATCCTGCGGGAGTATCTGTTTCCTTCCGAGGTGAAAAACCAGCCCGTAAACGATTCCGCCGTTTAAGATCAAAGCATTTTCATATAGTTTTCTGCATCCCCGCCGTTCGATTTACTTTTGCGCCAGAGCACTTTACCATTCTGGCGCACATTTTCCCGTGCACCGACTTTCACGATTGCTTCCGTCCTTCAGGAGAGTGCATGTTTTATCCTATCGTCCGACCGGCGCTGTTTAAACTCGACCCCGAACGCGCGCACGAACTCACCTTTCAGCAACTGCGTTTTATGAACGGCACGCCGCTTGAGCTGTTTTATCGCCAGAATCTGCCGTCGCGTCCGGTCACCTGCATGGGACTGACCTTTAAGAATGCCCTGGGCCTGGCTGCGGGTCTGGATAAGAACGCAGAGTGCATTGATGCGTTTGCGGCGATGGGCTTTGGTTTTGTTGAAGTCGGTACCGTCACGCCGCGCGCCCAGGCAGGTAATGACAAGCCGCGGATGTTTCGTCTGGTGGAAGCGGGCGGCATTATCAACCGGATGGGGTTTAATAATCTCGGTGTTGACCACCTGGTTGAGAATGTAAAAAAAGCGCGTTTTAACGGCGTGCTCGGGATCAATATCGGTAAAAATAAAGATACGCCGGTTGAGCAGGGTAAAGATGATTATCTGATTTGCATGGAAAAGGTCTATGCCCATGCCGGTTATATCGCCATCAATATTTCCTCGCCCAACACGCCAGGTTTGCGTTCACTGCAATATGGTGAAGCGCTGGATGATTTGCTCTCCTCTATCAAACAGAAACAAAAAGAGCTGGAAAAGCGTCATCTGAAATATGTTCCGCTGGCCGTAAAAATTGCGCCCGATCTCTCTGAAGAGGAGTTAATTCAGGTCGCGGACAGTTTGATTCGTCATCAGATTGATGGCGTCATTGCCAGTAATACCACGCTCGATCGTTCGCTGGTAAGCGGTCTTAAGCATGCTGAAGAAGCGGGTGGATTGAGTGGACGGCCAGTGCAGTCGCGCAGTACGGCAGTGATCCAGCGCCTCTCTCAGGAGCTGCAGGGGCGCCTTCCCATTATCGGCGTTGGCGGCATCGATTCTCTGACCGCCGCGCGTGAAAAAATCGCCGCAGGTGCAACGCTGGTTCAGATTTATTCAGGCTTTATTTATCAGGGGCCAGGATTAATTAAAGATATCGTCACGCATCTCTAAGACAATTCTCACAATGATTAGCCGGGGGGTTTATTTATCCCCTCGGCTCGTTTATATTTTGTCCTGTTGCACGCTTTTTCAGCTTTTCCTTATGTTTCTTTTTTCGCTGAATTCTGCGCGATTTTTGGCGCAGCGGTAAATACAGGGCACACGATGAAAATTAAACCCGATGATAACTGGCGCTGGTATTTTGATAGCAGCCACGACCGAATGATGCTCGACCTGGCTGACGGGATGCTTTTCCGTTCCCGCTTTTCCCGCAAAATGCTCACGCCGGACGCGTTCACTGAATCGGGTTTCTGTGTCGATGATGCCGCTCTGTATTACACCTTTGAAGAGACCTGTCGTCAGTGCAAACTCAGTGGCAGCCATCGTGCTGAGCTGGTGCTGAATGCACTGGTCGCCGCGCGCTTCCTCAAACCCCTGATGCCGAAAAGCTGGCATTTCACCTCGCATGCCCCGGCAATGCAGCCCCGTCCCGGTGAAATGGTACAGGTTACGCTGGCCGAAGAGGGGACGCTGGCACGTCTGCTGGTGGTTGAGAGTGGTAATAATGCGGCGCTCTGCCTGCTGGCGCAGCCAGGTTTAACCCTGGCCGGTAAAAATATGGTGCTCGGCGATGCCATTAAGGTGATGAACGACCGCCTGCAGCCCTGGTACCAGGATGTCGCGCACTACGCCCGCGCGGTCTGATTACTTCACTTCTATATCACCTGCCGGAATACAGCTGCAGCTTAAGAGGGTGTCGTCCTGACGCAGGGCACTCTGTTTAAGCGCTTTTACTTCACCGGCTACCAGACTCAGCTTGCAGCTACCACACAGACCTGCCCGACAGGAGTAAGGAATGCGAAAGCCCTGCATCTCCAGCTGATCCAGTAATACCTGCTGATTATCCCCGGTAAAGGTCTTGCCCTGAAATGTGATGGTCACGGCATTAGGAGCCTGCTGCTGTGGTTTCAGCGTTTCGACCACTTCGCCGGCACCATAGCTGCGCGGCGCATGACGTTTCAGGACGATCATTTCATCACCCGCACGCACCACGCCACTGTTACGCGCCACTAAGTTCAGACCGAAATCGATATCTCCACTGCCATCCTGAGCTGTGCGGAACGTCTGCAGCGTCGCCAGCGGATGACCGGTGGGATGCTTGAGTCCGGTCTCGGTGCTGACCGTGGTTAGCACACAGCGACTGCATGGCTTGGGAGCCTCAAAAATGACGTCGCCAATCTGAATCTCTGCCCAGCTATCCTCATCCCAGGCGGCCGCGCCGCTGACGATCAGGTTCGGGCGAAACTGTTCGGCACGGACGCTGGCCGGGCAGCGCTGTTGCAGATCGTGCAGCGACGCGTTGTTGATCAGTAAAAACGGAAAGCCATCGGCAAAGCTCAGCGGAATATGATCAAACTTTTTGACCCGGCGAGTCGGTTGCGGCCCGACCCAGCGCAGCTGAACGTCGCGCGGGAAGAACTGGCTCAGCCACTGATTAATCGACTGGGGGGCAATACGCGCAGTAAAGTGGTTGCCCCAGACTTCGGTGGGATGATCCTGCTCACTAAAATCGCTGAAGCGGATCAGGGACTGGCTGCCATCCGGCGCGGCCAGCAGCAGGCCATCCGGCAGGATCGCGGGCGTAAAGCGCACCATCTCCGGGTGCTGACGTGCAGTAATAAAGGTGCCATCGGGTTCGGTCACCATAAACAGCCGATCAAATGCCAGTCCGCTGTCAGTGACCAGCGCATGTGACAACGCTAATCCCCGCATTGACTTCACAGGATGAATAAATAAGCGGGAAAGCGTGATCATGGTGTTCTCCTTGAACCCGACGCGCGACACAAAAGAAGCTAACTTTATGACATAGGTCTCCGATTCGCTATAATGCGCGACAATTTTCTCAAGAGTTAAAAAGTGACGATATGAATTCTCTGTTTGCCAGCACGGCGCGTGGGCTCGAAGAGCTGTTAAAAAGTGAGCTGGACGCGCTGGGCGCGCAGGATTTGCAAGTGGTGCAGGGAGGCGTTCACTACGAAGCCGACGATCGCGCCATGTACCAAAGCCTGATGTGGAGTCGTTTAGCATCACGCATCCTGTTGCCGCTGGGAGAGTTTGGCGTCTACAGCGATCTCGATCTCTATCTGGGTGTACAGAGCGTGGACTGGCCGTCGATGTTCGGCAGCGACAAAACGTTCGTCGTGCATTTCAGCGGCACCAACGATTCGATTCGTAACAGCCAGTTCGGCGCGCTGAAAGTCAAAGATGCCATCGTGGACAGCTTTACCCGTCAGAATCTTGAACGGCCGAATGTCGATCGTGAGCAGGCGGATATCCGTGTTAACGTCTGGCTGAATGACGATCGCGCCAGCATTGCGCTGGATCTCAGCGGCACCTCACTGCATCAGCGCGGCTATCGCCAGCAGACCGGTCAGGCTCCGTTAAAAGAGACGCTGGCGGCGGCAATTGTGCTGCGTTCTGGCTGGGAGCCGACCACGCCGCTGATCGACCCGATGTGTGGTTCGGGTACGCTGCTGATTGAAGCGGCGCTGATTGCCTGCGATCGGGCACCGGGCCTGCTGCGTAAGCACTGGGGCTTTACTGCCTGGAACAAGTTTGATGCTGCGCTGTGGCAGGACGTGAAAACCGAAGCGCAGAACCGTGCCCGCGCGGGCACGGCGGCGACTCAGGCGCGCTTTTTTGGTTATGACAACAATGGCCGGGTGCTGGAGTGGGCGCAGGCGAATGCCCGTCGTGCTGGCGTCTTTGAACTCTTCACATTTGCGCAACAGGACCTGCTGCAACTGACCAATCCGCTCGATCCGGCGGTTCACGGCACAGTGCTGAGTAACCCGCCATACGGTGAACGTCTGGAGAGCGAACCGGCGCTGATTGCGCTGCACAGCCAGCTCGGACGTCTGATGAAGCAGCATTTTGGTGGCTGGAACCTGTCGCTTTTCAGCGCCTCGCCTGAACTGCTGAGCTGCCTGCAACTGCGTGCCGATCGCCAGTTCAAAGCGAAGAACGGTCCGCTGGATTGCGTGCAGAAAAACTATCAGCTGGCGGTTAACAGCCATGAAAGCGCGGGACAGATTGCGGAAGATTACGCAAACCGCCTGCGTAAAAATGTGAAGAAGCTGGAGAAGTGGGCGCGTCAGGAAGGCATTGAATGCTACCGCATTTATGATGCCGATCTGCCAGACTACAACGTTGCTGTCGATCGCTATGGTGACTGGGTCATTATTCAGGAATACGCGCCACCGAAAACCATCGATCCGAATAAAGCGCGTCAGCGCCTGTTCGATGTTATCAGCGCGACACTGGGCGTACTGCAGCTGCCTGCTGACCGTCTGATTATGAAAACGCGTGAGCGCCAGAAAGGCAAAGCGCAGTATCAGAAGCTCAGCGAGAAGGGCGACTATTTCGAAGTTAAAGAGTTTAATGCGCGTTTCTGGGTGAACCTGACCGACTATCTCGACACCGGCCTGTTCCTCGATCACCGCATTGCCCGTAAAATGCTCGGTCAGATGAGTCAGGGCAAAGATTTCCTGAACCTGTTTGCCTATACCGGCACCGCCAGTGTGCATGCCGGTCTGGGGGGGGCGCGTTCAACCACCACGGTAGATATGTCGCGTACTTATCTGGAGTGGGCGGAGCGCAACCTGCGTCTTAACGGACTGACCGGGCGTCAGCACCGTCTGATGCAGGCGGACTGCCTGAGCTGGCTGAATGAGAGTGACGAGAATTTTGACCTGATCTTTATCGATCCGCCAACCTTCTCCAACTCAAAGCGTATGGAAGAGAGCTTTGACGTTCAGCGCGATCATATGATGCTGATGCGTAACCTGAAACGCCTGCTGCGTCGCGGCGGCACCATCATGTTCTCCAATAACAAACGTGGTTTCAAAATGGACATGGATGGTCTGAAAGCACTGGGCCTGCAGGCGCAGGATATTACCCAGAAAACGCAGTCGCAGGACTTCGCGCGTAACCGTCAGATTCACAACTGCTGGCTGATCACTCATGCCGGTAAGGAATAAGATTACATGTCATTAATCAGTATCCACGGCGCGTATCTCTCCTTCAGCGATGCGCCGCTGTTAGACAATACCGAGCTGCACATCGAAGAGAACGAACGCGTCTGTCTGGTGGGCCGTAACGGAGCGGGTAAATCCACGCTGATGAAAATCATCAATGGCGAACAGCCACTGGATGATGGCCGCATCATTTATGAAACTGACCTGGTGGTGGCGCGTCTGCAACAGGATCCGCCGCGCAATATTACCGGTTCGGTTTATGACTTCGTGGCTGAGGGCGTTGAAGAGCAGGCTGAGCATCTGAAAGCCTATCACGCCATTTCCCATGTGGTGATGGAAGATCCCAGCGATAAAAACCTCAATGAGATGGCGCGTCTGCAGAGTATTCTCGACCATCAGAACCTGTGGCAGCTGGAGAGCCGCATCCATGACGTGCTGGAGCAGATTGGTCTGCAGCCCGATACCGAGCTGTCGTCGCTCTCTGGCGGCTGGCTGCGTAAGGCAGCGCTGGGCCGTGCGCTGGTGAGTAACCCGCGTGTGCTGATGCTGGATGAGCCAACCAACCACCTCGATATCGAAACGATCGACTGGCTGGAAACCTTCCTGAAAAACTTCAGCGGCAGCATCGTCTTTATTTCGCATGACCGTTCGTTTATCCGCAACATGGCGACGCGTATTGTCGATCTTGACCGTGGCAAGCTGGTCTCCTGGCCGGGCAACTACGATCTCTATCTGGAAGGCAAAGAAGAAGCGCTGCGCGTTGAAGAGATGCAGAACGCCGAATTCGACCGCAAGCTGGCGCAGGAAGAGGTGTGGATCCGTCAGGGCATAAAAGCCCGCCGCACCCGTAATGAAGGTCGTGTGCGCGCGCTGAAAGCGCTGCGTCGCGAACACTCAGAACGTCGTGAAGTCATGGGCAAAGCCAACATGCAGGTGGGCGAAGCGTCTCGTTCCGGCAAGATTGTGTTTGAGCTGGAAAATGTTGACTACGCGGTGGGCGGCAAAACGCTGGTGAAGGATTTCTCAACCCAGGTTCAGCGTGGCGATAAAATTGCGCTGATCGGGCCGAACGGTTGCGGTAAAACGACCTTACTGCGCCTGATGCTGCAGCAGCTGAAAGCCGATCATGGCCGCGTACATTCCGGCACCAAGCTGGAAGTCGCTTACTTTGACCAGCATCGCGCTGAACTGGATCCGGATCGCACCGTGATGGACAACCTGGCTGAAGGCAAGCAGGAGGTGCTGGTCAACGGCAAACCGCGCCACGTGCTGGGCTATCTGCAGGACTTCCTGTTCCATCCAAAACGTGCGATGACGCCGGTGCGTGCGCTTTCCGGTGGGGAACGTAACCGTCTGCTGCTGGCGCGTCTGTTCCTGCGTCCCAGCAACCTGATGATTCTGGATGAACCAACCAACGACCTCGACGTCGAAACGTTGGAACTGCTGGAAGAGCTGATTGATGGTTATCAGGGCACTGTGTTACTGGTGAGCCACGATCGTCAGTTCGTCGACAATACGGTCACCGAGTGCTGGATTTTTGAAGGCAACGGCGAAATCGGTACCTTTGTGGGCGGTTATCACGATGCGCAGCAGCAGCGCGCCGCTTACCGGCAGCACAGGTCTGCTTCACCGGCTAAAGCGACAGCGAATAGTACGAAGCCAGCCGCCGAAAAGAGTGAAGCGAAGCGTAACGTGAATAAGCTCAGCTACAATCTGGCGCGAGAGCTGGAACAGCTGCCGCAAAAACTGGAGCAGCTGGAAGCGCGCATCGGTGAGTTACAGGCGAAGATGAGTCACCCGGACTTCTTCAGTCAGGCACACGATCAGACGCAACCGGTGCTGGATAATCTGGCGCAGGCTGAGCAGGAGCTGGAAACCGCTTTTGCGCGCTGGGAAGAGCTTGAGTCACTGAAAAACGGCGCGTAGGGCAGGGCTAACGGATGTGTTCAGCAGTGAAAAGTAACGCGTGGATGCTCTGTCCACAATGCGATTTAATGATTAAGCTGCCGGACATTCCCGTTGGCAGCCGTGCGTCATGCCCGCGCTGCCATACCTCTCTGACGGCTAACTGGCACGAGCCGCGTAAACGGCCGACGGGCTATGCGCTGGCGGCGCTGTTTATGCTGCTGCTGGCGAATCTGTTTCCTTTTGTCTCCATGAAAGTGGCGGGGCTGACCAGCCAGATTACGCTGTCGCAGATCCCCCAGGTCATGGTGACGGAAGATTACAGCAGCCTGGCGACGCTGTTTCTGCTGTTTGTGCAGGCG
>Ga0153975_1000746_pt1 | contig 10575 bp, 15 predicted proteins | sample TSGA059MetaG_FD_104694 | JGI IMG/M metagenome (GOLD analysis project Ga0153975, IMG submission 104694) | Attine ant fungus gardens microbial communities from Georgia, USA - TSGA059 MetaG | ecosystem: Host-associated > Fungi > Mycelium > Unclassified | place: USA: Georgia, Yuchi Wildlife... | reverse complement strand
TTCACGGATATCAAAAATCCGAGATATCTCAGAACAAACTCAATCTCATCACCGTAAGTTTCCAAACCTTTCTCAAAAATACGCGATGCCACACCAGTACCACCATCTTTGTTGCAGTGGTATTCCATCAGAGCTGACGGAAAACCATTAGTCACAGCTGTACCTTGCGGGCGTCTGACATACCAGCGGCTTCATATACCTCCCATGGCGTCCACCGGTCACGCCTAGCTTTCGCAAAAACAGCACGGAAAGTCTTGAGGTCCAGAGCACGACGTGCAAAGCGAATGTACATGATCCATACAACACCATATTCTTGCCTTCGGTCGGAGAGCTCTTTGACTTTTGGAGGTTTGTCATCGGACGCTTGAGTAGCAAAGGACGAATTATTGGAGATAGTTCCGGCCTCCAACGAGCCCAAACCATTTCCAACTGGGGCACTCGTAGGCACATGTCGACCGGAGGCATCAGACGTGAAGGACGCATTGTTGGAATTAATACGATTTTCGAGCTCATCCAACTCAGCACGCAGGGCATCAAGGAACTTGTCGAACGTCGCAGTGACCTCAGCGTGTTCCTTGCGGGACTCTTGCAGCTCACAGTATGCAAAGTGGAGGAGGAAGCTGGTAGGGTTGGCCTCCATGCCAGACTTGAGGATGTTAAGCGCCTCTTCTGTCTTACCCACGCTGTTTGTCCACACGAATGCCATATACCTGTACGAACGATGAGCTATCCATGGCATAGTTAAGAGCGGAGACAAACCATATTTCCGCATAGAACCTCATTCGTATGACAGCTTTGCGATACACGCCCTGTATACGTGAAATAAGCGTTGCTTTATCCTTGTCCTCAAACTCAAGCGGATTGCTCTCTTCCCACTTCAGGTACGTTTTCCAAGCCCCCACAAGTGCCCTTTCAGCCGCATTGAACGTCGGAGTAGGAGGCAGGTAGAGATGTGGTCGTGGCGATGAAGTGGCTGGCGGTGGAGGAAATAATGGTCCAAGGTGACGTTGGAGCTGTCGAAGTACTGTACGAGCCTGCATGTAAGAGGGAGATAGGTCTGACATAAACTTTTTGGCCTATACAACCGTCAGCAACAAAATCGAGTGATCAGAAAAGTACCACACCGTTATCTTGTTCAGGCTGTTTTCGAAAGCCTCGAGCTCTGACCAGAGCTTCTCGACATTTTCAAGAGGGATTTGGACGGCACGATGGTAAACCTTGCGTAAGGAATCCATCTTTTGCTGTTCTTCCCATGTTGTGGTTGTCTGCGACTGGCATTAGCAACATGGTAAAAGTGGCAGGATGGCGACAACGAACCTCTCCAGCCTTGAGAAAGTGGATATAATCGCTCCAGATATCCCCGCTATCTTTGTCTTGGCCTATACGGCTCAAGGCGAACTCGTAAGCTTTGCTAACGGCGTCGCGACTGGCTGGTGATGTATTGACTCGTCTGGGCAAGGTGTTTAATGGATCTGGGATTGCATGCACACTTCACACACTGACCTGACATAAGTAAGGTAAAATTTCCAGAGGTCGACTAGAGGGGAAGATCTCAGGAATCGTCTGAAGAGTTCTTCAGCATACGGGAAGAGGCCGGGGCTCAGGAAATGGTTGAGATAGGCAATTTGAGCAGACGACTTGATATTGGGATGTGTGTGTTAAGGACCGTTGAGTGGAAGGCTTGAAAATGCATACCGTATTGGGGTAGACTTCGAGTAGGGCCTCATATGTCTGTTTTATTTGTTCAATGTCACCGCGTGCCTCAGCGAGGTCGACAAGTTTGTTCCAGGCATCTGGATCATGAGGATGTTCACGCAGCTTCTCGCGGAGGACATGCCACTCAGACGGGGCTTCTTGACTCTGGGAATCTTGCTGGGGCTGAGGTTGGTCGTGACCGTTTTGAGCTGCGGCGGTCTGCTGGAGGGCGTTGAGGGCATTCAAAATCTCTTCAGTTGGTTGAGTCTTCTCGCCGATATAATCGGTGTCGCTTGTCGCGATTTCCGTTGGAGTTTCGATGCGGACTAAACTGTCTTGCGGTTGCTCAGACATGTCCGTCATGAGAAACGGAAAAAAAGAGCGTCTCTGAAGAGTTCATCCTACGCACAGTCGTTTCCCACGCTCTTCCTCATCTCATTTACTAGAGGCAATCATGCCTTTGCAAGGAACTGGACATCCAAAATTCGTTGGTGATGAAGCACCGTATTTTGAGTCTTTGGCCGAGCTTGATCAATGGGCTAGTCGTCCTCACGAAAAGTTGATGGGTGTCTTGGAATATCACGCACGTCCTCAGTGGGCAGAATCATCGAACTTGAACGAAGGGAGGCTTTTGGTGAAGAAGCAAAAAACTCATGCCTTTCCATACCCCCACTGACCCCCCATCATTAAAGGTGTGCCACGATTATAAAGTCAGTATCTGACTCGTTTGATTTTTATGTCATGATCAGTTGAGTCTAAGCCGTAATCAAATCAATGACTCCGTGCCGCAGGGAGGCTACACAGAATCTCCTTCCGCCTTGTCCTATACCTTCAATTTTTGGCATTTATGTCACACATTCGTCTAGTACGTGTCCCAACTTTATTTTCTTATCCATCTTCACTTGTCCCAGCTTCTCGCATAACAGAGTTACCGTTCCCCCATCAGGATGGATCAATTCCGCCCACAGACAAGGCGTCAAGATACTCGGAACACTGTGAGCCTCCAATCACACGAAATCTACTCACCTCTCACACCGTTCCAGAATATTCGAGGGAGCTGGATCTGGGGAATCTGACTGCCTCCAGGTGATAGTAGGATGTCCTCCAGAAAGCGCAGGTCCGACTCTACGCACAGAATCAATGCCCATGTCAAAGCACTATGCCTCACTTTTGGCAGAGCTTGCTCGCCAGCGTGGCTTCGACGGTTATCTCCTCAATGTCGAATGCCCTCTTCGAGGTGGTGCAGAACAGGCGCGCGCCCTTGCCGGATGGATCTTACTTCTTAGGTCCGAGCTCTTATCCAAAGTTGGCCCTCACGCCCAAGCCATTTGGTGAGCGATAATGTCGGATCAAGTCTATCATCGTCCCTCATATCATTTCATAGGTATGACAGCGTGATATTCGATGGTCAACTGCGCTGGCAGGATCGATTGAACAGTCTGAATCTGCCTTTCTTCCTCTCATCCGATGCCTTCTTTACAAACTACACTGTAAGTATGCGTTCTCACTCGTCGTTTGTATCTCAAACGTCCTGTATCAGTGGCCGCCATCATTCCCAGCCCTCACCGCCCAGTACTTCATGAGTGTCGAACCAGCGCTCTTCAAACATGCAAATGGGCCTGCGTTCTCCCCCACCAAGTCTCTGCAACACATCTTCATTGGCGTCGATGTCTGGGGACGAGGATCCCATGGAGGAGGAGGATTCGGTTCCTATAAGGCTATGACGCATATCGATCCCAAATCACTCGGTCTGAGCGTAGCCCTCTTCGGGCAAGCGTGGACATGGGAGAGCGAACAAGACAAGCCCGGCTGGAACTGGGACCAATGGTGGGAATATGAGCGCAAGTTATGGGTCGGCCCCGTAAACCCTCAAGAGGTCGTCCCCGTACCCGATCCTCCCAGGCGTCATGGAGAACCAGAGTGCCCTCACGACGGGTTCACACCAATTTCATCATTTTTTGCACGTGCCACCCCTCCAGATCCTGCACAGCTAGTTTTTTGTACGTCCTTCTCTCCAGGAGTTGGGCTTTCGTGGTTTGTGGAAGGCGTGAAGGTTCTCCAGACAGATCGTGGTTGGACGGATGTCGACAAGCAGAGTTCGCTTGGAGATTTGGTGTGGCCGCGACCATCTCTGACTTGGGAAGGTGATGATCGGGCGGACCCAGTTCCTTCAGCATCATCCACGCTCGACATGAGCGATGCATGGAACGGAGGGAATACCCTCAAACTGTCAGTCTCTTGTGCTGGTAGCTTGGCTGAGGATGCATTTTTCCGGTGCATCTGGCTCCCCGTGCAATCGTTGAATGTGGCTTCTCATATGTCATATTGCGTTCACATCGTTTACAAGACAGTCGCCTGCGAAGGGATTGACCTTGACCTTGGGCTGTTCGTGAAACCGTTGATAACCGATGGCGGAGACCTCCCGGAGGTCGAGGTCGGAGCATCCACTCAATCCGACCTTAAGCACGGTTGGACCAGACAAGTACTTACCTTTTCACTCCATTGCCGCGCAGCCAACGCATCAGTTGCCATAGGCTTGATTATCGGTTTTGCTGCCGAAGATCCATCTCAGTCCTTGGATTTTTCAATCTCGTTGGGTCAACTTTCCGTATATCCATCTACAGCCACTGCCGGCGGATTGAAAGGAACCCCCGGGATTCTATGGGCTAAATTCCAGATCACCAAGCCTACTACCACCACCCCTTTAGCTGACTTCAATGGGCTCCTTACCTGGGACATCGCATCCTCCTTCCCACAACTCGCTTTGCGGACGATTACTTCGTTAGAAGACCCGAACCCCGTGTGGATTCTAGATGATACCAAAGAACGATTCCCGTCATTCCTCTACTTCAATATCTACGTCGTCCCGCATCCCCGCTCGGGAAGTATCGCGGGACACGAAGCAGCGGTGTTTATTGGAACGACAGGTCTAGATGGACGCGCTAATAGATTTTACGTGGATTCAACACTTTTGCCAAAGAGTGTGATGGGTGGCAAGGGGTTAAGGTTCTATGTGCAAGGAGTTATTGATAGAGGCGATGTCCTGCCATGGGAGATGTGTGCGTATGTAGATTGCTTTTTCGACCTTTGAGGCCCATTGATGACAGAGTAACGAGGTCGGAATATGTACCGCTATGACAGGAACTGCTTGTTTATTTATATTGTCTGTAGGAATGATATGTTTTGATCTATAAAACTTCCTTGTACTTCGTCAGGTTCTTTGCGATGCCATGGGTACTGCCATGAAGACCCTATGACGCGCGGTGCTCTCACTCTAACACCCACTTCCATATTTGGTCAATCAACCCCTTTGACGCAAATATAAACAGTCAGCCTCCTTCAACTTGCTCTGGTTATATAAACTCGCTCAGCGGTGCTTCGTCTCTCAGTCAACTCTTTCTTTTCTTCCCCCATCATTCTCTCTCTCTATCTCTTCACAACATGTCCTCTTCCTTCTACGCACGATCATTTGTTGGAAGGTATGTAGGTCTGCTATCCATCGCGGCCTTTTACTAACACCCTCTTCCCTTTGCTCTTGCCCGCCGCTTCTGTTTACGCTCCCTCACTGTCCACGACAGGAATGATCATTGCATGCAAGACGTTGGGGCAAGGTGTGTGGGGTCTGCCATGCATCATATCATTGTACTGACACTCTCGTCCTTTCCTTCTCATTCGCTGCTTGATTTCACCCTCCCCCGCCCGTTATGTCTCATGATCGTTGCACATGTAACGGATATCTCATGCTTTTATTTCTGGATTACAACCAGGCTCCAACTCTTGCCAGACACTATACATTCTAGGTATGTCACATCCTCGTCGCCGCTATCGTACCTTACTAACGCGCATCCACCACTTTCATCATCGTACTCCTTCAGTGTCTCCCAGGTTCTTGTTGCTGGCCCGCATCATGTCCAGAGCACCCCGGCCCGACTTGAATGCGAGTTGAGATTGGAGGTACGCCTCACCTCCATCTTCAGGTTTGATGTGGCTGACAACTTCCTTCTACATCAGGGTATCGGTGGTTGCTCTCGCCATATCGGGACATCGTGGATGGCTCGCGAGTGGGACTTGAACAACTGTTTGGAACCAATGATGCCCGCCAGCTTGGGGTGGGTCGAGGTCGCAGGACGTTCGAATTTCCAACTCGCTCGCCTCCTCAGCACTTACCGGGTCCGGGCTTGGCGTCGTCGATTAAGTCTGCTTTCTCTTTCAAGGGGCTACGTAAAGCCGGGGTTGTCAGCGCGAATAAGCCCACCCCAGTTTGATAAAAGGGGACGATAAGCTAGTCTGGCTAACGCATACCTACCACTTTCATTATTGTGCTCCTTCAGCGTCTCCCCGGTTTGGTTGCTGGCCCGCATCATGACCTGAGCACCCCGGCCCAACTTGAATGCGAGTTGAGATGGGAGGTACGCCACACAGTCATCTTCTGATACCGCAACTGACAACCTGCTACATTCAGGGTATCGGAGGTTGTCTTCGTCATGTCGGGACTTCGTGGATGGCTTGGGAATAAAACTCGTTCCCCTGTTTGGAACCGAGGACGCCCGCCAGCTCAGGGTGGGTCGAGGTCGCAGGGCGATTGATGTTCCAACTCGCTCGCCTCCTCAGTGCCTGCCGGGTCTGGGCGTGGCATCTTCAACTAAGTTCCTCATCAAGAGGTTGTCAGCACGAGTAAGCCCACCCCAGTATATTCTAAAGGAAGAGAAGAAATGGTCTTGTCGATGTCACGCATAGTGGCTCCGACACTCCAACATCAACTTGTTAGCACTCTCGTATTTATAGCTCTGTAAGCTTGGGTGCGGTGTGGGGTTCATGAAAAAGGTATGTTGACTGTCATCTTTTGGCTTCAGCGACTAATATCGGGTCACATTCATGGAATCGAGGGTCGCTGTGGCTGCGTTAGGATCTTGTAGATAGCCTCGAGCCGCGACATGGAAGTCAGATTTCCCCGTTCTCTAAAACCGAGGCCGGGTTGCACGTCCCTCAGCGACTGTGATGTCCGCCGTCCGCGTGAGTTAGCTCTGCTTCTTTACCAAGAGCTGACGTCGTGACTCGTCAGTGCTAGTAATCCCCAATCGCCGCATACCAGAAGAAAAAAGCAAACAACAAAAGGAAAAGAAAAAGAACTCGGACAGATGAGTGATCCAATTACTTTTTCACACCAAGGCAACAACCAGAAGCTTCGCTCTGGTTCTTGTCCTGTATAGGTAGTTGCCGATGACGTCAACTCCCCATAGAGGACAATAACCAGGGCGCCATGCTGCGCTCACCTTGTTCTCACGAGTCGGCGCTGCAACTTGGGTTATTCGACTGTGAGTTTGCGTTCGCGAAGTACTTGAAGTGTTACTTATTCCGTCTCTTCCCGGTTACTATGCACGCCGCAGTTGCTTGTTACGTGGCGGTCGATCACGTGAGCAGCTTTGATCTCTGCGAAGTCACGACATTTCAAAATAACTTGAAGGATGGATGCGATACAGCATTACCTACAATATCCACAAATAATGGAAACACTAACAATAGTCGAAATGGTCACCCCTGCGAACTCGTGAAATCATGCGTCTTTCACCATCTTCGCTATATCACTCATTCCCTCGTCCATCGTCCAAAAGCTGACCCACTCATCCTTCTCGCTCGTCACCTCACGTTCCAGCATTACGTTGTCACCAGGTGCACGCTTCCCAAGGCCACTCAAGTATTTCTCCTTCACCTCCCGCTCCGCATGCTGGACCTCCTTCTTCTCCTTGCTCCCTGTCCATATGGCACGGCTCAGGATATGTCGGATGGCGGCACGTACAACGAGATAGCCATGGGATGCTAAAAGCGCGATCAACAGTGCAGACATGAGGAGTTCTCGGGTTGCAGCAAGACCATTGGGTCGGTGATGTTTCAAGTGCTGCGATTCGTCGGTCACGTTGGCATCCATCGTGGTTCCGAGTTCCTGTTGATCAGGGGGACGGAAAAGATATACCAGCGCAGAGTTCGTGAGCGCTGACAACCATGTTAGAATCGATAAAGACTCGAGCCACGGCCCTATCGTATCTGTCCGAACAGGTATCGGTCGTCGGGTGTGCACCGCGATCTTGAATGCATCAGAGCGCACTTCAATGTAGTTGTTGAGAAGTGCCATCACCGGTGCAAGCGGCCATATCGTCGACCAGAGGGCAACGTAGCCGAATTGGGTCACCATCTCGCTGTAATCCGTGAACACGTCATAGGCTGGCAGCGCCACTTCGCTCCGGACGTGCTCAAGGAATTCGCGCTCCTCTCTGCCGTGCGCATCTTGCCCCACAGGCTCATCATCAAACGCTACCCGTTTCTTTCTCCCGGGTCCCTTTGCATTGCCATTGCGAAAGCCTTTCCCAGCGCGGAACGACTCCACGGCACGAAGGATATATGGCAAGCCAATTTCCATGAACGTATCGACCACTTGGTTGGTGACTGTAAAAGCGAACATCTGCTCTTGAAGCCTCGACGAATTTAACTTGCGTCGCGCGTTGCTCCTATCCGACTCCCATAAACTGAGTCCTGCTGCCACACTAAGTTTCTCCCCGCGACCTCCTCCAACACCGAGATTCGAGGTGGTGTTAAACTTGACGTTGTATTTCTCCAATAAAGTCAATGCGTGAAGTCCACCTTTAAACAAGTAGGACTGGACAAAGTTCATGACACTTTCGCCGAAGGGAACGTACACGAACGCGGATAGCGCAAGACCAAGGTAGGCGTTCATTGCTGAAAGCGTGAAGACTTTGATCGAAAGAGAACTACTATGGCTGGACTGATGCTCATGGTTTTCCCAATCCGTGAAAGTATTGGCGTGCTTCTGGTACATGGCGAGTAACTGGGGAACAATGAGCGAGAAAAGTACCGTTGGCGTAAAAGCCTTAAACGACAAATGTTCAGAAAGGCGACACACTGCAGACACGAGTCATCTTACCACATATCTGTGACCAGGACCCTTGTAAAGCTGCGTCACAAACGCTTCCAGGACGAATATGCCTGTTAATATAACCGCAAGGATAGTCGCAAAGAGTAGAATGACTGGTATGCTGGCCACCACGCGCATCTCTTGCTTCCACCACGGGAGGTTTGGGACATGATCAGCTCTCCGCTTTTCCACGCGCCACGAACCACGTGTACACCATCTGACGGACAGTATACGTTCTTGCAGCCTCCACCATTCGACAAACCCGATTGACCACAGGAAGAGTAGGGTCGAATATAAAGTAGAGTACGGTGTCCCCCAAAAATAAAAGATGACGCCAAGTACCGCAGGAAATATCAGAGCCCGCGTGTATGCTGTGAGGAAGAAAAAGTAGAGCGCGATGGAATCTCCGAACTGCAATAACACCAAAGCATCACAGGGGTGCAGGGTAAATGTAAATGAGACCAACCTGGTCTCTTATCTTTTCCAGTTCCACGCTTGCTATTCGGTGCCGCGTCCAAAGGTGTATCCATTGGTCGTTGAAGTCGTGATCGTGAAGTACCATGAGAGATTCCACGAGGTCCCACTCCTTTCGTCCTGGAATGATACCTAAACCTCCGTCTTCAGGAGTAGATGAAATGAATCCGTGAACCAAACGGATACGGTCTGCAGGAGATAGTGGAGCCCAATCAAATTCATTCGCGGAGCATGGTAACTTGGACATCGGAAGACCGTACAGAAAGTCAGAGTTCCTGGCACCTTGCGTCAGAAGATGGGAGGGGAATGCATTGCGATGACTCACCGTTCATAATAAACAAGGTTTGCGAGCACGTTCTGGGGGCAAGTTACCATTACGAGCACCTGACCTTGGGTCTCTCCACGCCTTCCAACAGCTTTGAGACCAGCTCGGGTGAGTGTCTCGATGAGCTTAAAATACTGCTTTTCTGCCTTGACAGCATTCTGGCGCGCCTCTTCCTTGGAGAAGCTGGTTCCTTTCGGGATTGCACGAAAGACTATGACCACGTCCACACGTGGGGGCATCGTATGAGCACGCAATGGAGCTGTGCGCTAAAGTTCAAGCTGCCGTTACAGTTTTTGTGAGTGTTGGAGGTTTCTGCAAAGCTGTCCTAGTACTAGAAGACTCGTTCAACGGAGGTGGCCAGCGTGAGACGTCAATAATTTAGTTATGTGCTTACGTCATGAACTTGAAATTGTTGTGCGGCATAGTACCAAAACATAAGTAGAATAAACTGTCGCATGCCTCAAAATATAATTCATTCCATACTACGACTTCCGAGCATACTATAGGAACAGTAGTTAACGAAGATCAAGACCACTGCGCGTAATGCATATGAAAAGGTCCAACACATACACGATACAGCTTTTAAGTTGATAAGTTAGTTGCAATACGATGCCCATGGAACTTAGCGCGCGTAAGGATGGTAACTGTGTTGCCCTCTTTGGCCTGCTCGTTGTGGGCCAACACCAACACCACCAGGGCCACCAGGTCCACCACCTTGCGATCCCCTTGGACCGCGCGGAACATTCGGTCCTAGACTGGCAGGTCCAGTAGGCGTACCACCGCCCCCCATGGCCTGTCCCCCTCTTCCCATTCCACCGCCCATAGCTGGCCCTCCACCCATGCCCCCTGCCATTACAGGGTTTGCCATCACGCCTCTGCCCATACCCATGCCTCCACCTCCTCCACCGTATCCTCCCATGCCACCCATCATGGCCGGATTCATGCCACCCGTCATACCTGGATTCATACCCATACCCATGCCTCCCATCATGCCCCCTCCGCCCGCCATTTGGAACATGCGGGTGTACAAAGCGGCAAGAGCCTGAGGATCAAATGGAGTGTTGCCAGATGGAGCGGAAGGCATAGTAGGAGTAGCCGCATTAAAGTTCCCGCCCTTGTTATTGGTATACTGCTGTGGCTGCTGCTGTTGACC
>Ga0153975_1000745_pt1 | contig 10577 bp, 14 predicted proteins | sample TSGA059MetaG_FD_104694 | JGI IMG/M metagenome (GOLD analysis project Ga0153975, IMG submission 104694) | Attine ant fungus gardens microbial communities from Georgia, USA - TSGA059 MetaG | ecosystem: Host-associated > Fungi > Mycelium > Unclassified | place: USA: Georgia, Yuchi Wildlife... | reverse complement strand
GTCTATAGTGAAGACTGCAATATGAGCTATCTGCTTCATCATGTAGAGAGTGGGTCAGATTCAGGTAGCAATGGAGCTAATGAGCCAGTTATTGATGTGGATTATGATGCTCTGGAGGCTTCAATTTAGCCTAGTTTCCTTATCTGCTCTTTGTAATACATTGTTTCTAATTGTTTCTAAATGCACTCTATGCGTCTCATGTTCTCTATTTTTGCTCTCTGAGTCACTGGAGTGATATTATTCCTAAGAGCCACAATAGTTATAAATCAATCAAAGACACATAGTATCTAGACAGATAAAGCTAACGTCACAGCCTAAAATACCTATAGATATTTGTTACTCTTTGTAACACAACTAGTACTCTTTATGTCACAAAAAAATAGGCACTTGTCTTTTGGTAGTATATAGCTATGAGAGCTTTGGGAAGTATTTGTGATACAACTAGTACTCTTTGTGTTACAAAAAGAAATAGTGTTTTTCCTGATGAACTAGCTACTGGCGGTTTCAAGTTGCTGGTTTCCTGGATGTATAATTACTACATGTTGTTGTTATTGTCTCATCTACATGTTTGTTGTTCCACGCATATTACCAACTTGCATGTTCATATACTCCCACACTTCCAAATCCTGAAGCTGTTACTGTACTTGTCTGCATCCAAAATTTCGCTTTATGTTGTGAAGTTCATCTTTACTTGTCATTTTCACTGTCAGTGGGTTGATAATATCTGAATCATATTTTCTAATGTCTTATGTGGAACACAAGGTCAATATTATACAATCACACTCGCACATTTGACATCGATACCAACTACAATCAAGCAACTTGAATGGACGCTATCCTAATAGATGGGAGGTACCGGCTGGGTGCCAAGCTTGGGAGTGGATCCTTTGGTGCGCATTCTTGTTACTAGTATATATGAACATATCATGATTTGCATGTGCAGGCGATGTCTATGTTGCACGAGATATTTTAACCAAGCAAGAAGTTGCAATCAAACTTGAACCTGTGCTGAATGGTCATGCAAGATTGGAGCATGAGTCCTCTGTATACAGTCAGCTGGCTGGAGGATCTGGCATCCCTCGTGTCTATTGGTTTGGCTTTGAAATGGGTTTTAATGCAATGGTATTGGAATGCCTGGGACCATCACTTGAAGATCTTTTCGTCCAATGTAAATTGCGCTTTAGCATGTGCACTGTTGCGCAGTTGGCAATTCAACTGGTATGTTAATTGATCCATCATCGAAACATCATGACTAAAGTCAGATCTAGATCTCTCATTTACAATACATTCATTCTCACAATTTCATCCACCGAGACCTCAATCCTAGCAATATATCAGTGGGTGTGGGCACTCTACAAAAATGGTTTTCTGCTATAACAGCTATTTGTAACTTTTTTTTGTCATAATAACTAAGTGTCTGGTTCAAGTTATAGCTCTAGGTTAGATGAGTCTATGACCAGTCTTACTTTTTCAATATGTTATCATTTGGTTGAGATATAGGCTAATCAATAATTTTCACCAGATTTTGTTACCCTTATATCTCAACCAAATAACAACATATTGAAAAAGTAAGACTGGTTATAGACTCATCTAACCTAAAGCTATAACTTGAATCAGACACTTAGTTATTATGACAAAAAAAGTTACAAATAGTTGTTGTAGCAGATACATATTTTCCTGATGGCAATGCAGCCAAACAAGTTCACATTATCGACTTTGGTAGTGCCAAACTATTCAGAGATCCCAGAACATATGCCCACATACCTTTTTGCGATTCTCTTCATTTTACTGGAACTGCTATGTACGCATCCATCAACGCCCACTTAGGCCTCAAGATCAGCTGGCATGACGACATGGAGTCACTTACATATACCCTCATCTATTTTCTCTGCAGGTTGTTACCCTGGGCAGGTCTTGGGTTGGATGGTCAAGACCTCATCCTCTGGAGCAAACAAGGGACACCAATTGACCACTTGTGCTCCACGCTTCCCTCCGAATTTGCTTCTTTCCTGGCTTACACTCGCTTGCTCGCATTGTGGGAAAGTAGCTGAGGACCTAGGGAGAAGCTCAGGAAAAGTCCCTATCAGTAACTAACATGGAAATATACTTAGTTTGTCCCAAGGGGGTGTGAACACTGCAACAACCGCAATATTCCCTAAATATAAGTGGGAGGGAATCAAGGAGTAAGACCCAAAAGGTGAAGGGATATATGGGAGGAAAGTCCAAAGGTAGTCCGGACTGGTCCGTAGTAAGTACGGATGAAAACGACTAAGAAGTGCTACGGAAATTGACCGGAAACACAAGGATATGACTAGGAGATGTAGGACGAGACGGAAAATGTGCGTAAAGACTAGGAAACGTAGTACGAGACTTAGGACGACTTAGTGAGACTCAAAATCCGGGTGATATTGAACTAAGGACTACAAAACATGCAAGTCCCTACTATATGTACTCCCTCGCTAAAGTGCTAAGGGTTGGAAAAATGACAAGTAAAAGTGGACCACATGGAGTGGCATCTAGGTAAATGGAATGTTAAGGAAAATGAACGAAAAAGAAAGGGTTACTATAGTAACTCGGTCCTGAAACGAAATAACAAGTGAAATATGTCTAATCATGGAAATAGTAAGTGGAATAAGGGAAATATGCACCAATAGACTCTGGACAGAGGGACAGGAGTGGACAGGACGATGGACGAAGTGTTCGACGAATGGTCCAGAGGGGTGCATCAAGGTCCGAGTGAGTGCGAAGAAGTCCAAAGGTGCACGGACGTCCGGAGACCATATGAATGTGTCGGACTAAGGGGGGAAGTGCAGGGAATGATGGGGAATGGTTAGGATGAGCTAGGGAATGATGGGAATACTTAGGAATATCTGCCCAACAGTGGGGAGTTCCCCACACCTCCGGGGTACTCGAATACTGACTGTCCCCAGTCAGGTGTGACATGTTCCGATTACTAATCCGGCAATCTCCGCAAACACTACAAAACAGGATGAAGTCTGAAACCCTGAACCCTTAAAAACTTCAACCCTCAACCCGTGCCATCTCTCCCTTCTTCTCCTTCAATCATAACCATGTCTTCAATCGACTGGGATGCACTGGCGGCTCGCGAACCATCTCCAATGAAGTCCAAGGGGGAGGAACTTCTGTCGCAGTGGAAGAAGATAGTGGATTGTGTTGCGGCAGAGGTGATGTGTTGTCCGGAAGACAAGGAGGGGTTGGAGGACGACATGCGGTTGTGGGTGTGCAAATGGGATGGCTTGATGGTACATGAAGCATGCTTTCCGGGTCTGTGTGCTGATGATTTGTAGTTGGAAGTGCAGGCCTGCCGGGAGATTGCACCAGGACTGGGGGTTGATGACCAGCTGACATTCGGGGACTTGTTCCCGGTGATTCGCGAGGCGGGGATAATGCAGACACAGTGGAAGGCGAGGTTCGAGGCACTGGATAACGCAAAGACTCTCTCCGTGTTGCCAGACACGGGTACCACCACAGGCGGTGAGGATGAGATGGTGGTAGACGAAGGGTCCATGGTGAGCACAAGTAGGAAGGGGGCACGGAGGCAGACACAGAACACATCTACCATGGAAGTCACCATTTCCAAGGCTCCGACTCCGGTGAGTGGTTGGGCTTTCGGACTCGATTGACTTAGCTAATGTGGATGTAGTCCATTTGAGGAGAAAGGAAGGAAGCGACACACATTGTCAACAGCACGGCCTGCACGAATTGCGCCAAGGCGAAGAGGGAGTGTAAGGGTCCACAGGGTCAGGCATGCGCGACGTGCTGGGACAAACACATAAGCTGCAGGTTTCGTGAGTGAATACTCCACATTCGTCTGCGCATGACTGATGGTGTTCCTAGCGGAGGAAAAGGATACTCCGATTGCAACCATGAAGTCCGTGCCTGCTGCCACGCCGACAGTGGAGACGGTTAGTGATGGAGAAGTGAGCATTCTGGACGTACCAGCGCCTTCTGCATCCCGCGCACCTGCTCCTTGCAGGGGAAAGGGGAAAGGCAAGGCGGTCGAGAGCAAGGGGAAGATTTATGCTAAATCTCCGGAGGTGCTCAGGCACATCGCGATGGAGAACAAGCTTGAGCTTGCGGTGTTGGACCTCCTGCAACAGATTCAGGAAATGCAGGAGTGGAGAATCGTGACCTTCGGGGATGAGTAAAGATTTTCCCCCTCTTCATACTTCTTTTCCTACTTGTTGTCTGTTCATCCTCCTGTACAATTAGTTCGCATAGATCGTAGTCCTTGTCGTACATAGAGTGTAGCCTGTCCAGGGCATCTGGAAATAGATTGTGTCATGTCCCGTGAGTCCAAAGTCCGATGTCCCTTGTCCATGTCCGAAAGTCTACTGGGCATCTAAGGAAAATGATTAAAAGCAGTAAGTACGCAAATGCATCGGAAAATGAAGAGAAATAGAATCGAAATGAGAATGATACAAAGTATAATGACAATGGCTATAAAGCCAGATAATCCTGTCTTCATCGTCCGATTTCCTTCCAACATCTATTCCTTCCAGGTGCATGGATATCCTTGGAATCACAAGGGGCACTGATCATGAAGTGCGTTCGAAATGGAAAGTCTATAGTAGTTAGTGCGAGTGCGATCAGATATGACGGGAAATATATACATATGATTTCGGACATTTGTGTGGTTTTCTGTGGTTTCAAAATAAAAGGTGCGATATGTTTTTGTGAAGAGAAGCGGAAATTAGTGGAGATGATCAGGAAAAGAAACAAAATCACCGGATGAAACCCGGGGTAAAAAAACAGAGGGAAGCGAAAAAAAATTAAAATGTTGTTATGATGTTATTGCGTTATATCGATTGAGTGGGGATGTTTGGCGGATATATGGGACGGATATGAGACATTGATGCGAGGGGGATATGCGGAGGTGCGGAAGTGTTGTGATTAGGGAATATGAGGGTCGGGGAGGAAATGGGATTTGGGATCTTCATCATCCAACTCTTCTACATCTTCTCCTGCCATGCGATCCAGGTCTTCTTCATCTAGTCCGGTGATGGAGGTAACAGGAATACGGGTGTGGTTGCGGGGATGATAGGGGGTAAGGTGGAAAGCAGCATAACAAAGTTTCGAAACCGATCCATCTAGTTCTGCCAACAAATACAATCCTCCGATAGTCCGTCGAAGGACAATCATCGGACCGAGATAGAGAGGCTTCATCTTCTGGTTCAACTCCGCCTCGACACGGGAGTTCCATACGAGTACAAGCGCTCCGGGTTTGAAATCGTGGTCCGTAATCTTGTGTGATGCAACGAAGTGCTTGATGGAAGCATGGCGAGCCTTCAGGACCTTGTCTTCCATGTCCCGAATATCTTCTGCGCGCTTCTGCAACTGATGCACATGCCATGCAATAAGATCTGTGGAAGAAAACTCGTCCTGATCTGGAAGGGATACAAGGAACATTGCTTCAGTGATATCAAACGGAAATAGAGGTTCAACTCCATGAACCATGAAGTACGGAGACATTCCGCAAGACTTCAAGATAGTTACCCATTCCACCCAAAAGATGGAATGCACGAACTTATACCATTTCCCTTCGTCTCCTTCTGCACTCTTCATAATTGCTTCCCATATGTCATAATGTCGACGTTCGACGATTCCATTAGCTTGGGAGTTGTACGGGGAAATCTGGATGTGCCAGATATTGTACTTGCTGGCTAGTTCGTCGAGTGCTGAAAGGAATGCTGGACCATTATCAGTAACAATTTCCATTAGTGCACCCCATCTACACAGGATCTCTTCAAAAATAAATGATGCAAGGGAGCTTGCGGTTTCTGACCGTAACAATCGCCACTCCGGATAAGACATTAGTGCACAGCATGCTTGTACGAGATACCAGAACCCATTTGCCTTAGGCATAAGCATGGTATTGATATGGGCATTCCGGAATAGTCCTCTGGGTATAGGAACTGTAGGAGGGATATGGATCTTCGTAGTCTGGCGAATCTGGCACTCATGACAGGTCTTGATGTACCACTTGACATCTTCTGATAGCATGGGCCACCAGAAGCACAGGAGTAAATGGGTTCAGACCGTAAATACTCCCTTATGGCTGAGTTCGTCGTGCGCTTGACGGATGAGCTCATAATGCTTGCCTTCGTTGATTACGAGTTGGTGACGTCCTTCCGGATGTCTTCTCCATAGCTTATCTCCTAGGATGAAAAACTTGGTCGCATAACTAACGAATGATTGGAATTTGGAGTCAGAAAGATCAGGGGGTCGAGCGGAAGACATAAGGAATTTGCGGATGAGGATGAGACATTTATTGAATGCTTGCGCGGAATCGGAGCATGGAATAGTAGGATGCGAAGGGTTGGATACGGAATCAATGAAAACGGAACGGGAAGGAAAATGATGAGGAAGGGAAATTGAAGATGATGATGCAGAGAGATGGTAATCATCGTTGAGGAGTTGGATACTGAATGAATACGCGTTGTCGAGCCAGTCTTCGTGATCTTCCATGATATCTGGATCATCTTGGGAGTGTGGTCGCCGAGATAGTCCATCTGCTCCGGTATGCTTTGTCGCAGGAATGTGGACAAGCTTGAAATTGAACAACAGGATACCGGCAATCCATCGATTGATAGACATGTTAGGCTGCATGTCCGGATTGTTAATCATACCCTTGATGTACTTGGCGTCCACCTTGACAGTGAGGTTTCAGACTCTGAAGATCCATACGTGGACAGTGCAGAGAGCGCGGAAGAGTCCATAAAGTTCTAGCTCCACTTGGGAATACCGGTGTAAGACACAGATCTTGTGTGGTTAACACAAGTCTCTGTAGGGTGCAAGAGTTCCTTGTCCTGGCCAGTACTCAAGAGAGAGAGAGAGAGAGAGAGAGAGAGAGAAAAGAAGTAGATTGCATTTCAAAGAACACATGAGACACTCCAAGTAGTTCCAGGAGCACACCATCTTGGGTGCATCCAGCCAGGGAAGCTCCGTAAAATCCAAGTAGCCGACTCATTTAAGAGCTACTGTGCTACCCAGAGAGCTACTGCGCTGTGGTACTGAAGAACAGGGCCCAAGGGAAGAGTCCGTAGGTACAGTGAAGGTAGCAACCAGGAAGAAAGAAGATGCTTAGGTAAGCAAAGAATGGGTAAGTAACAGAAAGTAAACAACCAAGGACAGATGGTAAGTAGAAAGACGGAAAACAGTAATCTACCCACCCAAAGACAGAGCACTCCCCACACCGGGACTCGACCTCATTGAGGGTCAAGGACCTGAAATGCGATGGATATCTCTTTCCATCTTCTCCTTGTTGCATTAGTATGTACCCAACAGCAATGTTAGATGTATCCACAGCTAAGATAATCTCCCTACCGCACTCGTAGTCAATGCGACGTAGAGCCGGGGAGTTAATAACTGCATCCTTGAGACGCTGCATAGCTTCCTGTTGCTCCAGACCGAACACGAACGGTTCATCCTTCTTGGTTAGTTTAATTAACGGATGAGCAATACGAGAGAAATCTTTAATAAAAATGCGCAATACTCCACACATTCCAAGGAAACCTCGGACTTGCGTAACAGTCTTACACTCTGGCCAGTCCCTAATCTTTTGCATCTTTGATTCTTCTGGGACGCGTCCATCAATGGTGCACTTGAACCCGAGAATGACTGCGGTGGGTGCTGCTAGGATGAACTTCTTGGCGGAAATAGTAGCTCCGACATTCTCTAAACACTGAATAATCCGATGGATGACTTGGCAATGTTCCCATATGAATTGACGGGTTCCTGGATTTCCGGGGATAGTTTCGTACAATCTGTCTTCGCGTTGATACCGGGTCTTCACGGACTTGACAGGAAGATCATCGATGAAAGGAATAGTATGATGAGGAATCTCGTCCTGTAGAATGAACGAAGTGTCTGCTTGGAATATCTGTGCAGAGTTAGCAAATCCCTGAGGAAGTGTGGTGAGACGATGCAGTCCCAGGGGAGTCCCGAATGTAGTCAGGTCCCTGGATTCCGGATGAAGCGGACGATGGTCATATCCACCATATAAGTCCATCATGCCGTATACCGCATATCCAGCGAATGCTTCTGTAAGGTGATCAGTGAAAGGCGGAAGGGCCGTGTCCTTGATAGTGACTGCGTTCAATGGTTGCAGGTCATGGATGAGTTGCAGGGACTTTCCGTCCTTCTTGACAACACAGAACCACCAGGAACAGTATGCTGTGTTAGAGGCTTCATATACTCCGCCTTGAATCTTATCCTTGATAATCTTGACAACTTCATCGTAAATTGCAGGAGGGATAGGGATATTGCATTGGACCCATGGGGTATGCGGAACGGTGGCAATCCGGATTGGAGGGAAATATTCCTCCTTAAACTGGCCACGTTCACTGGCATCCCAAACGAATGCGAGCTCGTGCGTGCAGACAATCCATTGTAATAACTTCAATTCTTTGGGCCAAAGCCACTTCATAGGGTCGAGATCAAGTGCGTTTGCGCGTTCCTGCATATAACGGACTCTGGGAGTGAATTCCGGAGGGTGGACAGGAAGGTCAAGTAAACCTTCGAGAGGATTATCAGGTAGACGTCGGGTAATATGGAAATCTTCGGAGATGAAGTCGGGTACAGTACAGACTTTGCATGCGACAGGTTTATATATCAGGGAGTGGGTGATGGGGTCAATGCTATAAACAGATTGAAATGCGGAAACAGTTTCCGAATTAAAGCAGGACTGTGAGGATGCTAGATAACTATATGATGGAGACAGGTTAGTGAACGACAACATACGTGCACTATGTGCATGATAAATGTCCCTTGAGGACTGATGCGGATGTGGAATTAAAGACAAATGGGAATATGCGTCTCCCGGAAATGCTGCAGCTCATCAACTGCTAAAAACCCTTCTTGGAAACATCGGAAACATCGGGATGTAAAGTACACTCCATCCCTTGCTTGCATTGAGGACATGCTTTCGTCCAGGGCTTTGTCCCAATCATGAACTGCTTTCCAGTGTTCGGATTCGAAATCGTGAGGTCCTGATCCCCATTCATGTAGTCCTGCGTCTTGCAACTCATATACAAGAAGAATGGACATCCTATCAAAACATCGAAGTTAGCCTTTTCAACCACTTGTACTTGCAGCATCATGTCGCCGCATCCGAAGTCGAATATGAGGTTTTCAACGACACCAAGAGTCGCATTCTTCGTCCGGTTTGTGGACTCCATGATCATGATGTGGTCGGATCATGCAGGGACTCCGAGGGACTGCCATACCTCCTTCCACATGGCGATAATCTCGGCTCCTTGATCGAGTACACATGTAAGCTCGCGCATATGATTAATGGTAGCGGTGAGGCACCACAATGGCATGGAGTGATGTGCAACAATGGTACTGTCTTCCTTCTGTTCCAAAGAACCTTCAAAATCTCCCCATATCATACGCGGGTCGCATCCAGCGAGTTCATTCATGGTTATGCAGTCGACTGGAACACGCTTCATAGTCGTCTGCTCACAGAATTGCTTCCGGACATTGGGAGATACGGACAGGACATCTCCTATGGAAAGCTGGATCATAGTATTGCGCATTGCTTCGAATATGCGGTTGCTTGCTTCGGGATCTTCAAGGGGAAATTGATACTTGTACTGGGTCGTGTTTCGTTTCTCTTGCGGTTGCATGGATTTTGATGCGGACGTAGAGGGAGATGTTGATGGGGATGATGATGTAGATGCAGATGCAGATGTCGAGGTCATTGGAGTAATGGGGGTTTTCACTGGTGTTTTCCCTTTACTGGATGATGCTTGAACCTGTGGAGAAACGATTTCCTCTGAAGGAGGGTTAGTAATGGTTCAGGAACTTGGGCCTGGTTTTGTCCGAGGAGTGGGGACTTCTACTCCTTCGAATCAGACTGCCTTTCCTTGCTTCTTCAACTTGGCTTCTGCAGCCTGCAACTCTGCTCGAAGTTTCAGGACATGATGGTATGTGTCATCCGCGGCTTCTGAGGATTCGTCCATTGATGTTTGCAAATATGCGGAAGGTTCAATGTCTAGCTCTGTCTCGATTTCCGGGCCCGAAAGGCATAATAGACCGGTTGTAACATGGCCGGATACGTTCGCATTCCGCTTTTCCAGTTCCTGATGTAATGAGTTGACTGATTCTTTCATTGTCTTACCAACCTCTCGGGGAATCCATGTTCTGTCCGCTAATGTGATCCTTCTGTCTTGCGCTTGGGTGACCTTGCCGGCTTGTTCATATGCAAAAGCTTTGGGGCAATGCTTGTATGCATTGTCTGGGTCCTGGTCCGGAAGTTTGATTTCCAGACGTCGGAGCACGCGAGATTTGATCGGTTCTGGGAATCCATCTAGGAATAACCGGTCGTGATCGCTCTCGGCCAGATGCTTCTTCTCCAATAGGACTTTAGAAACGCGAAGGAAATCTCTGTAATAATTGCCAAGGTCAGCCTGGGATCATCAGGAAAAACCCTATATAGCTCTATATAGTTGTTATAGTAATCAAAGTAACCATAGCATCTAAAGATCAGTGCCTTTTATAGAGTGTGATATAGTTCACTATAGTTGCTATAGTTGGGTGAAAATTGCAACGCT
>Ga0153975_1000737_pt1 | contig 10617 bp, 11 predicted proteins | sample TSGA059MetaG_FD_104694 | JGI IMG/M metagenome (GOLD analysis project Ga0153975, IMG submission 104694) | Attine ant fungus gardens microbial communities from Georgia, USA - TSGA059 MetaG | ecosystem: Host-associated > Fungi > Mycelium > Unclassified | place: USA: Georgia, Yuchi Wildlife... | reverse complement strand
TCTAAAACTTGGTGTATCATCTTCCTTGACCTTTAAAATGGTAGGGCGATGCTCAGCTTTGTTACCTGGAGGGTCACTATGTCCTGACCTTTGTGTGACTACTAGTATGCTGTAAGGTGACCTTAACCTATTGTCTCATAAAAAATTGCTAGCCTTCTAAATCTTGGTCTATTGTCTTCCTTGACCTTTAAAATGGTAGGGAGATCCTCAGCTTTATTATCTGGTGGCTAAGATGTCTTGACCTTTGCATTGTTACTGTACCAGAGGGTGCTCTCAACTCATCTTCTTATAAAAAATTCTTAGCATTCTAAAACTTGGTTTATCCTCTTTCTTGACCTTTAAAATTGTAGGAAGATGCTCAGATTTGTTACCTGGTGGTCAGTATGTCCTGACCTTTGTGTTGTTACTATACCACAAGATGCTCCCAATCTATCATCTTATAAACAATTCTCAGTATTCTAAAATTTGGTTCATTGTCTTTTTTAACCTTTAAAATGGTAGGAGATCCTTAGATAGTCAGGATTTCCTCATCCCTACATCACCTATAATACAGTACTATATTTCATGTGTCATCATAGAAACAAATTCAAATAACTTCTAAAAGATGTTTTTGTGTGTTTGTATTCATCCAATCATCTTTCATCTCATGTCTATTGTTGGCCTTCTAGACTTTTCCCAGTGGTGGGAAGAGTCAAGTCATGATACTAACCCAATTGACTCTATTCTAGACTATCATATTGGATGCTTTAATCCAGATGATAATACTTTCGAATTGCGCCATGGTCATCAAATACTGGCTACAATTCCAGCTCATTACAAAAATGGCTTGAGATTCCTGAACCATATCATCATATGTTTCCACCAACTGCTACAACTTCTTAAATCCAAACATCTTTCAATCCAACCGGAACTTTTGCAGCTCAACTACCAGGCCTTTGAACATGAACTCAGACTTCTCAGCAAAATCAGAGATGCATTTGTTCAAGAGGTCAAAAGTACATGCCAGTGTGGCTTCAGTAGATCATGGAAGTCTCCTGTTATGGACTCCTTTTTGGTCTATATGTATCACTGCAGGTCTCTAAATCCATCCTGCACATCCAATATGAATCCAATTGTAGACAATCCACAAACATATAGTAAGTTTTCAAATTGATTCTCAAATTGACCTCCACTGTGATTTATTATCACAATCTTCCAGATTGGTCACGTTGGGCAGAAAAACAACCTATTCCTGGGTTATGGGGTCAATTACCTGATGATCCTGCTGAACGACAAGTTGCTGTATTGCAGGCTCTTCAAGCTGACATTACATTTGAGCCTACCATAGAGTCACCAGGACCATCCTCACATCTATGGTGTATCAGCATGCTCAAAGCTATGGAAAAGGAACAGGATCACCAGCAAGGAATTCTACACGTAATTCTATTTTTCATTTATCAAAATTATCACCTCATGAGATCTCTTCTTAGAATCACCTGACAGAATCACCCAAGTGGGTTACCATAAACAACCATATGATATCTCTACTTAACTAATTTATACCCTTGAGATCATCTATGGAGATCTCTCATTCACCTGTGCTCAAAAAGAAAAGAGGACGCCCAAAAGGAGTGCAAAATAGCATTATCAAGATGCCATCGTCTCAAGTCAGATCTCCACTGCAACTTCGAAGCCACACAAGGTCTGGTCAGCTCTCTAGTGTTGATAATGCAATGTACAATGGTAAGCATGAATTTTTCAATGTAAATATTAAATCTTCTCAATACTCAAATATAATATATTAGACTCCATGGTACCAGTGGTTGATTCAGGAGCTAGTGCGTCAAAAACAATTATAATCTACTAATATTTTGAATTCTTACATGTTTTGATATCAAGACTCAGATAATATATCAAAAGAAACAGATGTTTCTGCTCCGAACCTTTCTACTCTTTCTTTCCAACATTGTGGTTCGCAAAATCTCTTAGACATCCAATCAGCTGTAAGTGATCATAAAGTCCAGATATGATAAGAATTAATTGATATGCATGTTAGCTCAACCACCATGATTCTGTGAAGGAAAAGGCTGCTATAATGATCATCACAGTAAGGAAAATTCATCAATAAACTATCATGATGGGGAATCATAAACATCTTTAGCCTGCTTGTGAGTCTACAGAGAAAGAAGAATTGATACCAGAACATAAGGAAGATAATGTTCAACTTGTTGACACATTTGATATCTCAGGTATGGAGGCATTTCAATCACTTTCATCACTAGCTTTTGTTCATTAATTTCAAGATGATCAGTTGGAATATGTCGACTTAGAAGAATTCAACCAACCTCCATCATCTATACTATCAGCACCCTGCTCAACAGCAACATCAGATGGTTCAGAGAATATTGCCCAATCTTCATTTCTACTCACATCTTCAGTCTGTCCAGAGGAACCTTCACCAGCTGTACTGGGCCCATCTTCTTCTAATGACAATACTTGTCATAATACACTCATAGATCTGGATCCAAACCTGCTAGCTCTTACTGAATCTAAAACATCAAAGGGTACTTTGATTTTTAGTCAGGTTAGAAGCACAACCCAGGCTGGTTTTGACTATGATTCTGTTACCTTGAGATTCAAAAGTAAAGTCAAAAAAAACAAAACATCTAAACAACTTTCTCAAACAAAGCAGGTAAGTCATTTGAGTCTGTTTATAAATATCTACTAATGTAGTAGTCAAAGAATTTACCCATGGTGAGCAGAAACAAGAAAAAAGGAAATGGAAAGGAAATGGAGATGGAGATGGACCTGAACCAAGAGAACAACTCAGAACCCTCTGAGGTCCAATCAAAGTCTCAAGCCTTGCAGACTATGATTGCAAATTTGACAAAAGTGGCACACTCATGTCAAACTGCAAAACAAAAAGGAGTATTGCAATGGAATCCCAAGGTCATCATTTCTTGAAACATCTTGACTAATCTTGAACTCATATTTTCTTTTGATAGTTTCTCATGTTTTTCTCAGTCCTTGCACAAGAATGGAGAAAATCAAAAGCTTTACAACAAGATATCACATTTACAACACGAAGCATTATGTCTTCTAAGGATATGCTGGTAGGATCTATTAAAGTCAATATTAAACTAAGTTTGATTCCTTTTCAGAAGCAGGCCCATATCTCCATGCATGATTTAATCCTTTATGTCGCTTGGATGAAAAATACTCAAGTCGAATTGAATGAAGCTCAGAAGAAGGAGAAAGATGATGCTTTACATGGGTTCAAGATTTTGTTTCAACTTTTGGACATGAAATGATTATGTGCAATTGTACATCTAATTACCAATAGACTGTCTTTTGAGATGCATCTAGTTGCCAAGCCATATTGTAATTTTATAACCAGTATTGTGGACAGGTAGGACATTGGTAATAAGTGACTGAAGGCATCAACCTGTTTGTACGTATGACCCACATGGGATCCATCTCATCCAAATACCTGGTCCAATCTACAGGCAAAGCATCATGATCATACCATTGACGTGCTTGATGAATGACTTGTCCATTTCCAAATACTCCAGATGCCATTCCACGTTGAATTGGACAAGAGATGAGAGATTTGAATAGATCTTCAAATTGGCCTTGATGGATTTTGATGGATGGTAGATGTGATCCAATTGTATCATTGGATGGAAGTGCATCTAGACATCTTGTATGATACCAACATTTGCAATGTATGCAAAAGCGCTGTGTTTCCTTTTCAGGACTAAATGGCTTCAAACATCTACAAGAACAATGAATGGAATCATCCTATTTAGGTCAGTCCCTTAGATTGACTTTAAACCTAGTCTAAGAACAGACCTGTAATTTAGGCTCTGATGAGTGAGTAGTCCAGCGTGTGTATAACCCATTCCACGGTTGTTGACCTTCTGATGTCTCATCAAACTTGACCACCTTTACAACACCTTTAGGCAATGAGACCATACATAGAATGAAATTAACCAATAAAATCTACTTACCAGCCAAAACTGAGCCATCCACCAAGTCAATTTGATCTGATTCTAATAGCTCTTGCTCTCCAATGCAAAAGAATCTCGAGTCTGAGCGTGAAGCCTTGATTAAAGACTTATCATGCATGCCTGGACCCCAGTACCATCTTATCTGAAGCCAAAAAGGCTATTATAAACAAATTTAGAACCATGGTTAATAGGTAAGTGGTAACTTATAAATGATGACACACTAACTTGTGATGCCTTTGGATTCTGATCAATACGAAGAGATTCTATGATTCCATACCATAAGTATGTTTCATCCACCTTCTTGCTTCTACCTTTAGCAGCATATATTGCAACACTGTTATGAATATCATTTAAACTATCAACCTAGTCAATTTATTTAATTCAATGACACACCTTTGTCCAACTTCATATGTTGCCTCAATCTCTCCATCTTCTGTTGCATAAACTAATTTTTCTGATATCAAAATAGAGGTTTACAAATCACAAGATATTCTCACCAATTTCTCGTGTGGTTGGCAAAGTTTCAAATTTCTTTTTGATAGAAGGAGACATGACACAACTTGTAACTTTCAGTCTAAGATTCTTTTGTATTCTCCAGCTTATGTAATGATATCTATATTTAGGTCTGTTCAGCAATCCGTCTTGACTCTTTATCACCTTTCACTTCAATTGATAATCTGCGAACACTTGATTGGTAGTTATTAAAGTATTTTCCTGACAATATTTAATCTTCTGACATTTTTAGAAATCAGGTGGAACCATCATGAAGTCCACTAACACCTGGTTTAATATTAAACTGAGCTCAGATTCAGACCAAGATGGCTCAAACCATTCAAATCCCAGTTCTTCCCTCATTGCAACTTCATCCATTACAGGCTTATTGAGAGACTCTTCATCTGGGGAAGATAGCTCACCAGTATCATACCAAGGAATCAAATCCTCCACTGGCAGCCTATTGCACCAACATCATATTTCCTCCTCTGGGGAGAGTTTCGGTCCTGACATTGCCCAGTCTGGAACTAGACCATGCAGCCCTGCAGAACAGGATTTATCTGATATTCTAGAAAATTACATCCAAAGACATCCAGATTCAGACCAACCTGATGGCTCAAACGATTCACAAATCAGCTTTCCCCCTATTGCAACTTCATCTCTTACAGGCTTATTGGAAGCACTTTCATCTAGAGGAGATAGCCCATCAGGATCATCCCAGGCTAAGGCCCACATAGTACCTCAAAGTGCATGGCTTCAATTGCAACTATCATCTGATGACAGCTTGAACACACCATTGAACCCTCGAGGAACCAGGTCATGGTGCTCTACGATTCTGTCCTCTTCTGAGGAGGAGAATCTGGGCAGTCCTGTCATTTTCCAGTCCGGAATCAGAAACAACCTAACTCCGGAGCAAGATTTGTCAGACATTCTAGAAGATTACATTCAAAGACATCAATCATCTCCTGCAGATAAAAGTTCCTCCTGCAACAGTGATGACATCAGCTCTAGTGATGCGTATCAACCTGATGGATATCATCTTGCACCATCCATCTCTGATCCTGTGGAGAATCTGGCAAGTTCTGAGATTGACAATGACACGTTAAAGTATTCAGGTAAATGACTTTTGAATATCCAGGGTGATGACTCTCTAACTGTCCACAATATAGTCAATTCTGACCCCATCTTGAACTTGTCACGTCCCTCTCTTTGGATTCCAGCCTTTCAAAACCTTCATACATTGGCTCCACACATGGTTCTCAGTGTTACTGTTATGAATTTTTTCCTCTTCACCAAATGGTGTCCCACTCGTGGTCAAGGTCTCTTGCGATATGCAGATATCACTGCTGTAGCCCCGCCACTCATAAATAATGTCGATCAGATGCCAAGTCTCCAAGAGATCCAAATTTTCCAAAAAAGACATTTCATCTCATCACATGAAGGCACCCCAGTGGCTCAAGTGGCTTTTATCTTAGTTGGCCCCAACTCTTACTACCGTGTGGCCATCTTCGACTATCGCACTCAAAGTGCTTATCTTTTGGGCTACCATTGCCAAGCTACCTCTAGAATAGGTCCACAGCAAGGCTGGGAAGACTGGCATGGTCCATCCTACTGGATGCGTATTGCCATGTTGCATGGCTGGCCATATGGAGATATTGCCTCAGTACAAGTTCAAGAATACAGTTGGTTTCCAGATCAACTACCAAGACATGATTGTGGACCAATTTCATGTTTCATACTGGCGCGTCTTCTAGAGACAGGGCTCATCTGTAATCTGAATGGAAGCTTACAGTGTCCAAACATACCTTGTGGACATACAATACGTTTGGAGATGTTCGAGCTGGTAAAACTCAGTTGTAGGAAAGCAGGACATCATTACTTGTATCTGCAAGGCCGACCTCAGGCCCTCATGGATTGGGACCCCACTGATCATGTTTCTCCTGAAACATTGGAAAGCATATGGGAGAACCCTGCCCTATCAAGGACGCACCAGACCATCATCACTCAATTGGCCACTATGCTTTATAACTGCCAAAATTGCAAATCATCCGAGGTTCCAGGACAGGAGGAACCAAGTGCTGAGGAAGACCCTGAGGATGACCATCCCATCAATGACCTTCTTCAAGTGGATCAATCATTGCAAGGATTGCCAACACTCCTACAGTCTCATTCCAAGTTGAAAGCTGCTCAACTCCATCATCCATCCAAATGGTTACCTTTTGACAGGAGATTTGATGATTACCACAGTGGTCCTACCCTAGAGTCTATGCGCCCCATCATGAATGCTGGCCAGATCTGGTCATCATCAAACAATACTTGGATTTCTGGACTTGGCTCCACCAGCCTCTTTCGAGATTATGGCTATAGGATTCTTCCTAGTTTCCATCAGATGTTCTGGTTGGGCCCTGCTGCGAACACACTGGATCATATCCTAAAGATTGGGGTGTCAGACACATATGACCCTACTATGCAAGTTGGTTGCTGGCGCACCCAAGGGAACAGTCTATCTCGCAGCACCATGTTTCTTGACACAGTCATCCCCAGTGACGCCTCCATTATGTCACCATCAGAAATGTTGCAAGATGTCAAACAGCACCAGTCTGAAAAGGCAGGAGTGTATGAGACTCTATTTGTATATGGTGCAGATCTTTTCCAACAGGAGAAGCGCATTGTTATAGACCTGGAACTGGATGGTTGCCACCCAGAGAAAATTACCATATCAGTGGATATCGACAGTTATATCTGGGTAACCAACGACTTTCACTCTACTGGCAGCATAGGGATCTACTTGGCACCAGTGATCGAGAAGCAAGCCCCCATTCACAAGCACAATCACATCTATGTCGACATTCTCATGCCCCAGGGTGCAGAAGACCAGGGTTTAGAGGGCACTCAAAGAACAGAATGGTGGACAAAGTCAGTCCCTTTGAGCTCAATACCTCATGTGCCTTTTGGCATACTCAGCACTGGAAATCATACCTCCAACCTTTACATTTGCTTTCCACGCATGATCCACAACCATGTCAACTCGTCAAAGCATGTAACACGAGTACCTCTTGATGTCATCGATTTGTTCTGGAACCAGGTTGTCTTACCATCCATATCTCAGGAGGCCTCCAACTCCTCGAGGCCATACATGGAAACTACTGTGGATGAAATGAGGTACAAGCTGCGCAAAGGTATTCACAGCCAGCCTGGTAGCCAGAAACCCAAGGCTATACCACTTTCCAAAACTGCATTCAAAACACTCCAAAAGCACATGAGGACGAAGGTTAACAGTGGGGAAATGTTAGCCCCATATGGATCCTTCTTCTTTATTCTGGAAGGCAAAGGGATAAAACTTTGGACAAAAGATGGCCAGGATAACCTACATGCCTCTCCTTACGAAGCACTCAAGGCAAATTTCTCAAACCTGGACTGGGAGTATATGATGGACCAGACCCATGGTTCATTGTACTTGGATGTGGGCGTGAGCTTCAACCCCATAGATAACTGTGTGGGCCTTTGGAGGCTGGATGCATTAAAGGCTTCCTTTCAGGCAGGGGGTTTTAGAACAGGCACCACCCATCACACATGCACTCTAGGACGCTATGGAGGCATTCAGGCAGAAATGTTGCTAAAACATTCTCGTTCCAGCCAGATCTGCTTTCGATCTGCCTATCAATTGTGCTATGAGGCCATCAGACCTAACAACAATGCTCCCAATTTCATTTCCGATCAGGAGGCATACAAGGTTACTGAGCGATACCTGAATGAGTGTAGATGGACACGTGAAATCTATGCTACACATCCTCCCGAACGTGCTTATGGGTGTCGTGATGAATATAGGATGAGTGGACGAGCAGCATTAGAGGTGCTCCCCAGATTGAAAGAAAAGGTAAGTGTTTTCAGTATTTGGCCAAGGGACTGTTTACCCATGGACAATGATCAGGCAGAAGCATTTCTACAATCCAGACCTATCCTTTGGATTCCTTCCCGAATCTGGTTTGACCTCATGGCCAGCAGAATTGAGGGCTTGAAGCGTGCTCAAAAAGGGCTGAGAAAGGAAAATCCTCCCAACTATGGCACTAAAACCAGCATCTTGTGTCACCTCATTCGTTGCTTATATTCCACACCCATTGTGATGGATCCCTATCTGCGACAGTCCCTGAAAGACTTGGAGGTGGAAAGGTTTTGTGACCGCTTCGGGATGCTCTTTCTCTATGACATGGATGAACAGATCGTCAAGGAAGATAGCCCCGAAGTTCGCAAGATTATGGGCACGAATGTCAAAATTCGCTGCAAGGGTTTAGCCCCATCAGATCCCTTCACAAGTTCAGAAGACTGGCCACTGGGTCCTACACCTAGCTGGAAAGATGTGTGCAGATTGATTGAAGATCAGCCTGAACGTCTAATGAGACCTTGGGTTTATGATTCCATCTGGGATGTAGGGGACTCGAATGCTGGATTATGCTTTGTCCAATTCACCAGGGAGTTTTGGTTACAGTTGAGTCGGGCCCAAACCACAAATGCTTTTGAAGACACTATGCTTCTTAATCCCCGGATTTGCGATAATCTAAAGGAAGCTATGGCCTGTTGGTCCTTGGACCGTGTTAATACATGGATACTTTCTGTCAAATTTCAGGCTTCTAGTGCTGGACTGGAAGGAGACATACCTGGTCGTCATCATCTCTCATTTTCCCAGCGACGTGCCACGTTCTTTCCAGCCAAAAACACCATCCCAGACGTACCACTCTCATCAAAATGGAGAATTTATTGGTCAGATGGTTACATTGCAAGATATCACCAACTTTGTTTGGACCTATCCGCAGCCCAGCTGCAGCATGTCCATGATCAATTGGACATGCTTTTTGCAAACATTCAATGTCTTCCCGATGTTAATAAACCCACTTCAAAAACTCCTGGTTCCACATGGACACTGGCTCGTGACTGTAACAGCATCAAAGTGGTGACTAACCCACACTTCTATCGCTTGGAAAAAATTGGAATCCAGACACGGGCTGCCAAGAGACCAGCTACAACCAAGCCACCCCGGGATTTTCATGCACAAGTCCTGCAAATGCAAGGACTTGATCCCAAGAGAAGCAGACATGCATCTAAACACTTGCGCAAGGCTCAGGTTGACCGCCGATCTACCAGGACTAAGCAAGCTAGAAAGCCACCCACCAGGCAGATCAAGGTATGATTAATATAGTGTTTTATAGAAGATGCAATCTTAAAGTCATTCTAGAACCCCAAGGGTCCAAAGAATGCTAACAGCAATAGCAATGATCTTGATGATGATGAGATGGTGACTGAGAATGGTGAAGACATTGATGATACGAACTCATTATTTAGCTATGATGGTAGCGATGAGGATGATGGCAGTGATGGCAGTGACAAGGATGATGCTGGACGCTAGGGTGGTGGAGAAATCAGGTACTCATTTGCTGTTGGGAGCACTGTATACACCAGTGGATGAAGGCATATAGGACAAGGCTCGGTACAATTGATGCACAGGCTCGTGTAAAAGAGTTTAGTTGACGAAATACAAGTTGGTAGTTATGTCAGATTGTATCAATGAGACATAGGGCAAACATCACTAGGGCTTCTGTAATCTAAGGTACACGCATTGCGATTTCAATGAACCTCACGTGATAAGTGTGATGAAATCGTGACAAAACACAAAAAATGCAATTATAAATGATCAAGTGTCTTCTCTGACAAAGCGTGAATCAGTTTATTCAGTAGCAATGTTCTCTACATTTTCCATTGATTAGAATCGAGTGAAGTGGAGTAGAAAACGAGTAATTTCGATTTTTGTACGTTCAATATGTTGTCTTGTCGGAGCCTGAGATGAAAATTCTCGCAGTGTCACACCTCTGTCACACCTCTGCCACATCACGTGAGGTTCGTTGAAATCGCAATGCGTCTACCTTATGTAAGAGTGGTTACAGCTGCTTTCATATCGATAGACCTGATTTCATTTTATTCCACTCACCGACTCTGTTTACTTGTGGAGCTCGACAAATACAAGGGTCCTGGGTATTACGATAGTTGTTCGCGACGCATACCCAGGAATGGCAAGCTGCGCTGTGCGCAACTGTACGGTTAGAGGCGCTTGTTTGATGACAGCATCTCTAGTCTCCCTCCCTCT
>Ga0153975_1000736_pt1 | contig 10624 bp, 11 predicted proteins | sample TSGA059MetaG_FD_104694 | JGI IMG/M metagenome (GOLD analysis project Ga0153975, IMG submission 104694) | Attine ant fungus gardens microbial communities from Georgia, USA - TSGA059 MetaG | ecosystem: Host-associated > Fungi > Mycelium > Unclassified | place: USA: Georgia, Yuchi Wildlife... | reverse complement strand
TTTTCAAAGCTGCATAATACAACGGTATGTAGTGTTGATTGCGCCCAGCGTCGGAAGTATTAGCAGCTGTACCTATTATCTAACCGTCCTCGCGGGGAAATATTTTGCAGTCTTCAAACCAGGGTATACTTCCTCAGCTGTCATCCCCTTGTCCCCAGATGACATCGGAGCCTGATCTAGTCCGTTGTCCGATGTATCCGCTATCAACTTGGTTCAGGTCTGCTGCATAATGGGGTTTTAACGACATTTGGATGGTCTTTTGACTCGTTTTTAACGGCATTGGGTGGAACAAAGAAAGTTCCGATACAGCATTTGACAATTCTATCTTTCCGACGTAGCCAATGTCAACATGAGCAGTAATATTGGCAGTTATTCTTTGAAATTCTCGATGCTACTAGTAGTTCTAGAAATTCCTCGTAGAGATCACCTTCGAGGGTTTGACATCGGGCAGGCATAGAATTCTCTTGCAACCACAGGTGAACTGAGTTATTGATGACAACGACGACACTACTGTTTGAATACGGAGACGAATACGCAATTCAAAAGAATTCATACGCACTCAATCCACTCGATCGCTACGTTCCACCGGAAGAACAGAATCAAGATTCCGACGGAGCCGTGTATGGGGACAAAAGCCTACCGGGTTAGCCAATTGGAATATTAAATGATACCTTCCCAAAGCACCAGCAGACTGTCATGAAGGTGTCGTTGACCACCGCCGACGAAGAGTTAGCCATAAGACCGGGATTGAATGCAATCATCTCCGGTTCCCTATCAATTTTGGTTTCAAGAAAGTAACATTGGTGCTGTCTCCGTGCGCGACGCACGCAAGTTCCCCTGTGTTGAACCTTGTGTAAATTGTCAGAGAGTAGTGAGTTCGCATTGTTAGTGTACGATAGTCTACCTGATACTTTTAAGGCGGCAATTGCAACGAATATGATCTTCATTTTATTAGTCACTGGGTGGTCGAGAATGAGAACCGAAGTTTTATCGGCAGAGATGACGCCTGTGCTGTTGGAAGATAATTTCTCATGTGCCTGGACTCCTCGGTTTACCAACAACGGTAATATGCACGGGCGAGTAGAAGCAGGGACAGAGAGTCCACTTCGTGCGCCTGGCAGTTTGAATCGGATGTCCCCGACTAGGCCCCATCACTGTCCCAACAACTAAGCATTGGGGTGACGGGTCTGAGGTTGGGCCGTCATACTCAGACGTACAGCGCACCGTTACCAGGACCAAACCTGCGGTGCAAAATGACACCGCAATCTTAGGCCTTTTCTTTCTTCCAATGATTAGTCTGGGGAACTTGGCAGAAGCTCGACGGAAAAAGAAATCAGTATATGCGCCAATACTGCAATGTAAGCACACCGTCGTATCTAATTAGTCAAAAGCCCCTCCTTCCGTTTATTCAATCGCGAGCGGCGCTTAGAGTCTGAAAAGATGGGAACACCCTGGGATCGCTTCTCTGCCAGTTCCTCTTTCACATCCTCAACTTCTCGCAGCATTCTCGTACGATTTCTTGCGACTGCCTTCAGAATTTTGTCCCTCCGCAAGTGACCAGTGAAGCGCCAGTTTTTGCTCCCCGACATGGACGTCCGCACTAGCTCGTGCCTCCTCCACCTCTTAATCGCATCCAGCGCAAACTTCTCATTCAACCAGTTCATCCGCTGCTTTCTGTCCTCCGCAGTCATATCTTCCATTGCTTGAGGATAATAGAATGGGTCTACAAGACCGACGACGGCACGCTTGTATGTCCTATACGAACGAGTTGTCTTTGCCCCGTTATATTTCCGATATAATGGGGAGAAGTAGTTGGCAGTTCGGATGTAGGTAGTTTTGACGCCATACACGGCAGATAGATACGAGCGAATGTCGGTTTTCGTGACAGACATGGGGATTCGGAAAGTGGCTTCGTAGGGATTATAGGGCTTTCCAGCGGGTGTATTGTTGCGCACCATGCGGAATATGATGTTTGGGAGATAAATTCTCTGACCAACTACTTGCAGCTCTTTCTCCCCGTCCTTGCTTGTGACCTTCAGACCGCGAAGACGCGTCCGCCGTTCATTGAGGGCGTCAAGCCACTCAGCTTCGGACATATCTTTCCCTCGCTTATCCATCAACTCTCCCTTAGCAAGGGCGCGTCTGTAGCCCGAATATTCGGATGAGGTGAGGTCGCTGTCAGACGGAGGTTTGAGATGGGCTCGCTTTCGTTCGCGGCGCTCACGAACGGCCATTGGAGTTGAGGCATCTCTAGCAGCTGCTGCGAGCTTTGGCAAGACGCTGGAAGCGCGTTCTGGTGGTTGTGTCGAGTAGAGACGACGAGCTACGCGACACAGAGCCTGCATCAAAAATGTTTGAGAAAAGAGAAACTTGCGGTAGAGTCAAATTGTAATGAGAATTGCGACCCCAATTAGTCGCTCTATTTAGCAATGCGACCCCTCATTTCCATTGCTCGCCCCCGCTGCCGCATTGCCAACTTGAAGCAAAGCTACGTTGACCAAGGTAACTTGAATTTGTGCGAATCCCCGTAAATTTATTGACCATTTACTTGTTTATTCAGGAATTCAACGAGCCGTCATGGCTGCGTTTTCCTGTGCACGCTTTTTTCGATCTATGCGGGGCATATTTGCCCCTACAGCCGCTATCATTGGTTTCTCTTGCCTCTTGACATTTATCTTCATATTGTATCAACCAACAGTCGGTCCTGGAATTTCACAGCGTCTTGGCTGGCAAGCTTGGGATGCAGTAGCGACAGTCGACTACTTCGATAAGGGACCTTCGACGGTCACGCAGCCTGGTGAAGGAGAGGAGGCGCAACCAACCCCGGGCAATGGTGAAGGAGTTGAAGGCACAGAATGGTGGGAGACCTCATCAACTCAGCCATGGAATACCACCGATGATATCGAGAGTTACCCGCTTGACGTGTGGGCTCCGCTGCTACCCCACGATACTGGTCGTACGTGTGATTTCCACTTTGTTAGAGATTCAATTCAATTCCATATAGTGTCTGAAATATCCGTCTCACGTTGCATGATGCCCACGGCTTTCGTTGGGGACCTCTGCAACCCTGAGTCGACTGACGAGCAGGATGCCATCAAGGGTAAATGGGTTCGAGTGGAAAGGGACCTTAACAAGCAATCCGGTCTATGGACTCTGGTACGCACCACCATCTTATGTAGGCCATGTCATAACTTAGTGAAATCATCGTAGAATTTATACTACAGGCGGACGCGCCGCCTTGATATACCTCTCATTACCGACTTACGCCTGCTCCCCGCCGGCGAGATTCCTGAACCTCTAACGGATCCCTGGGTCAAAGTCGAACATTCAATACGTGATGGTATCATGCATGCGGATCCAATGTACCTGTGGTACCTCCCAGGCAAGACCATGAACGAAATGACTGCGGAAGAGAAAGCAAATCTCATTACCGAAGTTGACGTACTCTTCGGAGAGGATAGACCTTGGTACGGATTTGAGAAAGTAGAGCCTCCTGTGACCCCAGAGAATGAGGGAAAAGTTGACAGCGTGTATGTGACTTACCGCCGTGGCGTGAAGCGTAAGTATGGACAACCTACATGCTAATGCTAGACTGAGTTTGATTTGCAGCGGTCCCTCGTGCACCTCCTTTGCACTTCTCACATGATGGGAAATTCAAGATCTTGCAGGTCGCAGATCTACATTTTTCTGTCTCAAGGGGTGTCTGTCGGGATACCAACCGTGATCCATGTGTCCACTCAGATAATCTTACGAGCACGCTCCTTGGTGACGCTCTGGACGACGAAAAGCCAGACTTGGTCGTCTTCTCCGGGGACCAGCTTAACGGGCAGGGCACGTCTTGGGATCCTAAATCCGTTCTAGCAAAGTTTGCGGTGGCAGTTACAGATCGGAATATACCTTGGGCGGCTATATTCGGAAATCATGACGATGAAAATGGTGACGTGAGGCAGGAGCAGCTGCGGATGATGAAGACGCTTCCGTACTCCCTGGTAGAGAGGGGTCCGAAAGATATTCACGGTGTTGGGAACTACGTTCTCAACGTCAAGAGCGCTGATGCGTAAGTTTTTCCAGTTGACGATGTTAGAGTACAGGCTGAGCGCCCCCTACAGTTCCATGACATCGCTACTGACGTTATACTTCCTGGACTCTGGAGCCTACTCGAGCGGTTACTTGGACTGGTTCGGGTTCTTTTCTCCAACGGAGTACGACTGGATACATGAGGTTAGTATTCGTTAATACTGCGATATCGAAGGCGCTCATATCATCAAAGGATCAAATCAACTGGTTCTTGGAAGAATCGGCCAAGATCCAGCCCATAGAGCGTCCGTTCACCCCTGACACCGGAAAAGACTTTGGTTCCGTATGGAAGAGACAATCCGATCAGATTACACCGACAACCCGCAAGCTGGCCAAGCCCAATGCTATGATGTTCTTCCATATTCCCCTGTAAGTCCATACTGCTCCCCTCACTGCTTTAAGCTCACTTTCCCCAGGCAAGAATCGTACGGTGTAGCAGACAGGGACACCCGCACGGGGCAGTTGCTGGACATTGGTCTGCACGGTCTGGAGGGTTCTGGTGCTGCGAAGAAGAGTGATGGATTTTTTGAGAAGGGCTTGAAACAGGCCCTCGAGAGTGATCACGTCACGGGCGATGGCATACCCGAAGTGAAGGTGGTAGCAAATGGACATTGTCATAGTAAGTTGCAGCATTAAGTTTACCGTCTCGGATCTCATACATTTCCACAGTCACGGAGGACTGTAAACGTGTCAAGGATGTATGGCTGTGCTTTGGTGGTGGAGGGTAAGTGATGTATCGCATTTGTTATCCGTTATTGTGTTCATTGTGTGGTGCAGGTCATATTCCGGGTACGGGCAAGTTGGGTGGGTCGATTTGTATGCTTCCATAATTTAGTTTCACTTACTCTTTCCTCAGGTTTGATCGGCGGTTCCGTGTATATGAGATTTCAGATTATGGAGAAACCATCCGGACATACAAGCGCACAGAGAAGGATGCCATCCTCGACGACTATGTCCTAGCCGGACCGGGGGCTCCACCGTTCAACCCACGATCCTAGGAATCGTTGGGCAAGGGGTGTGGTTGATGCATGTAATATATAATTAGTGACCCGTTTCCTCGTGTTCCCTTCCCTGTCCTAGAGTGAAAGGCGATATGGAGCGTGCCAACCTTACATAAGATTATCGGCGACAACTGAAATCGCAGACAATAAGTATACTGATATTCTCACGCTGTGGAAGGGTCCAACGGTTTTGATCAGGGACTTACTAGTGACTTAAGTTCTTACTCCTTTGTCTCGCATGGCTTCAACTAGGTCAACGCCTCCGCCTCCCTACTCGGGTCATAGCTCACGGCGTGATAATCAGTCAGTTACCTCAACTCAATCGTCCAGTTCCTCATCTTCACGCGGTCCCCGTTCCAACGCCCATGTAAGTACGCAAACACCTGCCGCGTCATGGCTATCTCATCTAGGCTGTAGCCCGCAGTCGAATCTGCTGTAACACGTCTTCTTGTTGCCATCAAGCAACTCCTCGAGTCTCTCACCCAATGGAGCCAGCGCAAAATGGACGAAGAACAGGTGAGCGACGTATACGTCCGCCTCGGGAATGACTTCAACGCGGCTGTGGCTGCGTTTGCTGCGTTTAATATCGATATGACGTGTGTGCTTTGCCTGCATGTATACACAACCCTTAAATGTTAACTGCAACGCAACAGAGACCTCATGTCCGTGCCCGAAGACCTACGTGACGTCCTCGAAACCTGCCTAGCAGAGGAGGCCACGCCAGACAACCTCAACGTGTATCTACCCAAAGTGCGCCAGATCATTACCAACCTCCTTCAGGGTCTCCGCGGCAAGCAGTCCACGTACCGTCGCATTGTATCTGAACACCAGAGACAACACCGGTCATCTCACTCCCGGACGGACAGCCGTTCATCGAAATCCGACAAAGCTTCGCGACGCGACGACGATTCGAGACATCGGTCACAGCTTTCGCGTAGTACGATAGAGGAGGAGGGAGGGGAGGAGAGGGACAAGGCGGCAAGACAGTCTGTAAGGTCGTCAGGAAGGCGACAAGACCGGAGGGTGCATACCCCTCCGCCACCATCTCCACCACCCGTCTTCCGTGAACCGGATGATGATATACCGCCCGATCACAAGACGATCACAAGCAAGGGCGTCGCAGATGAATACCCTCGTGCCTCTGTGCCACCTCAATCACGACGATCACAGCAAGTGTACCAGTCGAATGATGATACGCTTTCGCGCGAGTCATCAGAGACCTTGGTTACGTCTTCCATACCTTCATCCTCACATCATTCCACGCCCAGCGAGTCCGATAAAAATTTGTCTCAAACACCCCCGGTTCAGAGCGCCCCTGTACCTGCCTCCGTCAAGCGATATTCACTGGTCGATAAACCAGTTTCCTCACCGCCGCAGTCGCCTGTTGCACTGCTGATAGAGGAAACTCCTGCAACTCCTAGCGATACCTCCTCACGCCCTCAAACTCCGCCTATCGACACCCTCCAAGCACCTGCTGTTGCCAGCTCTTTGGCTGCATTGAAAAAGAGCGATGCGCTCGAGCGGCGTGCCTCTAAGCGTTTCTCGACATACAACATCACGAAAATGACAGGCTCACGGGAGCGATCAACCAACCGGCGGTCGATGGCAGCAGGGTCATCGTTGACGCCAGGGGATCTAGCAGTTCTGACAGAAGTGGATGAAGCAGACGTCAAGCGCGATGGGAGTGTGCGGTCTAACAGACCGATCCCACGGACACCCTCACCTGCAGTCGAAGCCGAGGCAGCCCCTCCTGTTCCTCCTCTACCCCCGCTATTAGACATCACCCGCTCCCAGCCTCGCACGCCGTTTAAGGCGGGTGAAGCAACGGATGAGTCTCCTATCATTGACAGGGCACCTGAACCTGCTCAGCCGACGGCGTTCTCTGTTTTTTTGCAAGTCGGACGAGAAGTCAAGAAGGTCACCATCGAACCTGGTATGTCCTTTGCTTCGTTGCGGATGTTATTTGTGGACAAGTTCTCGTATAATCCGGGCCTGGGGAACTTCCCTGCAATATACATCCGGGACCCCTCTAGCGGTGTGCAGTATGAGCTGGAGGACATCGAGGAAGTGAAGGAGAAGTGTCTTCTGTCTCTGAACATCGAACGTGAGCTATGTTGCATTCTCTCTGTTCCCGCTCTGATCTATGATTCTAGCACTCGATCAGATAAAGCAACACATCGACGCCCAGATATCAACATTATCTAATGACCTCAAAGACCTTCGCACTGTCATCTCGAATAACCGTCGCTCGTCCCACATTAATCCAGTCATTGCCCATGACTTCGTCGAGAGCACACCAATGGCAGACCGACCATCTGAAATGCACCTTCAGAATGTCGCACGAAGGCTCTCGCGCATCGTGGGCGACGTGAGCTTAGGTGGCAATCCATTCATTCAACCCCAAATGACCGGGCAGTCTCTCCAACTGCAGCCACAAACGACAGGGGCCTCAGTGATGTCCGAGTATTCCAACCGCGTGGTGAACGACTTGAAGACTCAGTTCGACGAGGTACAGAACTTGCGCCGCGACTTGGGAATCATGAGGCAATTGTACACGGAGTTTATGAAGTCCACGAAGGATTCGCTGGGCGCGTTGCGGACACAAACGCAGTCCGTGAAGCAGTTAGCGTCCGTCAAGGTTGGCGGCGCACGAAGTTTCATCGATCAGGGGAAGACCAAGCTGGATTCCCGGAGTCAGAACGTGCTGACCAAGGTGGAGGAGCTGCAGGATACGGTGGAGGCGCTCCGAGATGACGTTCTCAAGCGCCACATGACCCCCAAGCCTTCAGTTGTGAAGCAGATCAAGGAGGACATCGCTTCCACAGCTACGGAGCTGGCTAGTCTCAAGGAGCATATCGATACTGTCAGGCCGATGTGGAAGAAGACATGGGAAGAGGAGCTGCAGAATATCGTTGAGGAACAAGGCTTCCTCGGTCATCAGGAAGAGTTCTTGACCGATCTCCTTGAAGATCACAAAGCTTTAGTGGAGGTGTTTGGGCACGTCGACAAGGTCATTTCCATCCGCGGCACCACCCCTGGGAGAAATAGCCGAGGACGTGGATTCAAGCCTCCTCCCTTGGAGGAAGGCCATACCGGTCTGAGTACTGTCATGATGGAGATTCGGGGTGCATCTGTCGACCCGGATCGGCGGATGAAAGCAATAGAAGCCAACCAGAAGAACCGTGAACGAGAAATCGCGAGCCGGTCTGACGAATTCCAGGAGGAGCTATCTGGGTTCGTGAGCGGCAAGAGATTACGAATGACAGGAGGAGCGGAGGAGGTGGATAGAGTGCGGCAGAGGAGGAATGAACTTGCGCTCAAAGCGATGTTCAATAACGCGTCGGCGTCTGCTGACAGCTCGACTGTTTTGACTGCAGCTTGACGGTCAGCACATATGGACGATGCAGACATTTTCGATATTCACTTTTCATCGTGGAACCTGTATTCTCTGTTGCTGGGATCGTACTTACTGGGACTTCTTTTTCTGCGGTTGTGCAAGTTGTTTTCTTGTTCTTCACATTACTTTGTTCCTCACATAATCAATATGCACTGCCTTAAGAGCCGAGGTTCGGGCCCATAGCCTTCAAGGCTCGGACTCGGATAGCGTCAGGATGCACCTCCACTACCTCAAATGGACCACCACCTGTACGACCCACTGCTCACGTCTTGCGGGGTGTGAACCACATTGATGCCACCCCTTCGCGTTGTGTAGAAAGTTCTACCTCCACAACTTCAAAAACATCTTGTCAATTAGCCCATTCAGTGCGCAGATCTGTTTGCGCCGTCTTCGCATAACGCGTACGTCCCCTAAAACGTCCCTCCCATTTGCAGCGCCTCCCTGCTTACACCCGGCGGCCGGCATCTAAGACCATTTGAGTTGCCACCATCCAGGTTGCCGCCGTTCAAACTCTCCCCACACCGTTCGAATTGCCACCAAACCATTCAAGTTGCTACTGTCACCTTTGCAGATGTGTAGTTCAGGCTGCTAATGTCCCCTCAGTTTCGTCTACGCCTTTACGTATCGGGCTCAGTTTGAATTTGAATGCAGAGACATGTGCTGTAAACTCTGCCCACCAGCGGATCATCACTGCTTGGAACGCCTGTCGACTGAATTAGTCTTCGATCTATACTTGAAACTTTGCCTTCAATTAATGCAGTATGTGAGACTACGCCGATCTCAGATGAGAAAGATGAGCCGTCAGACAACGACAGACATGTACAATCATGATGAACATTCTCTGACACTACCTCTATATCGTAATACACATGCTGCACCGTGGATGTTGGGAGGCCACGCGGCTGCTTCTCCTCTTAACAAATATAAAGCCTAATGATACATCAACGTTCAAGAAATTTCTGACGGCCGTCACGCCTGTTCTTCTCCTATGCAGCCCCGCCGGTACATCCTTCGTTATTTTCCAATGACTTCCTGATTGTTGAGAGATGAGTATTCCAGGGTGAAGGAATATTCATGTCGCTGTGTGTCGATGAAGCCGTAGTTCTGACAAGCCACAAAGAAACATGCTCACAAGTTTATCGGCTTCTGGCGCCTTACTGGCTTGATCTCTCCTGGGATTTTGATGCGACGGGGCGTCAAAAATATATATGACAATTTGAACCCCATGATGACGGATTTGCGTGACTCTTAACTCTTAAGTACAAGGAGCGGTTGTTGATCGTAAGTCGCAAAAATACAACGGGCCTCGAAGGCCGTGGTCAGAGGCTCGGTCGTGAAAGGGAGGGATTTTACTGAAGTTCATCATCTGTTCATTATATACCCTGACGATTTCGGGCTTGTAACAATGATGTGCCCGATGCTATGTAAACGTTTACGAGTGGCACAGGTTATACATAACGATAGGAGACAATGAGAGAGCCGCACAAAAAGCACGACCGGATAAACTATAAAAGGCAAGTGTTGAACTACAAAGTACAATAATGTCCGTCCTGGCTGTGGTTTAGCCGTCGAAACTTGAAGCGGTGCCACGAGTAATGTGTATCATACCGGCTATAATGTTCGACCGGGCTCATATAATAATGTGTCCGCAAGTTGATGTTTGGGGCCCCAGCATTTTAGAGTGTGATCATCGGGTGGGTACATTCACTGCACGCTGCAGAAATTCTTATATAGCTCCGAGGGCGATATAAATTAACATAAGATTTCAGCGCCAGCAGGGATCAAAATATCGTGCGTCATATTTCCAGTTATTGTTGCAGAAAATGACTTTTGTCGAGAACAATTAATTTTTACAGCGATTCGGATCTTCAAGACGTGACCGACCCGCGTTAAGATGGCAGATCGGATACGCTGCAGAAGATCGTCGTTATGGACGGAATTCGTACTAGATATGGTTGTAACTTGTCCATCATTCGGCCAGCGTATCACCAGCCGCATTTCCATACTAAATCGAGTCATTGAATCTCATCAGTAAACTACAACTTTTCCCACAGGAAGTACAGAATTCGCGTTCTTGTGCAGCCAGCGACAGACTCCACAGTACCGCCAAGCTTCCAGCACACTCGGACCACAACTTGAAAGACATTAG
>Ga0153975_1000732_pt1 | contig 10634 bp, 14 predicted proteins | sample TSGA059MetaG_FD_104694 | JGI IMG/M metagenome (GOLD analysis project Ga0153975, IMG submission 104694) | Attine ant fungus gardens microbial communities from Georgia, USA - TSGA059 MetaG | ecosystem: Host-associated > Fungi > Mycelium > Unclassified | place: USA: Georgia, Yuchi Wildlife... | reverse complement strand
CCGTGCTGCCTCACGCCAGTCAGGTTTGGCTTCAAGCGAATGACGAGCGGATCCATTGGGGTTTTGGACTGTTTCCATTTACACTGATGCAAGCAGTACACGAGCCTTATGTGAATCACAAGCTCGGAAAGTGTACAAGGAGACAACGCGCCGCCATGCATTGAATTTGCTGAAGGAGATGATGAGCTCATCCTCAAAACGTTCTGTCTTCCAGTCATCCGAATTGTTATACAACATGCCCGTCCACTGGCAGTTATGGTCATCGAAGGAGGGAACCGCGAAATGCGCGGGTAGAAGAGGATAAAATATCCCTTGAAGAGCGTGCTCATTGCAATTTGCAGAATCAACGACACAAACGTAGGGCAAGAGCCCCCGTGCATGGCGATGACCATCTGTAGCATCCACTGTAGAAATTTCACTTTCCGCTAGCAGCTGCCTGCTCAAACCTTAGCTTCAGCCTTCAGCGATCATCGGTTTCTCGTTTTGTTCGAGGATCGCGGGAACCATCGGTAGAGGGCTAAAAGGATAACGAGTGTATGCTACTGTGGTCAGTTATAAGTAAATAATGTAAAGGTGTATTCTCACCTCAGTCGCGTACTTATATCGTAGCGGACTGAGGACATCTTTAACATCGCCCTGGGACACGCAGAGGTAACGCTGACATAATGAACAAATCAGGTGACCGGCGGAGACCGAAAACTGTGTTATTCCGAATCATGTGACCATTGGCGGGATTCGTCGTACTATGGTAACCTCGAATATTAACAACATCTCGACTAGACATGGATCCAGGACACTCGAGGGTTCCATCACCGTCACAGTTGCCGACTTCATTCTCCAAGTATCATCACCCATACTTCACATCTGCTGAGATCCAACGTCTGTCCGAGAAACAACGCGGAAAGCTGTCTGCCACGCAAGAGGAGAAAGCAAGACAACAAGCGTGTGCATTTATAGAAGCGGTGGGCTCAAAAATCGGCTTGTGCGTACTTCCTGCAGAGAAATGGACCCTGGCGCTGACAGCAAAGTGACAGTCCTAGGAAGACGTTAGCAACTGCTCAGAATCTGTACCACCGGTTCCACTTGTTCTTTCCTCGAAAGGACTTCAACTACCACGATGTCGCTCTGGCAGCTCTGTATGTTTCCACTAAGATGCACGACACGCTGAAGAAACCTCGGGAGATCCTCATGGTTTCGTATGCTGTCCGGTTCCCAGAACTTGCAGCTAAATCAAAGTCTGTCGGCGGAGAAGTCGACATGGATCCTGCGGTGAGCGATGATTGTGTCCAGGTTCCTGTTCGGCTGACTTACTGCGTATAGACGGCTGAGAACGACCGCCAAAGGGTGCTAGCTGTGGAGCGGCTGATATTAGAGACCATATGCTTCAATTTCACTAGCAAAATGCCGTTTTCATATGTGATCAAGATTGGGAGGAAGTTGCAAGGTGCTTCTACTCGATTGAGTGTTCTCTACTTCGCATACTCAACATTCTGCATATTCAGCATCAAAGAAGTTGATTAAATGCGCATGGCGACTCACCATTGATAGGTGTGTCACATCTCATGATATGTTTATCTTATTTAAATAAATTCATAGTCACCGGACACTCGTACCGATCATGTATCCACCGAACACTGTTGCATTGGGCTGTCTCTACACTGCTTCCTTGCTCGCGACCCTAGAGCCTCCGCCATCTCCACTGGCAGAAGCACAGTCGGACTCAAGAGTGGCGACTATTTTAAAGGAAAAAGGTGATTGGGAGCGGACATACATGGCTGAAGCCGAGGATTTGGAAGGTTAGGAACTTCTTTAATTCGTGTTTCATCCCAACCAATTTTCTCCTCCCACAGAGATTGCGCATGTAATTATTGACCTGCTCATTCAATCCGCGCAAAATCCGTCAGTCAACACATCACCACGCACTCCGGCATCACCTTCCCCACACCCATCCCCACGAAACCAAAACCAACATTTCTCATCTACTGGGACTCCACAATCTCAACCGATACCGTACAAAGCTGATCAGCTGATCCGTCTCAAGATAATGATGCGGCAAAATGAGCACCCGCCGCGACCGCAGCAGCCTCTCGGGGGTACTGATCCGAGCGAGCTATACAACGGGAATGATATTGCCATGCTAGGGAGGAATCAAGGGACCGTCAGATTTTTGTTTGGACCTTCAGGAGTTGTTGGTCAAGGAGTGTAGATTGGCAAGAATTGGAGCGTGTATTTCGGTTTTATTAATATTATGTATTGAGATTAGTACTGATTCCGTGTGAGTTGGATTTGAATTTGGATTTGAATTGGACCTTTGGAGTCTACAGTCACACCGATTTTTCGGTTCGCGGTAGAACGGACGAAACATGGACCAGGTTGCCGTGCATGATCTGGTGCCGTTCTCTGGCGCACAGACGATGCTCATCCTTGTTGGACTTGTGGCATCAGGAAAGGTGCATGTGATTATGAATAATATTGAGCGGTAGTGGCATCGCTGACACTCATTCTTGTAGTCCACGTTCGCTCAGGCTCTCGAAAGTCACTTTCCACAGTTTCGAAGATGCAATCAAGACGAGCTTGGGACAAGACAACTCGTCGAGAGCTTAGCGCACCGCACGCTCCGCGAAGGCTTATCCCCTTGCATTGACAGGACCAATTTTGACGCCTTGTAAGCCTATTTCTATCACGTATGCGAGAAGCTGATGACTTATGAAATTGACCTCTGCAGACAGCGGTCTCATTGGATCAATATCGCTCGCGAGTTTCCTAGTACTTCCATCAGTGTTATTGTTTTCGATACTCCCTATCAAGTTCGTCGAGAATGTCAAAGAAGAGATCACATCTAATCGTAGTCTTATTATGCACCCAGGTCTGCTCTTCCCGTCTTCTACAACGTACGTGGATCTTTTCGTACATTATCCATGAGATCATTGATCATATTGCCCGATAGGAAGTTCACATCCAACCATCAAGGACCCTCAACAAGGGCAATCTATTCTAGCTAAGTTTGCGTCAGACTTCCAGTTCCCGCGATCCGATGAAGGATATGATCACATCATATACTTAACGCCTTCGGACCACCCACATCCCGAGTACACGCGCGAAGACATCAGTTTGATATTACAACGGCTCCAAGCGTCTTCTCCAAATGTAGCAAATATTCAGCCTCCCATACAGGCTTTTCCCGCTTCTACAAGCTCATTTCCCGTTCATACGCGATTCAGAGGTTCCGGGTACAGAGGTCGCTATGCGCATCGCGGAAGGAACCATCTTTATCCGTCCAGTATACCTACTCGATCCCATTCTAGAGAAAGTGAGGGCCGCAGAGGAATCAGTGGAGGTACAAATTCAAAAGCACATTCGACGAGTGAGCTCAAGGACTCTGCTGGAGGACCTCTCCAGTCCCATGGAGCGGTCCCAGGAGTATAGTCGGGTACTGGTCATCCTGGAGATCGTATGAACCTTCAAACCTTGTGTAGAAGAACTTCGCATTAGGTTCATGAATGTACAATACTGTCGTTAAAACTATTCCAGCGCCTGCAGGTTCCTCGGCAGGATTTGATCTTGTCTAAAAGAGACTAAATGATGAGACAAGAAATTTGTGCATAGCCCGTCTGAAATTTGCAACAGGGTCTGAAGGCCATGTGCATTCTGATGGACAAAACCTGCATGTGCGAAGTGATCGGCATCATGAATCGGATTTTTTGGCGGGGGCGTCCGTGTTTTCTATGTTGTCCGTGCTTTCCGCAATTTCCATGCTCTTTCCGAGAATCTTTGCGCTCACCTGCGGTGACACATGAGATTATGGAGATAGAGATCAAGATTTGTATCACTAACGTTCCGAATATGCATTGCGGCACGCTCGACGCCGTATTCCTTGGATCGTTTATACTGCTTCAGAGCCTCTTCGAGTTGCCCAGCTTCACAAGGAGCGGAAGTTAAATTTAGGAACAATAAGCCAATGTCATAATTTTACTCACTAGCTTCCAAAACCGCAGCGAGATTGAAAGCAATCTCAGGGTCTTCTGGTGAGAGGGAAGCCGCAATGCTGGAAGACAATAGTCAATGAACATATAAGGAAGCTGTGTCATTTTACGTGCTGGAGATGATGCAAAGCAAGGTCAGGACGCGCGACAGGAGATATTATGTATGCGCTTGCGAGGTCTTTCGAATATTGATGTCGTCATCCAGATTTAGAAAAAGCTCTTGATGAGAGCACGCACTAGTGTGAGCGTCAGCGCTAGCGGGTTGCAGTGCTATTGACTCTTTCCAAGCGGCAATAGCCTTGTCGAAGTCCTCTATGAATAAATTACTCAGTACCCTGAGATTTGTGGAGATGGGTTGAACACACTGAGGTGATAGTGCGTAACGCCTAAATTGAAGAGGGAGCTAGCATTACGCTTGATTTCGACGCTACGTTCATACAGTTCTTTGGCGCCTTGAATGTCACCTTCCTCTAGCTTCTGGGTTCCTTGTTCGAGGCATTGCATAGCTTCCACCTCTGCAGGGTCAGACGCCGTCGAATGTGGCGTAGTGGAAGTTGCCCATCCTTGGAAAAAAAGCCATTTGAACACGACTTGGTATTAAAAAAGATTGACCTCACTTTTGAACGCATGACTACATGATGCACCCGCGCATTTGCGACGGAACGCGTAGCCGGGACGCCCTGTGGCAGTGGCAAGCGGTGCGTGACTTGCCGTGTGTAAAAGCATTGAACGGGAAGTCCGGTTCAATACGTTTGTCCTCAGGGAGAAGCTGGCAGGCCTCGCGACGGTGCGTGGGCTCGTGGTTGCAAACGACATTTTCTAATTGTTCAAGTTGAAAGCGGTAAGGTACGATTTTGAAGGAGAAGTTAATAGGATTCGTGCTTCAGGCAATAACTTCTCACGGATCCGAACAATTCGCGCCGTCCGAAAATTTCGTTGCAGCCCGCTCGCTGCTCTCACTTGTCACAAAGCACTATCAGCTCTTAAGCATGTCTTCAACTGAGCCTCAAGTGTCAGCTTCAAACTCGCAAGACCCGTCGTCTTATTTGCGCTCGGCCACATTCACGCGTGATGGTCCAGCGGTGTCCTCGGAGAATGCTGTAACAGCTAACGATTTGCTGTTGGGTGCATACGACCCAGCCAGATTACATCCACTGGCTCAACTCGGGGATCAATTAGACTATCTTGTACTAGATGATGATAAGACGAGCGAGTTGCCGGGGGCTGGGACTGCTATCCCCTCTCGAGGTTGGAGTGATGACTTGTGCTATGGAACTGGCACGATGTACCTCAGTGGTAGGTCTTCCTCTCTTTCGGTTCCATTTTGCACGAGTTTGTACGTCTACGACGCATGCCCTCTCATTCCACGCGTCATCTTCTCTCACCTTATCTTGTTGCTGTCATCTCCAACTTCGGTCATTCTTATTGTTTTCACCTGTCACATGCTCATTCATCTTTCTTCAAGGTCTGGCATTGGGTGGCGTTTGGGGTGTGAGTGAAGGCGCTCGAAGACCTTTAGCCGTATCGAATACCCGACTACGAATCAATAGCGTCCTCAATTCTGTCACGCGAAGAGGGACATTCATAGGTAACTCGGCTGGCGTGCTTGGTGAGTCCTTCCCTGTCGGGGATCATCTTATATCCCTGATATTTCATGATTCACAGCCCTCGTTTATAACGGAATCAACTCATCTATTGACGCTTTTCGCGGAAAACACGATACAGCTGGCAGCATGGCTGCGGGTGCATTAACAGGCGCACTCTACAAGTCGACAGGTACAGTTGTTTCCCCAACCACTCGGTTTCGTTTACGTTTCTCTGAACAAAAGAAACTTTTGATAATTAGCCGGAGTAAAGCCCGCTCTTGCAGCAGCAACATTTGTATCGGGAATGGCTGGAATGTGGAGCTATGTGAAGAAGAGAGTATGATAGACCCCTGTAACATATACCTTCCTAATATTTGGTTACTGAGTTTGATTCAGCTGAGGTATTACTCTGGCGTAAGCTGCCCAATGAGATATACTTACATAGCCGTTTAGATCACGATTCCGCGAGACCCTAAAGAAGGCCGTGCTTCAGCTTGCCACAAATATTAATGCCCCGAACCCATATCGGTCTCCTGCAGATCTGTCAGTGTCAAACTTTTTGGGTGCTGAGATTCAGAATTCTGATATCTTTCAGTCTTCCTCTGACCCCGAGCTTCGCTCCCCGGAAATAAGTGTAATATGATATGATCGCCTACACAAGAAATGGATAAATGGCAAGCTCCTATGCTCTGGTACATCTTGATTCTCCTGTCGGCTCAGTGCGCGCCTCATCTCCCAGGCAACTCTTTCCTCGTGACATATGCTACTTGCCCCCTTTGACTCCTACTGGTCCAGGCAATACTCATGGGAAAAGGTGTCAACCAAGAATGGTTTGAGCTCTCCCCACAAGTCTCTGAATTGTCACGCTCACGATTTTGACCATGCGTCGCGCACGCGCCTCAGTGTCGAAGGAGATGTTGCAGTAAGTGTTTCTTTATTGTCCATCTTCACCACACATCGGAATCTAGCTCACTTTTCATCGTCACAATCGTCAGCGTACACACCAGATACGCTCAGTGACGCCTATCACACCCGTGAAGTGTATATCGTCGTACGTGGTATTTATTTATTTCAGGGACTCTGGCTCTCTGAACAAATCGTGTATGGCGCATAGCAGTTACAAGAAGCTCTTTCACGAACCGCCGTCCTGGGAAAGCCCTCAGACTTCACCGAGGTCCTCCGTCGCTAGCAGTGACCACTCAAACACGCAGTCGCCTCCCTCTGCCTGGAGTTTACCAGTTCAGTCAGAGTTATCTAGTCAGCAGGCTGCTGCTTGGAACCAGGCCTCTTCCACCAGCTGCGGCAGTCCATCCATGTCTAGTCAGTATACTTCGAGTCAACCTCGGATCCAACATTCCTCATTCCTAAACGATGGTCAAACGAGGCAAGTAATTCGTCATATTATTGACCCTTCTTCTGCTAATGTTTTGGTAAACCAGGTCATACCACCTCGATGTCGTGCAGCATCCCCAAAGAACGGCCGAGTTTGGTTCCGCTAGCCTTTCTCGTTTACCACTAGCGCCACCAGTAGTCGTGCAGCTCATTGTACGCGATCGCTTTGGGAATTCCATCATTCCGTAAGTCTCTGTCACTCATAGTCCGTCCGCATTAAAAAATATTTTTGTCAGTGAGATGGAGCTGCCGTTCTTGATCGCCCACTTGTCATTGTTCACAGATGATGGGTCACGGCCATTGGACATGGGCACATCACCAAGTGGAGAAGCGCCTCCACGCCGCCTGCTTTACGGAAACCTTGTGTCGTCACCCCAGAAGTTGCGCGATCTTCAGGGTCGCCTCGGATTGTATTTTTTGTTTCCCGACGCGAGCATACGTTGGCGCGGCCGCTTTCAACTTGGGATTTCTCTATTACGGATATCAGAGTACGTGGATGCGGTAACGAGGCGGGTGTTTGTCACTTATTCATCATTCCTTTCTCGATATGCGCAGGACCGATGCTTCAGGTACTATGAGTATTGCATCTCAGGGTACAGTCCTGGCACAGGCTCGCACACGCCCATTTGATGTTTTTGCTCATGAAAATTACGTCGCACCGCGTAAGGGTTTGGGTTTATTATTGATCTTCCCCGCTGACCCGCCCCCCGTTTCCCAAACAGCCGTCACACGCTTAACGCAGAGCTTCCTGAGACAGGGCGCCCGAATCCATGCCTTCACGCCAAACGGTCCTTAGAACTTAGATTTAGCGCTCGGGCATTCCAACGCATTCCGACTCTCGCATTTTTCGCTTTCTTTCTATACATCAGTCTGTGCGCTCATTCGACCTTTCCGCACTGACTCATCAGCTTTTGGTTTTCTGTCGCTGCATGCTTTCGATTTTTTTACGCTGTGATCCGCAAACACTTTTGACGAAATTCAATTATAGAGTTCGCTTGCTGCGTCGTAACGTTGAAAGCCTGACCTTGAGGTAATAATTCAAGAAACGAAGCGTCTCATCAAAATTGAATATTGAGGCACAAATTGACAGCCTGAGTGTCCTCGTCGATCGGATGCGATCAATAATAATAGCTGATGCCGAAACTAAGCCTATTTCACCCAATGCGTGTAGAACCAAGGCAGGAGTCTATGTAGTATGAGAAGAGAGATACATACTGCGTAAGTCACTTTCAACGCCTGCAGGGATTCATTTCCGTTGTTCAGTGACACGTTGGTAATAGTAAGCGCCTTATTCGCCTGTGCTTTTAGACCCCATGGATCCGATGTGGGGTATTATTCGTGGACTCGAATCAACGATAACTGCGGCCGTGGCCGTCGCCACTCCGTGTTAAGTATGCGCAGCCTGCATTTGCATGCAATGGTGCTTGTACACCGCCTCCTACCACCATAGCACTGCCCAACGCCTCATGGGAGCGTGGGAAAATTGCACGCGGATAAGTGAATACCACCACGAGCCTTGTGACAGACTTTACTTTTCAACCACTTCATTCCCAAATGGCTAACAAGGATTATTACGGTGGCGGTCAACAATACTACCCGCCGCAAGGTTGGTCATCTCTAGGTGAAAATGATGGGTTTTATTCTCTGACACAACCACAGGTCCACCTCCAGGACAGGGGGGTTACTACCCCGGGCCTCAGCAGCCCCAACAATCGTATGGAGGTCAACCTTACGGTCAACCATACGGCGGACCAGGGTACCAACCACAACCACCACCGCAGACAGTATACGTGTGAGTGTCTTAGTTGTTTCACACCACGTTCTTTCGGACACGAGGCTGAAAATTTTTACAGTCAACGGCCCAATCAGTCCAGTGGCGGAGGAGGAGCTAGCTGCTTGGCTTGCCTCGCTGGCGCATGTCTTTGCTGCTGTGCTGAGGGTGAGAGAATTCCTATCCTTGGAGAAACTCGCGGCGTTCTGACAATTTACCCCAACAGAGGCGCTTTGCGATTGCCTGCTGTAGGATTTGAGAGATGCATTGGAGAGTCGCCATGCGCTGGCACGGTGCAATGTCAACTGCTCAAGTTTACATCATATTTGCCGGTCGCATTCCTTGTTGCGACGTTGTACACGAGCCCTTCCTCTTTCTCTTGCTTCTTAGTCACGAACCATCTGTTTCTTATTCGTTGGACTATGATACGGTGCTTGATGACACTATTCACTGCTTGAACGAGTGTTATATTGTAAATTATACGTCAAAAGATATCATACCCTTCTGCAATTGTAAGCGAGCAATAGTGGTACGAAAGTTGTGAACTTGGAGATCGGGAGCGTCCTGTAGGTCGCCTCCGGTTCATTCCGTGACTGATATGTGTTATGCGTGACACTGCGACACCGTCACTCCTTCTTCCGCTCCTCGAAAATCTTAAGGACTCCAACCAAAATGTTGTCGAGGCTGCCTGTGGCCGCGCTCAAGAGCCAGTCTGTATTGGGCGCATCTCACTCTACTTTCAGCGCCTTCAGGACGCGTGCTACGGCGGTGAGTCTTGCTTGAAACTGACCCGAAGTTGGCCGCATGCTCAACCTCCGACAGCAGGTCCGGTTTGCTTCCTCCAGCTCAGCATCCTCAGCTACCCTTGAGGTTTGTTTTTGTCTGATTCTAAAACAAGCCCACTGATTTTTCCTGCGCGGACTGCAGTCATTGTTCACATCTCGCGCGTCACTCGTTTCCGTTACCCTTTTCTCCGCTGGCTCGATAGCATGGTATACCCATCTATACGGCTCCCTCCCCTTCATTGGTGAGGTCCACGCGAACTCACTAGCTGACGATGGTCTCCATCCTACTACATACCCTTGGCCCCACAAAGGATGGTTCGACACCTTTGACCATGCTAGGTATGTCCGCGTTAACTACCATGCCATTTCTTCCATGACATCGGCACACCAGCATCCGTCGTGGGTTCCAGGTGTACCGTGAGGTTTGTGCCGCGTGTCACTCACTCGACCGCATTGCCTGGCGCAACCTGGTTGGCGTGTCTCACACTGCCGACGAGGCGCGTGCACTCGCTGAGGACGTCGAGTACACGGACGGCCCAGATGACAAGGGCGAAATGTTCCAGCGCCCCGGAAAGCTTTCTGACTACCTCCCTCCTGCATACCCCAATGAAGAGGCTGCTCGGGCCGGTAACGGTGGTGCCCTTCCTCCTGACCTCAGCCTGATCATCAAGGCCCGTCATGGTGGTGCTGTAAGTTGTTTGAACTGTTAGTGAAAATATGCCGTTGACTTATATATTACTGTCGTGAATCAGGACTACGTATTCTCCCTGCTGACTGGTTATATTGACCCCCCTGCTGGCGTTGAAATTCGTGATGGAATGAACTACAACCCTTACTTCCCTGGTGGTGCCATCTCCATGGCGCGTGTCCTTTGGGACAATCTCGTCGAGTACGAAGATGGTACGATCCTCTCCCGTAAGCCGAGCAACCATTCACTGATGAGGCTCGTTATATAGGTACTCCTGCCACGACCTCTCAGATGGCCAAGGATGTTGTCACCTTCTTGAACTGGGCAGCTGAGCCTGAGCACGATGAGCGGAAGAAGATGGGCCTTAAGGCTGTCATCCTCTTCTCTGCGCTGTTCGCTATCTCCATCCAGGTGAAACGGTTCAAGTGG
>Ga0153975_1000727_pt1 | contig 10641 bp, 18 predicted proteins | sample TSGA059MetaG_FD_104694 | JGI IMG/M metagenome (GOLD analysis project Ga0153975, IMG submission 104694) | Attine ant fungus gardens microbial communities from Georgia, USA - TSGA059 MetaG | ecosystem: Host-associated > Fungi > Mycelium > Unclassified | place: USA: Georgia, Yuchi Wildlife... | reverse complement strand
TCCGTTATGTACCTGTGTACGATTACTAAGTGGTCCATATGCTGTATTACTTATGACGTCCGTTCATAGCCGATAGCGGTCGACTACGCTGTGCACAACCATATGCGTTCTCACTCTAACACCCGGCCCTTTCCGTAATGTCCCCGACTAATCCAGCATTCTGTCGGGGGCGGCTTCCCACGCCCCTCTTCCTTCCCCTTCCACATCGACAACATCGCCGGACGGTACAGCAAACGATCGGCGACAATCCAATTACCTGTGCTCTGTTCTGGATGTTCTACTAGCTCCCCATCGTGCTTACACACTCAAAATTCCACCAGGATCGTGTCCTATCACCCTCCCTTGTCTGCAAGCCACCCTCCTCACCCTAGTCCTGCGGGACAGGATCTTCCGGGCTGAGAGGCCTCTCTAGGTCTGTCATTTCACACAATTTCAGAGGGCGGGATCGCCAGTCATACGTGCTGACCGCTGGTACTAACCACGTCATCTCACAAAGTCTTCAGATCCTGAAGAATGCGCAAGTGACTGGTGGCCAGCTACCTGCTGCACCAGGTCCTCAGGACGTGCATCCCACTGCATACGCTAGCGCCGTTGTCCCTCCGCCAGGATTGACTGGTCCTCCTGTCCTACTGCAAACAACCTTGACCCGTCCCACAATCTTCAGGCTACAGTCTAGTGCCCCCCCTGGTGACAACCATCATCTGCCTCCTCCTGCAGCCGCTCCTACCTCTAGAATCACAAGCAAACTGAGCGCCTCGTGGTGTCGTCAGCAAGCCATCAGGCTCAATTTCAGGGTATGTAAATTTTGCTACCATCTATCACTTTCGTCTCATCCTTCGCTGATAGAGATGTCAATGGAGAACCGTGAGATGGTCGAGAATGTGATCACCGACTACGGAATGGATACTGAGCCACTGGTACATGCCAGGCTCAGTTTCTGTATACACACTGTTGCGGAATGGTATAGGGACTCGATACTAGACATTATTAGCGTACTTAAAGGGCCGCTGTTATTTTTTCATGAAATAAAACATATGCTATCACTACTGTGCGCCAAAGCCACAAAACGTCTATGAAGTTAAGAAGAGCCTTCGATAGGGTAAGAATATAGTCTAACAATCCGAAAGCATCAGAACAAAGAGCTGAACATGCCAAGGTCAAATGGGGGGAAATCAATATCAGCAGCGGAAGCAGACGGTCCAATGTTTGTGTAGCCATAGATTTGATCTAACTTAGCCAATGTCGTATCACAATCAAAGGGGGGGACATCAAAGTCAGGATATTGGTCAGGGACATTGGTATTATCAGTGACTTGTGGGGTATTGGCAGGCATCGTGATGTGGGGAGCAACATTGGAATTTTCAGTAGTGCCAGATGGCTGATGAGGAGACTCGGAGGGGGTAGACGGCGGGGAAGACAAGTGGCGATGAGGCTCGCAGGAGTCACCTTGCTGCTCGGCTGCATGATCCTCGGTGTTGTGGGGAGCGTTGGAATTTTCAGTAGTGCCAGATGGCCGATGAGGAGACTCAGAGGGGGTAGACGGCAGGGAAGACAAGTGGCGATGAGGCTCACGGGAGTCACCTTGCTGCTCGGCCTCACGATCCTCGGTGTTGTGCATCAACTCGTCGTTATTCTCCTCGTCACTGTCTTCAACAGTCTCCACGCTCTTATACTTCTTGCGGCGAGCCAGGTTTCCGTCACTGGCCTGTGTTGGCGTCTTGCGCTTTGTGCCTTTGTCGGATCGGGTACGTCGATGACGATCTTCAATCTCGCCACTCTCAAGCTTCTCCTCGTGTTCTCGACGAACCGTCTCGAATTCTTCGTCACTCAATGTCTTCCAGTGTATGGTACCCAACTCCCACTTCCGAAGAAGCATCTCAAGAGCTGGGAGGGCACTGGACACCGTGCTAAGGTTTCCGAATGGCACACTGTCTGGCCACCCTTCTATCATGACCTGGTAGCGTTGAACGATGTTGCGAAAATAATAAGCCCACTGCATCTTGGCACGAGAGTCACCAGTGACCTCCCCTATAGTATAGTATTGAGTTAGCAATACATCCTGCTGAGCCATGGGAAAGAACATACGGAGTGTGCGGTTAATAATATTGCGGATGGATGAACGTATTTCAGAGACACGTTGCTGGTGATTTTTTGCGGCCCCTGCGAGTAAAAGTTAGAACAAAATAAGTGAAATTAAATGGCAGCTCGAACCTTTCATTCCTTGTACAGCAAAGCCCTCCAGTTTAGTGACCAAGTCCTGATTGTCAATACCCATCACGGAGTGCATGAAGTGTTGTACACCTTCAGTTGCAAAGGCTATACCTCGGAGGGGAAGATCAGTTGACCCACGTGTCGTGTATAAGATGGTTTCTGCCCCTGTACGACAATGTAGGCTATTTAGCTAGGGGAATTAAATACTATAAGTAAAATTGTGAAGTCAAATCAGAGGGAATACGTACCTCATTTTCAACGGCCTTGAGAGTTTGAGTAATGTCATTGATCTTCGACTTCGTGGAAATGCGAATGCCAGTTGTCTTCGTCAACTTCTGATCAGCATATTCTTTGAGCAGGTCTTTTTGTTCTTCCTTTGAAAGTGCGTAGTACTCGTCCTTATGCTCACGAGCTAGGTATGGAAGGGTGTCTCTACCCTGGTTGCCTGTCATGTATTATTAACGCATGCATAGTGAAACAAGGAAACCGAACATACAATTCTCACCGTCCTGATTTTTTTTCCAGCAGAATGCATTCCATACATTTGGCTTGGAGCGCCGGGAGCGGAGTGTTCCACGACCAATGTATAATTCATTCTGTACACGGCGAATGCTTTTATGATGGGCTGAAGCAATAGTCTTCGTCGCCTCGTCGATCTGGTTCCAAGCACTGTCAAGAGCAACCTTAAACCGACGCGACTTGGCACGTCGGTCAGCCATGAGCATGGTACCATGGTACGTGCTTCTTTGCTCAGGATGACCTTTGGACGAGAGCGAGGCTGCGCTTGAATGCGCCTCGCGCCATTCTTGTGCATGTAGAAAGATTGAGTCACCATGTCTATGGAAAAAGGTGAAGGAAGTCAGCAATCAAGTCGCGCTCAAGGTTAAATATTTAAAACATGCAGACATTACACAATCTCTAATTTATAATGCCATAGTAAAGCAATGACCGCTGGTCGCAAACGAAGAATTTGATTGCATAATTGATCTACAAGACAAACAATCCAAAGAGGTAAAGCGCACATAAAAAGACTAGAATGCCAAGACACTTCAAAATGGCGGACAACACGGACAAGGGGAATGTGCGCTAGTGACTCTACATTAGCACAAATATGCAGCAATAACAAATTACTAACCTTAACGATCACAGGGTTGAGTGGTACACCCTGAAGGTCGGCAAGAAGTGCCCTAGACAATACGAAAGCTTGTTCATAGGTCAGATCCCAAGCCTGGGACCTGAACTCCAATTCCCACCGACTGCTACGCACAGTCCGAACTAGCTTACGCAGCTCGGGTAAAATTTCATCTTTCAATTTGAACCGATCAAGTGCTGCATCGGAATTGGGTCCAATACTAATGAGTGGCTGTGGCGGAGGAAAAATTGTGGCACCATGAGGGAGTTCCTGCTGCTCCGAAAAAATTGGTCCAGGGTCCCTATCGGCAACGAAGACATCTGCAGGGCGGCGTTGACGAAGTTTTGAACGCGGAGTCTTCAACACATCAGTCTTCGTGTCAATACTCGCTGCCAATTCACCTCCATGCCGAATTGCAGTCGATGTTGGCTTCTTCGAGTCTGTCGCAGCCACAGACGAAGCCTGCAAGTCCTTCACAGACATTTTTTGTCCGAGTTGTTGTGCAGAGCACACGATGCGAGCACCAGTAGCAACACGGGGTGCAGGGAGATGCTGTAGTCCATCCATACTAATGTGCGTGGCAGGAACTTACGAACTATGTTAGTATTTCAGCGAAACACAATAAAAAAAATGGACTTACAGTGCTTAGGTGGCTTGACATTTTCAATGGCACAGCGCTTAATAAAACGCTCCAGGTGAGGCACCGCAAAGTCTTCAGCGAAGGCCTGCACTAAAACAGCAACGTCTCCCCCAATTCGTTGAGGTACTTCTTGCAACTCTCGAGGGGTAATGTATAGGTCAATGGCGATGTTTTCAGGTGATATAGTTGGACCTGCATCGGAGCCTGCACACCGAATAAGCAGAGAAATCCCGCCATCAAGACGGTCCTGCATAGTAATCTAAGACAAATTGAGAACTAGCCATGAAAATAATAATTTTACTTACTGCGTCAAACATGTCTTGTAGTGATGCCTCAGTTAGTTCTTTGCGAGAGAGAGTTCTCCCACTGGGCTTGAATTCTGGAGCCATGGAATGGAACGCTATGTAGGAGGGATGAAGACCACCAGGTGTCTTGGTTTGATAGTGAGTGCCATCAATGTGTGCATCGTGCCGAAGCAATGCCCTTCCCAACGCCTGACGCTCATTGTTGCTGAAACCCTGGGCAAAAGTTGAGCAATATAGTGCAGCAAGATTAGACATTGTAAAATCGCGTGGGCCTTGTGTTCCAGTGGGAGACTCCATGGTGGTGGGAGATGACTGGGGCATGGAAGCGCTAGTGGACGCAGTGAAGATTATTTGTAGTTGGTCATAAATGTGCTAAAAGGGTTCGATAAACAAATGCGAATAACACCGCACAAAATCAAATTACTTACAAGGATGCCACTTGGGTTTTCTAAACAGTCAGAACACGCTGCAGGAGTGACAATGAACAAACCATCTGAATCTAAGTTAAAAGTGAGGCTAGAAGGAAGTACTAGCATGGCTGGAAGGACTTGAATGAACTCCCAAGTCGTGTTCATCAGTACTGCTTGGCACGTGAACGTCTTAGGTATTGCTTTACAAATTTAGAAGGTCAGATTATGTGATTTGGGATTCAAATTTTGTTACGAGCTCAACTTAAAAACTACAATTCAAACACATCTGAATATTATTTTTGTAGCCTTTATGATGCAATCCAACAGAGATAAATAGATTTTCAAAATACTTGATCACGTCAATTAGATTATGATTCAGGAAAGGGGTTATGATGTGCAGATGTTGATAGTCTGGATGAGTCGGCATCTTCGTCTGACGCATCTCAGAAGGATAGCGGTAATCAGACAAACACTAATGCAGATGGCAACACCAACTCTAATACGACTGGACTTTCCCTTTTTCAGCCCTTAGGCAGTCTTCCAGGGAAATGGCAACAATGGCTTCATTCACCTTTTGATGTTGCCAGAGTTGGTGTGTCTGCTGCAGGAGGGGGAGCGGGTGCAACATGGGTACGAGTATAGGCAGGGGGAGTATTATGAGACAGGAGGGATGCAGCAATATTAGTCTATGTTTATTCATCCTGTATACTCGTCAGTGTCCATTCTTCCGCATCTGTCAGTGACTTGTCTAGGCTTCTATTTGTCATCACTCGACATCTGTATCTGCATCTACTGTATCCTTCATGACGCATGTCTCTCTCGGCACACATTATTCATATCTTTAACTGCAACTGTAGAGAAACATTCCACTCATCTTTACTTGGCTCATCATCCCTTCCCTTTGTTGCCACCCTCTGCGTCTACTAGTAATTGTCTCTTCATGCTCCAACATGCTTGCGCAGCATTGACTCATTATAGAGTTCTTCTACTCGTCCATGCTTCCCTTTTCTTCTACTCGTTTTCTCATACTGTAATCAACTTGAATTGACCATGCGCATACTAGTAGTTACATTTTGTTTTCATTTTGCACATATACTAATATGCACCCGCAGGTACACCCACCTGTGGGTGGTACGGGTACCCTGGGTGCGTTACCGCACCCTCACCCTCACCCAGAGGTATACCCATGCTGGGTGCGGGTGTGGGTGCGGGTGCGGGTGCGGGTGCGGGTGCGGGTGCGGGTGAGGTACACTCATGTCATTGCCTAATTGTTGACCTCTCCTATCATCACTTGTTGAGTCATACCATGTAGGACGTGATTGCTGTTGTACATGGGACATTGAGTGTCAAAATAGAAAATGAGTATGATCGATCTGTGGATTGACCCATGCGTGAGGTCCTTCAATCAACTGGCAGCGAGTGACAGAACGAGTATCAGACCTAGTGATGTGGAAGTCTGGTTCAGTCCGGTTCAGTAGGAAATACTGTGAACGCTGAACCGGACCTTGCGTTCGGTTCAGCCAATTAGCTGAACGCTGAACCGGACGTGGTCGACGCATTCACGACGTCCAGTTCGCGTCTGGTTCAGCGTTCGAACGCCGAATGCCTTGTAAATTTATCCAGCTATCAGCAACCCGCAGAATCATAACCACAAACTAGATTATACTCACCTTATGTATTTCGACTGCACAAAATTGTCCTGCACAAGTATCAGCATTGTGATTCGTCTACAGCCAGAAACAAAAAACAGTCTTCACGAACATTTACCATCCTGTAATCATCATGTGCCCACTGTAGGCGCCTCGGCTCTATCTTCAGACGGCTCATCAAGGATGAGCAACGAGTCTTGCGTACGTGTAAGACCTTTCGCTACCCCTGACAGTGTCTGAAGCTGGGAAGTGATGACAACACGAATTTCATCGGGGAGCTGCGCATGAAATAAATCAGACTTGACGAGACTCCGCTGTTTAGACAAAGACAAATCTGAGACAAAGTGTGGTTCAAAACTGAACTGCCGCATCACTAGCAGAAAGAGTCACCAAAGCATGTTGGATTGAAGTTGTTGAAGTATCAGGATCATCTAGTAAAGATACTGAGACTCGCTACCAAGCGCGGTTGATGGGAAATATCAAAACTTATGATGTAATCAACTACACATAATATCTACACACGACAAAGGTATGTGCACGTTAATCAGCAATAGAGTGTAAAAAATCAGCCATATCCTCTGTTATCGTATCATGCTCCTCACGATCAATAGCATCCATGTCAATGTAGTCAGAAGTGAAAATTGTATGGATATCATTGAGATTCCGCGTTGCTCCTGCTGCTGAAATAAATTAGCACAAAAACTGTGCATAGACATTATACTCACTTGATTCCACATTGTTCGGAGGCGTTGAAGTATGCTGCACATGGACGCCAACACCCCTAACACCTGAGAATCCAGCAAGGCCCTCAATGCGATCTAAGCGATAAGAATGCACTGCATTTATGGCAGCACGCGAACGCCATTGGCGCTGCAGCTCGCCAGCAAGTCTCGGGTCCGAAAGAAGTAGATTCTGTATCACAGCAGTTATTTGGTGTTCTTCCGCATGAATGGCAGTGCGTAAGCGGCGAATTTCAACATTAAGTCGTGAAATCTCTTCACGAGCTCGGCAAAGCTTGAAAAATTTAGTAGTCGCTTCTCGATGGGCTGGTTTTGCCCAATCCTTGGTCCGAATATCGGTGCGTGAATGGCGTAGAAGATCAAACTCGCCAAGGAAACTATAATCGACAATATCTTTCCACGAAATCTTCGGGCGCGGTGGATTTAGAGCAATAGCTTGGACATTATAGCGGTTGATCGCATTTCTAATCGCTTCAGAACGCCGTTGCAAAGCCTTGCTGATCTGCTGACGTAGCTTGTAACCTTAAAAAAAATCAACAGAGAATCCTAATCCTGACAAGTAACTCACCTGTCCCTGACAGCGACAGTTTGGAAAGCTCAAATAATCGCATGACGACTAGGCGTTCCAAGTCATCGAGCGCAGCACGATACCTGACGATATTTGCCTCCATCTTGAATTGGGTGTATTCTTGCCCACCTATCTCCCATCGTGCCTCCACAGCGAGTTGGATTTCTATGTGTGCCACTAGCGCCTCAGCATGCTGTAATTTTGCATACGAGGAATCAACCCGAATTCGAGCATGGGCAAGAGCTTCATTCATCTTCTGTAAGTTGCCGGCAGCAATTTCAGTGAGAGCGTTATTGGCAACTTCACGTGCTAAGTCCCAATCAGTCCTAAGTTCGTAAGTTCGTAAATATCAGAATTAGTCACTTCGCAAATAACAACAAACCTTCGTTCCGCTAACTCATCGAGTGCCTCAACATAGCGTATACAAACCTGGTCTCTCACAGGTGGCTGCTTCAAGCTATTGAGATAAGAGCGTTCCTCCTCAAGGTAACGAGGGAAGTCATCATCAGTAATATTCAGCTCGGCTTTGATGGCAGTCAGCTCATCAGTCAGGGTCTGAATTGATTTCAGTGCTTCTCGATAGTGGTTCCACAGAAAGTTGCCTGAGGAATGTTAGTGTCATCATTGAGGTACGCAGTCAGGAAACACTTACTAAGGGCGGCATATTTGTCATCATTCCAAAATGCGAAGTGTTGCTCAATTGTTTGATGCCTGTGGAAAGTGCTTGCGTGTCGGGTGCCGCGAGCGAGTGCATTTGATGCCGAGAATATGTGCTCACAGCCCTCTCCTTCACTGTGTCCAGTTCCTGGAATATACATGGGATGCCAGTCAAGTTGACATTTCCGATTATGAGCGTGCCCATGAAAAGCCCCAACCATAAGACGAAACCCAAGTTGGTGTGCTTGTGGCCCTAGGGAACTATTGCCTAGTGTCTTTGTAAATGCGCATCCAATATCATATGCACATGCACCATTCTTGCCATAGACAGCAAGAAGTTTGTCAATGATAGCAAGCGGATATTTCGCCCTAATATATCAGTAGAGAAAATGAAACTTAGTTGATGAAAAATAAACTTACAATTCGCCACTTCGGATCATGTCGCAAGCTAGAAGTACGAAGCGATGACGACATGCAGCAATGAAGATGCCTGATTCATCAAATACGGAAAACATTTTCTTGCGTGTTTCCGGACCAGCGTTTTTCCACCGATCTGCGCAACTGAATGAACCAAGTGTAGGGTTAGTTTCGACGGCTGGATCATCTTCCAAATAGCTGCCTTCTTCTGGCACTGCCTGTATGACACATTGAGAAAATTATCATAAAATTTAATCTAAAACTAACTGCTTGTGCCCTGACTTCGCCATTGAACTTGTCTACGGTCTCAGGATCAATCCAAAAGTCAGAGCGAGCCTTACGAGGGTCGGGTCGTGCATTCGTCCCATATATTGTGGAGTCCCATCTCTTCAAGCTGTTATTGCCATCAATTGATACAAGCCAGTTGAATTCAAGTTTGGGCTCGTCCTCGAGTGTGTAGAAGCATGCAGGACATGAGTTCAGAAGGCGCCAATGTGGAGTGTCTTGTTTGAGGGCTGCGCGAAGACGTTGATCAACACGATGAAGAATTTCTAAATATACATCATAAGCGGCTGATAATTGCATCGTAAGGTACGGTCGGTAAGGGATCTGTTAAGACATCATTATGAGTTACATAATTGCCTAGACAAACACGTACTCACATCATGAAGGAAGCAAAGGGTTCTGCACTGCGCTTGAAAACTGAATGTGGGACACACTCGATGTGCCTGGCGGTATGCAGCAAGAGTGCGCAGAGATATAGCGACATTCGGATACAACGGTGCACATCCAATATAGCCATGGTATATCAATGTCTCGTTAGGATACTTGTGGAAGGGCTGTGGTTGAAGGGAAGAGCGCTCTCGTCCTGTACAACACATTAATTATTATAAATGAAACAACATGGCCAATACGCACGAAATATATCAATGAGCTCAATCTCGCTCAGTGAAACACATTGGGAATCAGCAGAAGGTAATGGTGAACCCGTTCCTTCGAAGTGTGGCATGCCATCCCCCGAGTCCCGGTGGCGATAGTCTAAATACGCCTTCACAAGGTTGTCCATTTGAATGTTCCAGTGATTAGTTTGGTTTTCCACACGGTCTGTGCGAGTACGAGGATCTACATAGCGGCTGCAGATGCGCAGTGGGTGAGGTAGTATAGATAGTGAAGGGAGGACACTGACCATCCACTGATGCTAGCAATTTCATGAGCAAGTCCTTCAAACGCCTCGTATTCACCCCCCACATGACTAAAATCTAAACCCTCTTCTCCTGGGGGAGCTGTATGTTGAACCAGTGGCTCGGTATCTATTCCATGGTCGGTGATCATGTTCTCGACCATCTCGCGGTCCTCCATTGACATCTCTATCAGCAAAGGGTGAGACGAAAGTGATAGACAGTAGCAAAATTTACATACCCTGAAACTGAGCCTGGCGGCTTGCTGACGACACCGCGAGGCGCTCAGTTTGCTTGCCAGTGGTCAGCACGTGTGACTGGCGATCCCGCCCTCTGAAATTGTGTGAAATGACAGATCGAGAGAGGCCTTTCAGCCTAGAGGATCCCGTCCCGCGGGACATGATGGATAATGCAATCTGACTGGGGCGAGGAGGGTGGCTTGCAGACAAGGGACGGTGATAGGACACGATCCTGGTGGAATTTTGAGTGTGTAAGCACGATGGGGAGCTAGGAGAACGTCCAGAACAGAGCACAGGTAATTAGATTGTCGCCGATCGTTTGCTGTACCGTCCGGCGATGTTGTCGATGTGGAAGGGGAAGGAAGAGGGGCGTCGCACATGTTGCAGGTAGAAGCGTGAGAAGATGCGAGCAGCACTGCTTGCAAACTCCCACGCGTGCTCCATGTTGAACATAGCCAAAGGCCTCCCATCCCTACCTAGTATAAAATACTTTCT
>Ga0153975_1000726_pt1 | contig 10642 bp, 12 predicted proteins | sample TSGA059MetaG_FD_104694 | JGI IMG/M metagenome (GOLD analysis project Ga0153975, IMG submission 104694) | Attine ant fungus gardens microbial communities from Georgia, USA - TSGA059 MetaG | ecosystem: Host-associated > Fungi > Mycelium > Unclassified | place: USA: Georgia, Yuchi Wildlife... | reverse complement strand
TTCCAAGGGTCGTTGTCATTGATATATATATTGTTGTTGTTGTTGCAGTCATTTTTCATTTCATTCTCTGTTGGTTTGGTTTCAAAGAAGTGACTCGATGTGTTCGGATTGAGCCGCCTAGGGTCGAACTCAAAAGGCAACTTTTGAGTTATGCGGTCCCTGCGTGCGTCCCGGTGCGCTTGGATCGAGGGAAAGGGAGGCGTAATACCACGGCGCACCAGGTACCGGGTTTCCGGGCGTGACGAAAGCTTCGGATAGTAAGTACATACTTATCATTGATAGTGCCAGCATCCGAAAGAGGGGTATAACTGTGATTTGCCACCTGCAATACTAGCTATCTCCAAAGTTACGTTCGCGACCCACCACTGGCGAATTTGTCAGTGGTCGGTGGGTCTGGGCGCAATAGGTAGTTCTTTGCGGTCACGAAACAACCGTAACTTAGGGGACAACAGGCTCGGGCAACGTGGCAATTGCAATCAGTCTTCTTCATAGTATGACAAACGTGTCAGGTTTATTGAAACCATGTGATTCAGAGTGGATTAAAAACAATTATGAACATGTGTTGACGATGGTATGCGAATAATGACGAGTCGTTTGCTTGGCGAGTGGAATAAGTCTAAAATATAGCGACACCACATGATAAATTGAACGGGAAACCCGAAAGAAGATGAGAATGGTAAGGCCAATGAGTTTACGCAGCGATTTGCGCCACTGGATTCTTGAAAGGGAAATGCGAATAACGGTTGTGCGACTTATGGGGCTGAGAACGTGTATTTGAATGAGGTATGGGAATGGGGAATGAACGCAGCAAATCGAGTGTGGATGAAGTGTTATGTGATGCTTTTGAGGGTGGGGGTGAAACAACGATTTCCATGTGCTCATTTTGTGACTTGAGGACAGGATTGAATGAAGGGTTCGGCAAAGCCTCAGGAGTGAGAGGTGCTGGAGAGCTCCCAGAGGACGAAGAATGGGGGCTAGATGGATCCAAAGGTGGGCAATGCGCTTGGTGTGAATGGTATTGTGAGCGTGAGTGCGCGTGTGATGGGGTGAAATCTGCAAGGCGGCGGAAATCGTGGGAAGGAAGAGCGACTGATGATAAGCCATCGTGGTGACTCAGGATGTCATCTTCGGTAACGGACAGATCGAAATCCAGAACATCGAGGAACTCTCGCTCGATTCTGCCAACATCACGTTTCCCGAAAACACCAGTGCAAATAGCCCAGTGTACATTTTTGAGTGTGGAATCATTTGAAAACTGTCAGAAGAAAGATTAGTCAGGGAAAGCATGGGAAGTTAAGGTAGAGTATGTACCTTGCTCGCGACCATTATGGCGCCGAGGAAGACGCGCTCGCACGCCCATTCTTCAAGGGCGATTTGGAGATGAGGTTTGGCGCGATTGATGTAAACTAGTGATACGAGGAGAGTAGGAAGAGTGACTTCTGCTCGTGTAAGGACATTTGAGACAAAGGTGGTGAATTTGGAGTGTTGAGAGTGGCGGGAGGCTTTGTGACTACGACGAGATGAAGATGGACGACCCATCGCGTAGTCAACTGTGTCAACAACACAATCTACGACATATTCTAAGATTTTGGTTAGGGCGAATAAATATTGCGGAAGAGGAGAGAACATACCAATAACAGGTCGTGAAACCTTTATTTCGAGGAGCTCCAAGAGAGCAGGTGAATGCAGGGCAGGATCGACAAGGCTAGCCTTGTGTATTGGGGATGTAGTGGTTGAGGATGAAAAGACCATGGCTGTTTGTCTGTCAGTAGGATAAGAAAGATGACTGGGACGGGACAGCTTTGAGGAATCATGGTGAAAGGATTGTGTGGTATATAAAGGGCCACCGGATGGGAGGAAACAGTGAAAGAGCCGGGATCGGTCAATTACGAAAAAGGGGAAGAGTGACACAAGCGATTAGAAAGGAAAGAACCAAGCCACTTGCGGCACTAAGGCCAAGTCACCACAAGTTGATGATGCACCGGGGCATTACAAATCCGTACATCCGACCCGATTACTAACATTTAAGTCATAATTTTAATTCGGCATCCTGCGGCACAGCATAACAAGCCGCGCTCTACGCAGTCCATTATTTGCCGGTACCTTCTAGCTGACATACTGACAGACTTACTCGGAGTCTGCTCGATAACTCGCTTCTCTGCCTTGGAACATTCACCCAGTGTGCCACCGCGCTCAACATCGTTCATCGGCTGCCTGTGTCCCGAGTGGAACGTTGAACCCGCTTACCCGCCACCCATCATGCCAATATGGATTATTCTGTCCAAGTACCAATAATAAGTACATTCCAGATTCCCGCCACATCGTCCAACATGCATATGTACAGCATTAATTTAGCTTGCGAATCATAATCGTAATCTTATCCCATAATCAGCTTTGACTGTGTCGGCTAGTACTGCGCCTTAGGTGGCCGGTTCGGTATATATAAAATAGAAACTTCCAAGTCATGCTGACACGAGTTCTGGAAATAATATCTACGAAACTGTGGGGAACTATCCATCCACAGCTGACCGACTCCGGCCCATGTGGGCCCCACTGGCTCGCCTTTTATTTCCGAGTGGACCCACCATCTTTGCTGCTAACGTCTTTGTCTTGCTCTCTTTGATCATATTGGGAGTGCGAATGACGATTCCATCGGCTTTGCTTGGTGAGTGTGCCGTGTGTGGCGCTGTCCGATTTTCAAGCAAGGGGCGACGTCACTGAGTCACAGTAAGGAACATTACTTAATCGAGTGCGGAGATGCCTTTCCTCCGTCCCATCAGCATCGCGATTAGTACGCGACCCTCTTTTGTATCTGATTCTCAGTCAAAGTTATATTTCGTATCCATCGTCTTCGGCGTCGATTCTATTGCGGAATCAAGCTGTACTACGTACTACCTAGTGTGTAGAATGAACGATACCCGGCGCTGTCCCTAAGGCACAAGATAGCCGTTGAATTAAGGTCGTGTACAGCACCACAGGGGGTTCATGATAACGGAAGGTAAAATCTGCGATGTACTGAGTATGAACAACTTTATGTATATTATACACAACTTGATTCCAAAAGGAATACGTATTCCACAGAGGGTTCCTGTATCGTGCCGCCATGTCCCCACACCAATGTCACCCGGTAATCAAACAAATGAAAACTCAAAACCAACTCGCGGGTTCGAGGTTCTCTCGCCAAGGTCAGGTTGCAACCAATAGTATGTCATGTGTCAATCATGCAGCGCCCGTCACTGCACTCCCACTAGTACTCGCACCTCCACTAGCTGCGTTGCCACCCGCCTTTCCACCACGGTTTTTGCTGCCTTTGGGCCGACCTCGTGGACGCTTGGTAGTGACAGGTTGAACCTCCGTCGGACCATCGCTTGCAGTGCGCTTCTCGCCATTTACCCGGCGATCACGCAGATACCTGTCCACAGTAGCAGAATATCAGCGCACGATCGAGAAGATAAGGGAGTTGGGACAGAAACATGGTATAAATACGGATGGTATGCCGCACGCACGCGAGAGCTCAGGAACCTCCCGATTCAATAATGGTCAATCTTTCACTCAAGAGGAGCGCCGAGCAACGCGTGGTAGCACCACACTTCTCGGCCCGGATGCAAAGTAGACTTACTGAGATGTTTTCTCATCAAGCTTGGTTTGAAGTGGAGGGAGCGCGGGTTGACCGAGCTCTGCCCGAAGACGATCGACGTCCCTTTTGGCAACAGTATATTCACCATCTTGGAGAGTTTGGATTTGTTGCCGTAGGTCTGCGCATCTGTCAATAGCACAGTCGATGAGGGACGGACTGCGCAGGGGGAACGTGGGAAGGACTACGCACTCTCGTGTGATGGATGCTTCGAGGAGATCCACCTTCGGGGAAAATGAAAGATGACACATGTGCGTGAGTGGTGTCCTTAAATGGTACTAACAGATGGTACCTTGTCACGGTCTGCATTTATCTGCGAGAGTGGCCAACGTTTCATTTAGTGGCGCAAGCCAAGTAAGAGAAATGCATACCTCTGCGAGTGCAGTAAGTAACCGTGCGCGTTCGCTGTCCAATCTGCATAGACATATTAACAATTACTGCTAGTATATTAGAAGCAGAGATGAAAGAAGCACCACGCTCAGATGTGATGAGATGAGATGAAAAACGAAACAAACGCTAGTTTGCGGGGGGAAAAAAGGTAACACGTACCGATTCTTCTGTTCTTTTATATCCTGTATTGCCTTATCTTTTTGTTCGAGGGTATTGTGGGCGGCAACTATGTTAGCGGTGTGCAGTTGCAAAGTCAGGGAGTGTTTTCTGGCCAACAGCAAATATAAGTGTTGTACGGTGTCGAGGACGCGCACAACTTACTTGAGTTCTGCTGTCTTCGCTAGCTGCACGAGCTCAGTCGTCCAGTCGCCAGTCGCCACAAGTGGCTGCGACTTTAGCGGTACAATCGAGGGAGCTACAGTAGGTGGAGTAGTTGTGGTTGCATGCGGTGCTATGGTGCTAGGGCCAGCAGCAGGTGCGGGCAATATCATTTGGCCATAATCACTGGACGTTGCAACTGAGAACTGTTGATACATTGCAAATGCAGACAGCTGCGATGAAGGGCCCTGGGGTCTCTGAAGCGTGTGTTAGTGTGGTTGGGTGTACAAAGTCCTGGGACTCCGTGCACTGCCAGTGTGTTTGTCATTGTTAGAAACCAAAGCCATAGGGCACACACATTCGGACGCGGAGTTCCTCTTGGCAGGTCGCCCATTGTCACAATCTAAGTGTCAATGCCCTCAATAGGGGAACGTTAACATCTAGATTGCAACGTTACCACTGGCGATTTGGAAGTATATGCCGCGATGTATTAGAAGCTGGAAAGACGCTGCATCTATTAGGGCATGAAGTAAATGTCCAAACACTAGAGCTTTCTTGGTCGACGAATATTGTCAAGGCTTGATAACGGGCACCCCGAGTACTTGATGAATATACTTAGTGCTTACTTGTAGTACCAAGCAATATCAGTAGTTCTTAAATTATCTACGTCAGAAAGCTGTGTACTTCAACTCCAAGTTCATCTTGCCTCCGCTACTCATCACGATGAGCATCCTCAGGCCTTTCAAAGCGAACGATCTGTTCAGGTTCAATAACATGTAAGTCCACTATTCTCTGACCTACTAGTCATGTACTCAATCTCAGAAGCAATCTGGACGTCTGGACAGAGACTGTGATATTGCTCATATCTTCGTTCATCAATCTCGTCTTACACCTTTTTCTTACAGTACGGCGTCACCTTCTACCTCACCTACCTTTCCCGTTGGTCAGACCTCTGCTTCACTCAAGAGTCACCAAACGGGCGATTACAAGGTTATAGTGCGTGATTCATTCCTTCTGTCCGTTACCAATCCAACTTGAAAAATCAAACTAATATTTCGAAAAAGTTCTGGGCAAGGCCGAAGGCGTACAAACAGATTGGCATGGTCACATTACGGCCGTAACCGTTGCTCCCGAGTACCGCCGTCTCTCTCTAGCGCGAAACATGTGCCAGCGCCTTGAATTCGTCTCAGATGAAGTATACAAGGGGTTCTTTGTGGACCTTTTTGTGCGCTGTAATAATGTATCCGCCATCAATATGTATGAGGGTATGGGGTATAGCGTGTATCAACGGGTGAGAGAATACTATGGTAATCTGGGAATAGGGAAGGATGGACGAGACGAGGAAGATGCGTTTGGTGTGTATCCGTGCACTGCTGTTTGGACTGTTACTAATGCGCCTGATCAGATATGCGGAAACCGCTATCACGGGACGTGCCGCTACGATCCATACGGACTAATGGTCGAGACGTGATAGTCAGTGCCCAGGATGTCTCTTAGACTCGGCCAAGGTAGACGCGCTTTGCAGTTTCTCGGTCATACAACTACTGCCTCCATTGCAATGCATCGGAAACATCATATACTAAGCGGTGGAGGGTCATCTGGCCCAAGAGCAGCTAGCTCCTCATCATAAAACTTTATCAATGCAGCTTCGTCCGCGCAGATCTCCTGCAATTTAATCCGAATTTCTTCCGCTGCAGCTTCGGGTTTCTGCTCCTTACTCTTCATCGCGCTTCCCATACGACCCGGACCCAATAACCGGTTAGTCAGGAACAGGAATCCCTGCGAGCCACCTAGCACCTGCACAAAGGCTGCTCCAGACTTATGCACAAACTGCGAATGTTTGAATGGTGCTCGGCGATAAGAGTATGAGACATCTACATCCTTCGGGTAAAGGTTTGTGGCTTCCACATCGAGGACGAAGTCGAAGCGTCTCAGAAGTGCATACTCGAAGTAATGTGTTGTATGCGTGCCTTCGGGTACCCTCTTCTCGAGACCTGGGACGATGGGGGGAGGTATCGCCAAGCGCAACGGGAAGCAAGACTGGAATGCGTTGCGTTCTCGGATGTCACCAATTTCCATGACGTAGGCCTCGACTAATTTTAAGCCGTATCTCTCGATCGCACGACTCCACTGTCGAAGCGAGTCTTCAATACAACGCGCAGTGGAGCCGATCCATTGCAGCTCGAAGTGAAAAACTGTCCCAGGGTTGTGAATGATGTCATGGTGGAGAACTACCGATTCAGCCTGGTCACTCCTCTGATAGATGACTTGAGTCAGGGCATTTGCTGAAGATAAGTTCGCGTACCTTAGTAGGGTCAACGTCGATGACCATGGTCTGGCTGAGGATCAAACACTTCCTATTCCGTCTAGGACTTAACCCATTGGGTCTGGTACTAGAAGGGTAATATGCCGCTGGTCTACTGACGCTGACATCATCCCCATTCATATAACGGGATTGCTTCATCCAGCCTCCCCTTGGGGTGCTGACAGTCGCGTATTCATCATTTAACTGATAGAAGTAGTGCCTATCGTGGAATGACAAATGAGCCTACGTCATGCATAAAACATCCAAAGAACTGACCCATCTAGAAAGCCATGGCGACCTCGGACGTGAGTGAACAGACCTTGTTCGAGGAGCCTCGTTCCCCATTCGGCACCATGTTCTCTTGACGATACGTCGCGGAATTCGCGCACGAGCCATGAAACGAAGTCAAACCCAGTGAAAGAATCAGGGTATTTTGCCTTATGCCAGTGATGAAATTTAATCGATACACCGTCCTCTTCACGCATGAGTTTCGCAACCATCGAAAGAGGGGTATCCGCGATTTCCCTGGTACTCTGCATTTTCTTCTTCAGTGGTCCTGCGGCATGTATCTCGTCAAGCTGTGCCATCAGCGACTCATCCATGATCGAGTGTGCAGGGCCGAGAGTCGTAGGAAGGAAGCGTACGGGTGCAGCGGGTGAACCACGCTCGTCTGGAGCCTGCCACCGCAGTTTTGTGAATATTTCGGCAAGCTTGTCGATGCCCATCAGTCGGATTTCTTCGTCATTGAGCTTGTCTCCAGAGGGCCCTACATTTCCCTCGGGGACGACAGTCGGAATAACCACGAAGCGCGTTCGCCAGTACCTCAAGGATTCATTGAACTGGTGTTCATAGCCAGCAACCAACATGTCCAATCTAGTGGAATAAATCAGCACTTTGACAACGCTCGGAAATTAAAGAAACTTGCCTATTCCAACCGAAATTTTCCAGCCCATGTGACACGAACTTCGTCTTTAACTCCGTATACCCTACTCCTTGCTTGGGCCAGATGAGACACTCGTACTCGAAAGGTTGCGTCGGCGGCATTCTTCTCACATACCGCCGCACTTGGATCGCTTCGCCAGTGTAAGATATCCGGTGTATCTCGTTGCTCATGCTTAAGTAAACGGGCAGACTAGTGGACTTGAGCACTTCCGCCGCCCCAGCCGGCTTTGGCGAAGCATCATCCTCGCCCATGAAAGATTTCGTCCGCCGCATAGCCGATTGGTCTTCAACATCGCCCGTTTTGCGCGGTTGCAAAACAAACTGGAACCCTTGGGCGAGTCGGACGGCCACCATTCCGCGCATCACAGTGAGTGCCCACGCACGCCGTACTTCATCGGCGTTCCCCCGGACAGAAGGCGGCTTCACGAGGAAGGAGCGCATCTCCGATGGATCAACGACAAAGTCGTACGAGAAGACATCGTATGAAGATTCCAGCTCCGAGTTACTGGGAAAGTGGTCCGTCGTGAGCGGCAGGCACCCCGGAGTGACCATAGATTTCCACTTCACCTCATGCTTGTACATGGGAGTAGGAAATACATGCTGCCAGCGTCTGGCAAGTGACGACTGCGCATATGAGACTGCAGACTGTGGTCGTGACGGATTTGTACGAGAACTCGACAATGGGGACGAGGACGACAAGGGCAAGTTTAGTGAGTTTAGTGTCGTACTGCGTCTCTTCCCAAAGGTGCCTTCATCACGAGGAGGGGTATTTAATGGAGAGTAACGACTCAGGGAGCTTCGATTTGGAAGAATGCTTTCTTCCTCGTATGTTCTGCTCAGAGTCGATCGACCAGATGCACCGTGCAAGATGGCCATAGGCTGAGGGGACCGAGAAAGCGAGGCATGAGCTATAGAGGTGGGGTTTGACGCGATCGGGACGCGCGTGCTTGGAGTGGGAGTGGTCGGGTTTGAGACGGATGAAGCAGAAACGAGTGTCGTCTGAGATTCACCGGCGCTTCTTTGGAAGGGATTGTAGAACCAAGAAGAAGCTATTTTGGCGAGACGCGAAGAGCTCGCGTTGCGCGATTGCTGGTCACTTCCAGGAGAAGATGTCGCGACAGATGTATTTGTTCTTACTGATCGTATGGAGGATTGCGGAGATGTGCTGGCGTTGCCGATGCCGGTAACAGAGAGTAGCGGTCCTTCTTCATCGCCTTCAGGAGGCAGTTCCATGATGATCTTTCTGGGACTCTCTTCAATCGGTGCGATGCGCGAAGACACGATGGAATTGCGTTGCGAAGCCAGCCCCCGTCTTTCACTTACTACCGATGAACGGTATGACGCAGCCAATATGGTCCCGGTACCCGAAGAGGAGTACGAGGTACGCGAACTGTTGAGCGGGCGAGGCTCTTTCTTCCAGACGAATATATCCATGTCAGCTTGATCTGCCTCTGCTTGTGTTGGACAACGATCTTCTGCAAAGCTATCTCGAGGAGGTGTGGCGTACGGGTCGGGTATCTCTGGAAGGTATGGCACCTCTATTCCAGATAGGACGTCATACCCAAGAAGTCCAATCATCTGTATTTCGTGCATTTTTGCTCGGGCGACGAATCTGGAAGTGCCATCAGATTGAATGAATGAATAAGCTCAAAAAACAGACCTATCCTCGCGTATAGGTAGATAAATCTGCTTCTCCCAGAATGAAACCCCGATCCAGAATGGCTCCCACCAGAAGGTAGTCTTCTCCCTCCTGGTCTCATCTTGGTCTTCATCACCTCCCCACAGCGGATCTAGGGCTCGACTGCCACCCCTCCCTTCCTTGTCCGGACGTGGCATATATCCCTTGAAAGCAAATATAGGCGTCTGGTGCAAAGGACGTTTTGCTAATGATACGAGATCCAAACCGAAGCCCTGGTCGAGCATACGAGTGGTAGTTAATCTGAGTAATTGCTTGGACACCTTGTAATAGCCTGTACCAGGAGTGATTAGAATGGTCGCTGCTCCAGTAAGGGACAATGAGCGATCAATGTAGTGCGTCTCATTTGGATTGAGACCCAGATTAAGAGCCTCCAAAATAGGTCCGTCGTGTGCATACGATAGCTGGCCAACAAGTCTAGCTTGCTCTGGTGCTTTAGATTCGACAGAGGCTTGATGGTAGTGGTGAGTGAGCAAAATGTCCCTCTGGAAAGCCCAAAAGGAGACTTTGAGTCCCACAAGTGTGGGTTTCCAGTCGTGGATGACCTCCAAGTCAGTGATAACCTTGTAGAAATCTTTGTACCATCGACCATCTTCATCCTCTCTTAGAGGCCCTGCAGCATATTCTAATTCGGAGTCGTCGTAGTATACCCTCGAGATGAGCACGATAGTCACTGTGTGATTTGTGCCAGCCTCGCGCCACTTGGCGAATAGGGCGGGTAGAAACGAATGTACGATTTTCTCGTTGAAGCGTTCCCCATCCCCTGCAAATTCCCAGAGCTCACGGCAAACTTGAATGAAGATTGTCACCTTCGCCGAGAGTGACCTGTAGATCGCTTTGGTAGTGGATGTAACGTATCCTGCTGATACCTACGAATATACCTTGAGCACATCAGAGAAGTAGAAAATTGTAAACCTACTTTTCGGCCATTGACATAGATGGTTTGTATCTTGGCAGCGATGACGCTTATGAAGGATATTTCTTGCTCGACGAAAATACACTGCCCTACAAGGTGTTCGGCTAGTCTCCACATTTCATTTCGACCGAGGTATTGGTCCTGAAATGTGAATTCGATATAATCTGCACAATACAGCTGCTTGTCTACCTGTCATGATTATGAGCATACCTTTAATCGATGACAAGGATGCAAATTACTTTCGTTACGGTCACCTCGCCATTATTCTTTATCCCAAACGCGTCTGCGACATTCTTTGGAAGTGAAATCTATTGCAGCGAGGTTGTCTGAGCACGACTTCACAGTGATTGAGGCAGAACAGACACCTGTAACGCAGGTTTCGAACATCCTTCATCCTTTGGGACCATGAACAGATATCCAGCAGTAGCATCTCCGGAATTG
>Ga0153975_1000725_pt1 | contig 10645 bp, 8 predicted proteins | sample TSGA059MetaG_FD_104694 | JGI IMG/M metagenome (GOLD analysis project Ga0153975, IMG submission 104694) | Attine ant fungus gardens microbial communities from Georgia, USA - TSGA059 MetaG | ecosystem: Host-associated > Fungi > Mycelium > Unclassified | place: USA: Georgia, Yuchi Wildlife... | reverse complement strand
ATCCAGTCTGGCCATCTCGAGGGTGAACCAGGGGCAATGCGGAGTGCAAGCGATGTGATCTGCAGACGATCACTAGAGGAACTTCAATTTACATAAAGATTGAACTCACTGCGACAAACAACTCGCGGCATACCACCTTGCCTTTGCCGGTCAATATCGAATGCGAGGTGAGCTTGAGCAGCAATTCGCGTAACATTTCAGCGTTTTCCTCGGGAAATGAATCCCTTGGGTGGCTCATCAGTATCATTATAAGAGGGAGAGGATTGTAATGGACTTACCAATCCCGCATAATCTTGACTTGAGCAGTATGAGCACCGAAGAACTGGACATTTGGGTCTGGATGGTTGAGGAAAGGAACAATGAGCCCCCAGGGCCCCATGCCTCAGGTCGTTTCTGTATATCGACTAGCTCTTGCCAGTGGATCCGCCTTTGTAGTTATGTAATACTGAGTTGCTACTTCGAACTTCGAAACGAGCGGCGCGGCGCGGCAATAGCTTGTAACACTTACATAAAGGACGTAATAAAACATCACAGTTGTCAGCGTTAGGCTTATCAAGAACAGTGACACTTACATACGGCTTACCAGAAAGACCCTACCCCCACAGTCATACGGCTCACTACACAAGGACGCGCATCTGTCCCTAGTATATTAGGGTCACATGGCGAAAACAAGGTCAATACTGATCTCGCCGTTGTCAGTGTGGCCAAGGGCAAGAACAAGAACTAGGTCGACGTAGCGGTTCCCATACATGTTCTCTCGTCGAAGGCACCAAAAACGCAGTCGAAGCCTGAGGCCTGATCCTGCGACGCAGTATGAAGACTATTAGAAGACGTTTAGGACGAACGTGTTACTCGTCCAGACATTGAGTCACCATCTGTCTGAGTTGTATTATATTATGCCTTCGGTTTTTGGATGCAGGCTCTTCTGGCCGCTGCTGTAACGCGAGCGTTATTTTAAGAAGCTTGTTTAACTGTTTTGCGAGTGGGACTAGTGCAGCCGTGAATGGTTACATGGTGTTCATGCTCGAAGGTATCGCTGGACTTGCGTGTACGTCAGAAGCTTCTCTCTTTTCACTCATCCATTCATTCGTTTTTATTCATATGCTTCATCGGCTTGACTACCTATATGCTGGTACGCTTGTTTGCAGGGGAAGAGGATGTTCTAGAGCTCGGATATGATACATGATATATGGATACCTGTATGAAGAAGCTGTTCTGGTCAATCTTGGACATTGATGTTTTGTTTGTTTTGAGGAGCAAAAGGACATCTGATAGCCTTGTTCCGTAGGCTCGCTTTGTTCTGAGTAGATACATACTGCAGTTTATCTATGTACTTATGTCACTTATGTAAAGAGGCGCGGAAGGAGCTGTGGTGTTTTTCAAGCTTGAGCCTTTAATGTTTGAATGCTTACGCTGGCCATCATGACCTTAACTGCATAAATTGCCTTCTCGGTGAAGGTCGGATACATTATACATAAGAGATTGAGTACCAGGTGCTGTGGATACACCAATGTGGTGCATTCCACAGACTAGATAGACCTCCCAACTAGTGTCTAAAACACGATGCGACGTAAGAACGGTGATCGATGAATCATGATCGACGGGATAGCGCAAAATATCGACAATGAACTGAAAAGTACAAGAGAACTTGGCGCAATGACAACAATAGTCAATGCACTGTAACTCTATTGATGATCACCAGTGTCTTGAGCATTATTGGCGTCTTGGGGATGATTGGTGTCTTGAGCATCATCGGCGTCTGGAGGAATAGATACGCAGCAGATGAACAAAATGCCACGAGTCCACCATGTAGGATTCTTGATGCGCCTTGCCTTGTCACTAGCGCGCTCTCGTCGCGGAGCAACATACAATGCCTAAACAGAAATCATTGAACATTCAACAATAAGCAAACAAACCAGACATACCTGTTTGTCTCGAACTGTAGCGACTTCGACAGGACGAGGATGGTTCTGCTGGAGTTCCATTGATTGATTGGTGTCGCGATATCGGTGAAAGAGAGAGGAAATTTGATTGAAGAGGGAGTGTGGAGGTGATACCGAGGAACGAGGAGGGCGAGGTGCAGAGGAAGGAGAATGAGTGCCGGACGTCTTAGGGCGCGGATATTGGACAAAGAAGGGATGAGTTGAATGTCCACAACGTACCTGAACACCACCCCGCACGTCATCAAAAAAGCGTGGCGGTAGTCGAGAGGTGTACTCGGGCTTGGTTAGACGTCGGGGAGTATTGATCTAAAATGTGGATAGTTACATTCATGGCCAAGGTTGGCAAGGGGGCCACGTACGTCCATTAACGACTTTGGAGTCGTGACATGCGAGTGAGAGATCAGTGTGATCTGCACCAAATAGACCTATAGAACATACCTTCTGTTTCAGTACATCTTGCGGCACCTGAAAGTGAGCACTGTCAGTGATGTGACGAAGCACTAGCTGACGTGTTTACATCGTGAGTGGACAAGAGGTCTTCAAGGCCAGCATCCTTTAGGGTCGTATGAATGTCCCATACGTACGCGTTTGTGTCACGACAACCCGTGACTAGCTGCTTTCCATCAGCAGAAATGGCTGCGCTATCGACAATGTCTTTATGCTGGATGGGTGGACCAACTGGGAGATTCGTGTCGAGATTCCATAAACGCGCTGTGTTATCCCATGATCCACTCGCAAGGAGGCGGTCGTTCTGAAACAAGGAGAGACAGTTGACAATCCATGTGTGACCCTCCAGAATGGCGATTTGCTGCCATGTGGCGGTGTCGAATATCTCAATCGAGGCATATGACCCGATGATAAGCTTCTTTTGATCGGAGGTCCATGCCAAACTCCAGAGTGGATCATCGAGTTTGATTGTGGAAAGCAGGTTGCCTGTCTTTGCATCCCAGATTTTTAATGCAATCTCGTCGTAACTGCCGGTTGCAATCTTTGTTGTGTCGGGTGAATAGATCACCGCGCACACTAACCGGTGCCCGGTGTTGATTGGACCTATAACTGTGTCGCCACTCTCGACATCCCATACTCTGGTCGTCCCATCATAAGACCCACTCACTACCCGCTCACCATCTACACTCCAGCACAGCGACTCCACAGCGTTGGTATGTCCGGTCCATCTAGCCACAACTCTCTCGGTCTCGACGTCCCACAACTTCACTTTCCCATTGCGACCTCCGCTAGCAATGGTCTTGCCGTTTGGAGACAACGCTATGCTCCACACTGCGTCTTCACCATCACCGCCATCACCACCTTCGTCATCATGCCAGTCATTGCCAATTTGCATGCCGCTTTCTAGGCTCCATAGTCGAAGTGAACCATCATAGGAACCTGTGATGATCTGTCGTCCGTCGCGCAAATACACAACACCTGCCACCCCCTTAGTATGGCCCCGCATGGTCTGTAAAGGCTTTATCCAGGATGTGGCTTTGGATGGAGGAGGCATGGTGGGTGCTGTGCGTCTCAACGATGATTGATCGTATATGAGAGCAGCCAACTAGGGTCTTTAGAGTAGAACGAGTTGTTCGGAGGGCAGATGTTTCTGGTGAGTCGACACACCTATCTTCTTTCACCTCAGTTCTGATTAATATATGCCCACGAACTATTGCTCATCACAAAATTTCCTTTGAAAGAATCGATCTTGACTCACTGGACGTTTCTCAATTCGCAGGTCACCTTTTGAGGATCTGGGCAGTGGTCAACAAAAGCGCCCAATGTATGGATTTACTACTCACGTCCAGCACCGTTCAGCAATCAACACCAGTCTTTAACAAGAGGGATGGCCTGAAAACTGAGACGGTTGACGTTTTGTCTGGAGTAGTAGAAGCTAGGAATGTTCGTGGAAGCAGTCCAATAATGTGCGTCCCATGCGTTATCTTCGTGTTTGTTACACAGTTTAACAAATGCTGTGTATATCAAGCGCTCGTACCCGAGTCCTACCGCTAGGAACTATATCTGCATCTGTATCTTAGCATATTGTCTACCTTAGGCAGGCTCCACAAACTTCCAACATACTACACGTCATTGCCACTTCCCCAGGCTCCGTTCGCATGGTAGGTCTGTAGGTCATCGCTAACGTCCATGCCTCCTCCAACCGATGCGAAGAAAGGTCCTTCCAAAGTAAACCATCGGTGTCTAATCTCCATCCTAGCAATGACCACAGCTTGTACAGCGCCAACTCAAGCAATATGGCCCTCATCAAACCTTCATTCTGAATCTCATGTCACTCTGACGACCCGTCTCATTCTTCCTTTCCTCGTACTCAATAGTCCCCTAGCCACACAGAGGTCACTTATTTTTTGTTCGCCACAAAGCAAGCATATCCCGAAATGCATGTACTTGCCGATTTATCATCAATGTTTTTTTTATGTTGATATGATGGCGTGTGCGGAGGGAAGCGGTGAGTCGTTTTTGATTATGACTTCAAAACAGGGCCAGCAGCTTGATCCCTCGTAGGTGATCGCTCTTGCCTTCTCCATCGCATCTCGCCAGTCCTTGCCTGTTCATGCATTAATCTCCAGGTTTCATCATCTGAGTGAGCCGTCCGTCATTCAATCATGTGATGATGCGTCGTCCGCCAGGCAAATGGGCAACGCCAGTGCTACCGAGCGGGTATCATGCCATCATACCGTCTCCGAGGCGGTGGGCAACGTATGTTTGATGCTATGGTAATGCAGTCGAGGGAGGGTGAGCTCTCCGTGTATCCATTAATCATCGATGGGTTCATGTGCTTCATCAGGTGAAACGGGGAAAGCGATTGGTGATCTCAACACAAATTCTGCACATATATTCTGGAACGTCCCGGACGGTGACTGGCGTCATCCTGGCATCAATGGAGAAAAAAAATGTCAATGGTAAACCTGTCGCGCATATATCTGGGTACACCACACAAAGTATGCAATTTATTATCCATCCTACCTATTCCTGACACGGTCGCAGTATCGGTCTCTCCTTCAATGAAAATCAAAGGCGCCAAGAAGGGCGTCGTCTCGATCCAGATCCTCTTCTGCCGCAAAGAAAGAGCCAAAAGAAAAATCAACCCTCTTCGCTGGTTCTTCAACGCCTGCGGGCCAGTACTGCAGCCCAACGTATGTATTCCGCTCGACGTCGGTACGATTCCCTGCCCCACCTCCGTCTACCACCTTTGGAATGCCTTCGACATCAATTCAAATGTCGGCGGCGCATGCGGCGACATCGTCCCCCTGCAGCGCGAGCGTACAGTACCGGATCAATGCCCTTGTCGCGGCGCAGAATCTCGAATATAAAACGTCGAATATTCTGGATAAGCCGTTAAAGAGCGTGTTCGGGTACATCACTGTGCTGCCTGGCGCGTTTGGCGCATAACGGTTCCTTCTTCACCGCTATGCACTCTACCGTCCCTGGCATACCTTGGTGTGCAAACTCTGGATCCACATCTAAATGATCTATCAATGGTATAGTCTCAATTTCTGCTGGTTTTCCCTCCTGTATCTCACACGAATCGGGGCAACTACTACCCTGTGATCGTCATTCTCTCCAAACATTGGAGGATTACGTTCCCAAGATCCACATCATTCAACCTCATCCTCAACTAATTCTATTTCGGACTTCTCATCATGTGCTTCCTTCTCTCGCTCGGTAATCGGCACCAGAAGTCAAAACGGCGCCACATGCTCACGTTCATTGGGTCCGGCTTCATCACGATTTACATGACCGTCGCGGCGTTTTCTCCTTCAAAGACATTTCTTCATTGTGTGAGAACAAGTATATTCACAGGGACGAATCCGGGTGGTTCCTCAATTATCTTGTCAACTAGTTAGCGTCAAAAACCCAGAAAAGCCATGAAATTTAGAGCCTTGTATAAAGCGAGAGTCGACAACAGCATAATGTGCGTAGATTAGGAGAGTTCGAGAACATTGTCCTGGGAAATCATGGCAAACACCCACCCTGAGTGATTGAAGTGTGTGCGAGACATGGATGAACCAAAATAAAACAAGGTTGGAATTGATGATACAAAAGAACTAGATGAAGAGAAATAGTTGCTCATGTGCTGCATCTCCATTATCGTCCCTCTGAAGTAGAAGCACAGCAGACAAAAAATACCAAACGAACCCACCATGGGGGGTTTTTGCTGGTGACAGCAGGTCGTGACTGCATTCCTGCTGCACCCGCTGTGGTAATACTATCATTTGGAGGGGGTCTGGTTGATGTTGATGCGACGCCAGATGCAGCTTGAGACTTGGACACCTGAGCCTGGCTTTCTGGTTGGCCTTGCTGCTGCTGCATATCTTTCCCCTTGTCGCCAGGTGGTTGCGGTCGCGGAGCAACATATAGTGACTACACAGGATCATCAGACTATGGTGATCAAATAGCTACCGTAGAAAAGACATACCTGTCTGTCTTGTGCTGTCGCAACTTCAACAACACAAGTGCGGTGACGAGAGAAAATACTCCGTCTTGGTGGTGACTGTAATGCAGTTGCTTTGTGCGTGTTGGGTTGTGTGCTGCGGAAAAGTGAGGGGAGGGAATTTCCACGAAATGCCGAGAAGGGCGCGAAGCCATGGAGGCGACGTTCAGGATTAGCGATAGGCGCTGCGGAGGACTGAAAGGACCAAGGTCTGAACGACAACTAATTAATCAAATATTCACAATGTACCTGAACACCATCTCGTGCGTCATCAAAAAAGCGTGACGGTAGTCGATAGGTGTACTCATGCTTGGCCAGACGTCGTGGAACATTGGTCTAAGATGTGGATAGTTACATTCACGGCCAAAGTTGGTAAGTGGGTGACGTACGTGCATTAACGACTTTGGAGGCGTGGCATGCAAGTCAGAGATTAGTGTAATCTGCATCACATAGCCCTATACTACATAGAACATACCTTCTGTTTCATTATATCTTGCGGCACCTGAAAGTGAACATTGTCAGTGTTGTGACAAAGCACTAGTTGACGTGTTTACATCATGAGCGGACAAGAGGTCTTCAAGGCCAGCATCCTTTAGGGTGGTATGAATGTCCCATACGTATGCGTTTGTGTCACCACAACCCGTGACTAGCTGCTTTCCATCAGGAGAAATGGCTGCGCTATAGACAGGGACTGGATGCTGAATGGGTAGACCGACTGGGAGATTCGTGTCGAGATTCCATAGACGCGCTGTGTTATCAGATGATGCACTCGCAAGGAGGCGGTCGTTTTGAAACAAGGAGAGAGAGCTGACAAAGAATGTGTGACCCTCCAGAATGGCGATTTGCTGCCATGTGGCGGTGTCGAATATCCTAATCGAGGCATATGACCCGGTGATAAGCTTCTTTTGATCGGAGGTCCATACCAAGCGCCAGACTGAACGATCGTGCTTGATTGTGGAAAGCAGGTTGCCTGTCTTTGCATCCCAGATTTTTAATGCATTCTCCTCGTAACCGCTGGTTGCAATCTTTGTTGTGTCGGGTGAGTAGATTACCGCGAACACATTCATGTGCCCGGTCTTGATTGGACCTAGAACTGTGTCGCCGCTCTCGACATCCCACACTCTGATTGTCCCATCATTAGACCCACTCACTACCCGCTCACCATCTACGCTCCAGCACAGCGACCTCGTACCGTCAGTATGTCCGATCCATCTAGCGACAAGTTTCTCGGTCTCGACGTCCCACAACCTCACTTTCCCACTGCGACCTCCGCTAGCAATTGTCTTCTCGTTTGGAGACAATGCTATGATCCACACTGCGTGTTTCCCATTACCGCCATCACCACCTTCGTCATCACGCCAGTCATTGCCAATTTGCACGCCGCTCTCTAGGTTCCATAGTCGAAGTGAACCATCGTCAGAACATGTTATGATCCGCCGTCTGCCGGGGAGGTGCAACACACATTCTACCACACGAGTATGGCCCCGGATGGTCTGCCGGGGCTTTGTCGCGGTCGTTAATTTCATCCTAGCAATACATGGAGAATGCATAGTGGCCCGGGGCATTGGGTGCCTAAACGATGTTTGACCGTATATGAGAGCAGCCAACTAGGGTATTTAGAGTGGAATGAGTTGTTCGGAGGGCAGAGGTTTCCGGTAAGCCGATGCACTTACCTTCTTTCACCTCGGTGCTTATCACTGTATGCATACGAAACATTGCTCATCAGAAAGTCTATAAATGAATCCATCCTGGCTCACTGGACGCTTCTGACCACGTATGGAGCCGCTATTGCGGCGCTCTTGGACAATTCGCAGGTGGGAGGATCTAGGCAGTGGTCAATAAAAGCGCCAAGGTGTGAATTCACTACTCACATGTCGAGCACCGTTCAGCAATCAACAACAGCCTGAAGCAAGAGGGACGGCCTGAAAACTGAGACGGTGGAAACCGCTAAATCGGAAACACTAAGGCAAACAGATGGAACGTGAAAGAGTATATCGATTGCGGGTAAAAAGTAGATAATGTTTACAGTCTAACTCGCTGTCTTATATACATATAACGAGTCCCTATTAATAGTGCAGTTCTCACCGTAACAGGACTCCAATGTCGTTCTATCTGACTCGATGTGGTTCTGCTCCCACAGTGACTGTAGTATGCCAGAGTGATAAACCTGTAAGCTGTGATGCTTACAGACGGCTGACATTTTGTCTGGAGTAGTAGAAGCTAGGAATGTTCGTGGAAGGAGTTCAATGAGGCGCGTCCCTTACATCAGCAAACTAGAAATTTCGTGACAAGCTTTTACAGGCTTGTACAAAATTGTACAGAATTGTACAAAAAAGGACATTGTTGTACAATTTTGTACAAGCGCCCACAAACATCACTAGTTTGCTGATGCCTATCATCCTCGCGCTTGTTACACAGTTTACATAATAAATGCTGTGTATATCAAGCGCTCGTACCCCAGTCCTAGCGCTAGCACTATGTGCATCTTTATCTTAGCATATTATCTACCTTGGGCAGTCTTGACAAACTTCCAACATACCGCACGTCATCGCTACTTCCCCAGGCTCCGTTCGCGTGCCAGGTCAAAATAACAGTGGATGTCAGTGGCGGCGCCACGGTAATGCTCAAACCCACGCTACACATGTGAACGACATCTTTGTAGCGGCCCCGAACCCACAAGGCACTGGGCAAGGTGACCAACTGGGGATTCGCAAAGTTCTTCACATCCTTCGATGCTTTGACGAAGAATCAAATCACATTACGAACGACGGATCGTCCGTCATGAGCAACCTCGTTGTATTGGTTTATACCACCGCCGTTCTTTTCATGTTGCAACCACTCGCATTTCGAATTCAAGCAGTCAGCTCATGTCGGAGTTCAACTTATTGTCGTGAAATATTCCAGGGAGAAGTCTTGGGGTTTTCCCATATTCATTTGTACTCGAGATCGTGTTGGGATCAATGGATGATACGTCCGGAGACATCCGACAACTTATAATGAAGCTGCCAAAGAGACTAGAGTCAATCTCAGTCGTCATGAAGAGTATATTCGTACCTGATAAATTTTCCATCTTACTTCCTATTTAACATACCAGGTACTCGTTAACGCACCTCAGTCTTTCTCCCATTGACTGAGGTGTGTATATGTTCTTCCTAACTTCACGATACACGTACTTACATAATTATCTTTATCTCTATTACAGACTTGTTATCTAGGTTCGCTACATATCAATATCAGTCTTTCTCCCATTGACTGAGACTCGTTATCTAGTCCGACAGATCGGCCCGAAACTCGGCACATGTCTAGTGCGAGGAGCAATTTCATGATTTCGTCGCGCACGTTTCTTTCCCCGTTCCTCATCTTCGAAGTGGTTTCGGATGATGACGAGTTATATACATTATGTATGCTCCTTGAAGCCATCGCTGTTGCACAACCACGCTAGTACTCGACTGGCTAGGGTCAGTTTTTCAACTCTCATCGCTGGTTCTTCAACGCCTTCAGTCCAATACTGCAGCCCAACGTATGTATTCTGCTCGACGTCGGTACGATGGCCGGCCCCACTTCAATCTACCGCCTTTGGACAGCCTTCGATATCAATTCAAACGTCGGTGGCGCATGCGGCGAAATCGTCACCCTGAAGGGCACGTACGGAAAAGTACCTGATCAATGCCCTTGTCGCACCACAGAATTTCGAATATAAAAGGTCCAATATTCTGGATAAGCCGTTAAAGAGCATGTTCGGGTAAAATGGTACATCACTGTGCTGCCTGGTGCACTTACCGCATAACAGTTCCTTCTTCGCCGCCATGCACTCTACTGTTCCTCGCATACCTTGATGCGCAAATGTTGGATCCATATCTAAATGGTCTATCAATTGTATAGTCTCAATTTCTGATGGTTTTCCCTAGTAAGTTCATTGTTCTTCCTCTGCCATGATGTATCTCACACGAATTAGGGTAACTACTACCCCGCGTCCGTCATTCTTCAAAACGCTGGAGATTAAGTTCCCAAGATCCACATCCACGTCTTCAACTATTTCTATCTCGGGCTTCTCATCATGTGCTTCCTTCTCTCGCTCGGTAGTCGGCACCAAAGGTCGAAATGGCGCTACACGCTCGCGTTCATCAGGTTCGGCTTCATCACGATCTACATGACCGTCGCGGCGTTTTCTCCTTCAAGCTCATTTTCTTCATTGTCTGAGAACAAGTATGTTCCCAGGGTCGAATGCTGGGCGGTGTCTCTGTTATCTTGTCAAGCACTT
>Ga0153975_1000723_pt1 | contig 10654 bp, 10 predicted proteins | sample TSGA059MetaG_FD_104694 | JGI IMG/M metagenome (GOLD analysis project Ga0153975, IMG submission 104694) | Attine ant fungus gardens microbial communities from Georgia, USA - TSGA059 MetaG | ecosystem: Host-associated > Fungi > Mycelium > Unclassified | place: USA: Georgia, Yuchi Wildlife... | reverse complement strand
GTGCTGCGGTCAGTCACCGTGGTAATAGCGGTGGTTCGGGCGAATCGGTCGGATATGAAGAACGGAAAAGGCAGAGAGCCTTTTCCGGTTAGCATTACAGCGCCTGATTACACTTCATTTGTTTCAGCAGGAACCTTCTTTTTAGCCATAAAGTTATAAACCACAAGCAGGCCAAAAATGCCGGTGATAATCAGGGTGATGGTTCCCTTATCCATAAAGTGCGCCATATTACCGAGCAGGATGCCTGTGACGCCAAAATCTGTATCCGAGAAAGTGGTGTTGGTCAGTCCAATCTGACCGAGTACCGGCAGCAGGGCGACAGGCAGGAAGGTGATCAACAGGCCATGCGCAAAGGCGCCGCAGATTGCTCCGCGTTTACCACCGGTCGCATTACCAAACACACCGGCTGTCGCACCACAGAAGAAGTGAGGAACCACACCGGGCAGAATCAATACCCAATGCAGCTGACCCAGGACAAACAGTCCGACCAGGCCACCGACAAAGCTGGAGATAAAGCCAACCAGCACCGCATTCGGCGCATAGGGGAAGACAATCGGGCAATCGAGCGCGGGTCTGGCTTCCGGCACCAGTTTTTCTGAAAAGCCGGTAAAGGCTGGGACAATTTCAGCCAGAATTAAACGCACGCCCTGCAGAATGATAAAGACGCCAGCGGCAAAGGTAATGGCCTGAATGAAGGAGTACACCAGGTAGTTCTGACCATTGCTGAAATTAGCCTCTACATACGCTTTACCGGCGGAGACCGACAGGATTAAATAGATAATCATCATTGTAAGCGAGATAGAGATGGTACTGTCGCGCAAAAAACTCAGGTTTTTTGGCATGTTCATCTCTTCGGTGGATTTCGATCCCTTACCCACCACAGAACCGATCCAGCCCGATAAGACATAACCAATGGTCCCGGTATGCGCCAGCGCGACATGGTCGCCTCCGATGATCTTACGCATATAGGGCTGGGCGATAGCCGGGAAGGTAGCCATCAGAATACCCAACAGCAATGATCCGGTGTAAATAAGCTGAAGACCTTCGAAACCAGCGACCGATAAAATAATCGCGATCATACAGGCCATATAAAACGTCACATGTCCTGAAAGGTAGATATATTTCAGTCGGGTGAATCGGGCGACTACGATGTTAGCCACCATGCCGAAGGCCATGATCATGGTGGTTGGCGCACCATATTTAGCCAGCGCGATAGAGACCATCGCTTCGTTATTTGGAATGATGCCCTGAACATCAAACGCATGCTTGAAAATGTCGCCCAGTGGCGTCAGAGAACCGACCAGAACGGTCGCGCCACCTGCCAGCACCAGAAAGCCCAGAATAGTTTTTACCGTGCCCTTAATCACATCAGGAAACGGCTTCTTCTGCGCAATCAGTCCGAAAAATGCGACCAGTCCGACCAGGATTGAGGGCACTTTCAGTACATCGACGACGAACTGCAAAAGATTTTGAGTAAACATATTAACCTCGAGGTAAGGCGTTTATCTGATTATTAGCGTCAGTTTTTCTCAAAATACTCGCGTATTTTCTGCTCCACTTCTTTCAGGTCGATAATATTGTTAATGATGATGACCTTCTGTTCTGGCAGGTTTGCGCTGTAGGCAATATCTTTTGCCATCACAAACACATCCGCCACGTCAGGAGTAACAGAACCAAGATCCGAATGTTCAACTTCCGCTTCAACGCCGATTGTTTTAAGCACTTTCTTGATGTTCATTTCCATCATAAAGCTGCTGCCCAGACCTGAACCACACACTGCCATAATCTTCATATCAAACCTCATTCACTGTTGATTAAAAGTCGCGTTTTAACGGGCGGTCAGACGCCTGATAAAATCGTCATAAGTGCGTCCTGGCTGCTTGCATTAAAGAGCCGTGCCATGATGTTTTCATCGGACAGAACGTCCGCCAGCTGGGAAATCATTTCGATATGGCTGTTACTGTCCGGTGCCGCAAACATAAAAATCGCCTTTACCGGATCGTTCTCTTCAGAGTCAAAATTCACTGCTGTGCCCAGCAGCACAATCGACAAGCCCAGCTTGTGTGCGCCTTCCTCAGGGCGCGCGTGAGGCATGGCAATCTGCGGCGCGATAACAAAAAAGGGACCAATCTCCTCTTTCTGTCGAATAATGGCATCAATATAATCCTGCGATATTGCGCCTTCAGTGAGCAGAGGCCGCCCGGCTATCGCTATCGCTTCCTGCCAGTTCGCAACGCGTTTAACGTACTGGACTTTCTCATTGTTTAACCACTTCGCCAGATGTGACATCGTTTTGCTCCTCCTCAGAATGCCTGAGTATGTACAGTCAGTTTTCTTAAAACGCTCCCTCCGCCACTTTTCAACTGAGCCTTCAGACCACAGAAGCTCAGGACAATGAAGGCCATAAGATTATTAAAAGAGCCACTATTCATAGCGTTACGAAAAACTTAGTTGCTGACTACGGGCTTAAGGTTATATTTCATCTTCGTCATCACATCTGTACATGTTGAAGATGTCTAGTCATCCTGATGATGTCCTTCGACGTGTACGGACACAACCTGTAAAGTTAAAATATCGCTGAACAGCCTTAACATCAGTGCCAATTTGATAAGTTGGTCACATATTCAGGTAGCCGAAGTAGTACTTATCCGGCAATGTCAGGCAGAACTGTACTGACACGGATTGATGGCGTTTCACCTTCACGCATACAGGAAGAGATTCGATGGTTGATGGCATCACAGAAAAGCAAAAAGAGGTTGTAGATTACATCCTCAATAAAATTAAGGATGATGGCCTTCGCCCCGGAGAAAAGCTGGATACCGAAATATCCATCGCAAAAAGTATCGGTATTACCCGTGCGACGGTTCGTGAAGCGACACGTATTCTGGTTGAGCAGCAGAGAATTTACCGCGTTAAAGGTTCAGGTATCTTTGTAGGTTCTACTGAAATAAGCAGCCAGGCGCACCGATACCATGTGCTTTCACCATTTGATTTTCAGGCGCAACGAAAAGGTCATAAAGGCGTCAGGAAAATCATTTCGGTCAGCATAATTAAGGTCCCGTCTGCTGATATGGCGCAGGCGCTCCGTATTAAAAACAGCGATCAGATTTATAAAATTTTACGCCTGATGTGTTTCGATGATATCCCTGTGGCTCTCGAACATATTCATCTGCCGGTGAATATGTTTAATAGCCTTGAATTCAGCAAGCTGGAAGTCTCAAAATATGCCTATATTGAAGAGGTTACCGGTAAGAAAGTGCAGCTCAGGGATCAGCATCTGACGGCCGTGAATGTTACGGATTCACAGACTCTGACGCTGCTTAACTTAGCGGCAGGGGATGCGGTCATTCAGCTCAATGAGACGGTTTTTCTTGATGATGGTGTTCCCTGTGAAGTAAATGTGGCGATTATTAACACCCGATATTTCCCGTTGAAGCAAAATTCACAGCGGCCTTAGTAACTATTATTTACGGTTAATCTTCCCGGAGAGAAAGACTATTTATAGAAGCTTCTTTTGACTATTTCTAAGGACTATCTCAATCTTATTACACTCTCTGGTCGTGATGCCATTTATAATTTTCTACCTTGTGCTGAAAAATTCAGGTACTAAATCTTTACAGCCGGATATTCCGCTAACACTAACAGAGACACTTTTCAGCTCTTCATACATAAGACGATTTTCTGCAAACCTTTGCCATTTAGCCGGTTTAAATCATATTAAAATCAGGCGGTGAACAACGTTTAACGCTGCCTGGCGGGCTGACATCCTGTTTCAGGGGCATTTATTTCTCTGCCACTGCTCACTTCTCCCCATTATGACGAATTCAATAAAGCATAAAACAATATGATGTTTTACCAATAATCGACTGCGCAGCACACTGGTCCGCAACCGGAATGAACAAGGACCAGGTGAATGGCATATCGATTAAGTCTGTTAGACAAAGCGCCCGTGCTGCAGGGCGAGTCGCCTGCAGCAGCACTGCAGCGCACGCTGCAGCTGGCGCAGTTAGCTGAGGAGTGGGGATATCACCGCTTCTGGCTGGCAGAACATCACAATACTGCGCAGCTCGCCAGTCCTTCACCGGAAGTGTTGATTGCCTGGATTATTGCCCAGACCCGCCATATTCGTGTCGGCTCGGGTGGAGTGATGTTGCAGCATTACAGCCCGTATAAAGTGGCGGAAAACTTTAATCTGCTCGCCTCACTGGCACCGGGCCGCATCGATCTCGGTGTGGGCAAAGCGCCGGGCGGACTGCCACTTTCTACCCATGCACTGCAACAGGGTGTCGATGCGGCTAAAAAAGGCAGCTTTGCCGAACAGCTTCAGCTGCTGGATAGCTGGCTTGAACCTACACAGGTACAGCCTGATGACGAAAGTTTAGCCGCAACGCCGCTGCCATCGCGTCCTGCTAACCGTTTTCTGCTGGGTGCCAGTGAAGAGAGCGCACGGCTGGCGGCCAGTCTGGGCTGGCAGTTCGTCTTTGCAGCTCATATCAATGGCGACCGCCAGTTGCTGGAGCATGCACTAAGTACCTTCTCTCGCCTCAGTAACGGCCAGCGCGCACTGGTGGCTGTTCAGGTCGTGGTGGCCGACTCGCCCGCCGAGGCTGACCTGCTGGTTTCCACGCTGCGTCATTATCATGTGTCGGTGAAAGACGGGCCTGGCGTCAACGTCGGCAGTCTTGAACAGGCTGAGCGCTATGTGCGTCAGGGTGGATATCGCGATTATCAGATTGAGCCGCGCACGCCGTCACTGCTGAAAGGCACCGCAGCACAGGTTCATGCCCAGCTGGATGCGCTGCACCATAATTTCGACATTGATGAGTTCGTTATCGACACGCCGATTACCGAGCCGGTTGCCCGCCTGCAGTCACTGGAATTGCTGGCTACGCATCATCTGGTTGCAGCCTGAGTCTGAGTGGAGAGTCATCATGAGCAATGCATCACAACTGATTGAATGGCGGCGTGAACTGCATACCTGGCCGGAACTGTCGGGTCAGGAGTTCGCCACCACCGCCCGGCTGCGGGGCTGGTTGCAGGCGGCGGGCATCCGGCTGCTCGACTATCCCCTTGAGACGGGTCTTGTGGCGGAAATTGGCAGCGGAGAGACCGTCATCGCGCTGCGCGCCGACATCGATGCGTTGCCGATCCATGAAGCGAGCGGCGTGCGTTTTCACTCCCGTCATCCCGGCGTGATGCACGCCTGCGGTCACGATCTCCATAGCGCGGTGATGCTGGGCGCGGCGTTACAGCTTAACGCCGGGGTCGATCAGTTGCCTGGTCGGGTGCGCATCCTGTTTCAGCCCGCGGAAGAGATAGCGCGCGGAGCACGCCAGTTTATTGACGCGGGCGTGCTGGATGAGGTGCAGGCTATTTTCGGCATGCACAACGAGCCTTCACTGCCTGTCGGCACTTTTGCCACCCGCAGTGGGGCGTTCTATGCCAATACAGACAAATTTATTATTCGCGTTACCGGCAAAGGCGCACATGCCGCGTATCCGGAGCAGGGCGTCGACAGTATTGTCATCGCCAGTCAGATTATCCAGGCCTTACAGGGGCTCACCAGCCGCAGCTTCAGTGCGCTGGACAGTCTGGTGCTGAGCATTACCCGCATCGACGGCGGCAAAAGCTGGAACGTATTGCCGGGCGGCGTGGAGTTTGGCGGCACGGCCCGCACTCACGATTTGCAACTGCGTGCCGAACTGGAACAGCGGGTGCGTACGCTGGTTGAGCATTTTGCTGAAGCCAATGGCGCGCAGGCGACCCTGAGCTGGCATCCCGGTCCGCCGGTGCTAATCAACGATGCGCACTGGGCAACCTTCAGCAGTGACGTCGCGCAGCAGGCAGGTTATCGGGTGCAGTCCGCCGAACTGCATCTGCTGGGTGAGGATTTTGCGTTCTATCTGCAACAGGTGCCGGGTGCGTTTGTCAGCATCGGCAGCGCCAGTGATTTTGGTCTGCACCATGCCAGCTTCACCCCGGATGAGGCGCTGATTGCCCCCGCCGCCGACTACTTCGCGCGACTGGCCCGCCAGGCGCTGCAACACCTCAATGCGCGATGTCGGGAAGCCATTCTGAACTGAATTCATCTGCAGCCCGTTAAAACACGGGGGTTCTGACAACCCTCGTCGGGCATCGCTACGACTAAAAAAGAGAGAGCATCATGACCACAAGACAACTTCGGCTGGGCACTATTCTGCATGGCGCGTCGGGAAACATGTCTGCCTGGCGCCATCCGGCGGCGCAGGCCGATGCCAGCATTAATCTGGCGTACGCCAAAAAAATCGCCCGCAAGGCGGAGCAGGGCAAGCTCGATTTTCTGTTTGTCGCCGACGGGTTGTTTATCAATGAGAAATCGATCCCGCACTTTCTTAATCGTTTTGAACCGCTGACGCTGCTCTCGGCACTGGCGGGCGTCACGGAACATCTGGGGCTGGTCGGCACAGTTTCCACTTCTTACAGCGAGCCGTTCACCGTGGCGCGTCAGTTTGCCAGCCTCGATCACCTCAGCGGCGGGCGTGCGGGCTGGAACGTTGTCACCTCGCCGCTGGAGGGTTCCGCCAAAAACTTTTCCCGCGAGAAACACCCGGAACACGCGTTGCGTTACCGCATTGCCGACGAGTATCTGCAGGTAGTGAAAGGGTTATGGGATTCGTGGGAGCAGGATGCCTTTGTACGGGACAAGGAAAGCGGCCAGTTCTTCGACCCGGCGAAGCTGCACACGCTTGATCATTACGGCGACTTCTTCCAGGTGCAGGGACCGCTCAACATCGCCCGCACGCCGCAGGGCCGTCCGATTATCTTCCAGGCGGGTGCGTCCGATGACGGTAAAAAGCTGGCGGCGCGCCATGCTGACGCCATCTTTACCCATCAGCCAACCCGTGAAGAAGCCCAGGCGTTTTATCAGGATGTGAAACAGCAGCTGGTAGCGAACGGTCGTCAGCCAGAGGATCTGCACATCTTCCAGGGTGTCAGCGTGATCGTGGGCGATGATGCGGAAGACGTAGAACGCCAGTATCAGACCACGGCGGCGCTGGTGTCGATTACCGATGCACTTAACTACCTCGGTCGTTTCTTCGACCACCATGACTTTTCACAATATCCGCTGGATCAGCCGTTCCCGGACATCGGCGACATCGGTCAGAACAGCTTTCGCAGCACCACCGACGAAATCAAACGCAAAGCACAGCAGCATGGCCATACGCTGCGCCAGGCGGCACTGGAAGCCGCAACGCCGCGTCCGCTGTTTCACGGCACGCCGGAAGAGGTCGCGGATGGCCTGCAGCTCTGGTTTGAGACCCACGCCACAGACGGCTTCATCATTAATGGCGGCACACCCGATACCTTTGAGCGTTTTGTCGACCGCGTGGTGCCGATTCTGCAGGCTCGCGGCCTGACGCGCCGCGACTACCCTGGCAGCACCCTGCGCGACAGCTTCGCCCTGAAACAACCCGTTAATCAGTTCACCTCAAAATAAGAGCCTACCTCATGAAAAAAACATCGCGCCTTCTTGCCCTGCTTATTCTGGCCGCCAGCAGCCATGCGCTGGCTGAAGGCACCAGCGTTTCCTATAACGGCCAGCGCGTCAGCCTGGAAGCCAATAAAGCGCCGGTTAATACGGTGAAAAATCCTGACGCCATCGCGCAACTGCCCGCGGGACATCACTTTGTGGTGCCGGGCTCCTTTACCGTGGCCGTGGCGGCGCAGAACTCCCCGCCGCTGACGGTGTTTTCCGATGACAACAAAACCCTGCTCGGCAGCGAGGTGGATATTGCCCGACTGGTTGCGGACAGCCTGGGATTAAAACTTAACATCGTTCCCACGTCGTGGGAAGACTGGCCGCTGGGTGTGGCCTCGGGCAAGTATGATGCGGCGATCTCCAACATTACCGTGACTAAAGAGCGCAAAGAGAAGTTCGACTTCGCCACTTATCGCAAAGACTCACTCGGCTTTTATGTCAAAACCAGTAGCCCGATTCAGTCACTGACCAAAGCGGAAGATATTGCCGGACTGCGGATCATCGTGGGATCCGGCACCAATCAGGAGGCGATTCTGCTGGCGTGGGATAAAGAGAATCAGGCAAAGGGCCTGAAAGCCTTTACGCCGGTCTATACCAAAGATGATGCCGCCCAGACCCTGGCACTGCAGGCGGGGCGAGCCGATGCCTACTTCGGTCCTAACGTGATTGGTGCCTGGAAAGCGGCGCTGACCGGTAAAACCCGACTGGTCGGCAGCGTGGATGGCGGCTGGCCAAAAGCGGCGCACATTGCCGTTACGGTGAAGAAAGGCAGCGGCCTCGCGGAACCGATCAGCACCGCGCTGAATGGCGTGATCAGCAATGGCGATTATCAGAAGGTACTGAACCGCTGGGGTGAAGGCGTTGAGCATATCGATCGTTCTGAAATCAACCCCGCTGGCCTGGGCGACTAAGGAGCTGACCATGAGTGAATCCACTTTCCGCGAAGTTTCGCCGGAGGCCCCCGAGCTGCAACCCATTCTGGGTGGTCTGTTTGGTGAATACTCGGCACGTTATGGCGACTTTTTCTCCCGACGTAACGAGCAGGAGCAGGAGCTGACCGAATGGTATCTGCCGCCGCAGGGACTGTTTATTGTGCTGGAGCGCGACGGCGAAATCATCGCGATGGGCGCTTACAAACCTTATGACCCGCAGACCGCTGAGCTGAAACGCATCTGGACCCGCAGCGATCTGCGCCGTCAGGGGCTGGCGCTGGTGGTGTTGCAGGAGCTGGAACGGCGCGCCCTGCAGGCGGGCTATCAGCGGCTGTTTCTCACCACCGGCTTTCGTCAGCCGGAGGCGGTGCAGCTTTATACCGGTCACGGCTATCAGCCACAGTTCGATCTGAGCGGCGATCTGGAGCGTTACGGCCAGCCGCCACATGACGGGCGACTGCGCTTTATTAAAGTGATCGGCGTGTATAACGTCGCTGCGGCAAGTTAAGGAGTGACGATGAGTAAACATCAACATCTGCAGGTGGTCCCGGCACGTTATCCGGCGCGCACCGCAGGCGCTATCCTGGCGCTGTTTATCCTGGCGGGCGTGATTCAGTCAGTGGCCTTTAACCCGCGCTGGGAGTGGGGCGTGTTTGCCCGCTGGTTTTTTGATCCGGTGATCCTGCACGGCCTGGGTCAGACGCTGCTCCTGACTCTGCTGGGCACTATTTTCAGCCTCTTCTTTGGCGGTCTGCTGGCGCTGGCGCGTCTCTCCTCGTCGTGGCTGCTGAGCACCTTAGCGTGGGGCTACATCTGGCTGTTCCGCTCGCTGCCGCTCATCGTGGTGCTGATCATTCTCTATAACTTCTCCTACCTCTACGACACGCTGTCGATTGGCATTCCGTTTACCGGCCTGTCGTGGGGCGCGTTTCAGACGATTAACGTGCTGGGCCAGTTCCCTGCGGCGGTAATTGGTCTGACGCTGGTGCAGGCGGCTTACAGTGCGGAGATTATCCGTGGCGGGATCCTCGGTGTCGATCACGGTCAGGTGGAAGCCGCTTCCGCGCTGGGGCTTTCCGCCTCACGACGGACCTTCCGCATCATTCTGCCACAGGCGCTGCGCGCCATTATTCCGACCGCATTCAACGAAATCATCAGCCTGGCAAAAGGCACATCCGTGGTTTATGTGCTGGCGATGCCGGAGCTGTTTTACACCATCCAGATGATTTACAACCGTAATCAGGAAGTGATCCCGCTGCTGATGGTCGGTGCCGCCTGGTATCTGATTATCACCACCGTCCTGTCCGTGATTCAGTATTACGTTGAGCGCTGGCTGGCCCGCAGCGTGAACCGTGAGCCGCAGCCTTCGCGCTGGCAACAATGGCGCAACCGCGTCACGCCACTTCATCCGACCGAGGAGATCAGCCATGTCCGAAGCCATTGATTACCGCACTTCACACACAACCGGTGCTATCAGCATTACCGGCGTGACCAAGCGTTTTGGTAAACACACAGCGCTCGATGATGTTTCGCTGTCGCTGGAGCCTGGCTCGGTCACGGTGATTCTGGGGCCGTCCGGCTCCGGCAAATCCACGCTGCTGCGCACCATCAATCATCTGGAGCGGGTCGACGAGGGATTCATTCAGATTGATGGCGACTTCATCGGCTATCAGCAGCGCGGCGACAAGCTGTATGAACTCAAAGAGAAGGCGATTCTGCGGCAGCGTATCAACGTCGGCTACGTGTTCCAGAACTTCAATCTGTTTCCGCACCTCAGCGTGCTGGATAACCTGATTGAAGCGCCAATCGCCCATCGTCAGCTGACGAAATCTGAAGCGATAGCGCGGGCGGGTGAACTGCTGGATATTGTCGGCCTGCGCCATAAAGCCGATGCCTGGCCACGTCATCTGTCGGGCGGGCAGCAGCAGCGTATCGCTATTGCGCGCGCCCTGATGCTCAAACCCCGCGTAATGCTGTTCGATGAACCGACCTCGGCGCTGGACCCGGAGCTGGTCGGTGAAGTGCTCGATGTGATTAAAAAGCTGGCGCGTTCCGGCACCACGCTGGTGATTGTGACCCATGAGATCGGCTTTGCGCGTGAAGTGGCGGACAACGTGGTCTTTATGGTGGATGGCCGGATTGTTGAGCAGGGCAGCACCACGCAGGTACTGAACAATCCGCGCCATGATCGCACCCGCCGTTT
>Ga0153975_1000719_pt1 | contig 10660 bp, 9 predicted proteins | sample TSGA059MetaG_FD_104694 | JGI IMG/M metagenome (GOLD analysis project Ga0153975, IMG submission 104694) | Attine ant fungus gardens microbial communities from Georgia, USA - TSGA059 MetaG | ecosystem: Host-associated > Fungi > Mycelium > Unclassified | place: USA: Georgia, Yuchi Wildlife... | reverse complement strand
AAAGCCTGGCTTTCCACCCTAGAGAAGAGATTGTACTTAGTTAGGAGGCCAGACCCCATGTCTCGGACAAAAGTACGAGAGGTCTTGGGCATGACAGCCTACCTCGTACGGATTTCGCTTCCCCTTGTCGGATCCCTTGGCACCAGCATTGTCCTTCTGGGTGAATTGAAGATTGGTATTTGTTCTTGCACCAGAAGATGAGCGAGAGTGGGAACGAAGCAGTGCAGAAGAACCAGTTCTGTTTCCTTTGGGAGGCATGACAGGGGAGGTAGTGAAGCTGAGACGGCCCGTGACTTTTGATGGAAAAGTTGTTGGGTTGTGTTGCCGTCAATTTTTTTTTCGGTTTGCCTGTCTGCCACCACCTTTCATTTTTACCTGTGGGTTTTCGTAACCATCATGGAACGTGTTCAGTTTCAGCAGGAGCAGGTATGTTGCGGGGACTCTCCAGGTGAAAAAATTTGCGTGTGATGTTGACTCTTTTCTGCAGATGATCCTTGAGCTCAAGGATCTCGTTGATAAAAACATATTCACTAAAGTAAGCACGCGCTTGATGTTGTAATACATTCGCGGAACTCGAGACATACAGCATCCCGTATAGATTGAGACAAAACAAATCATGAAAAAGCGCACTATCTTTGAAACCACCCTCGTTCGGCGCGCTGCCAAAAAAGCAGATTTCCTTCGGTATATCACTTACGAGATGAATCTTGAACAACTGCGGAGGAAGCGCATTGCCCGGTTGGGTCTGTTAATCTCCCGCCTATTGTTTTATCGCCAGAGAGCTTACCGGGATTAGATATTCCACCGGGACCGCCCACCGTTTCTGACTATGCTCTTGTTCGGCGACAATTTCACATCTTTGAAAGAGCCCTAAAACGATTCAAGTCTGATGTTGGTTTGTGGATTCAATATATTCAGCTTGCAAAACACGAAGGTGCGCGGGTGTTACTGGGAAGAATCACCGCACGGTAGGCATATTTCCTAGTTTTCTGAAAAACGAGGCTTGATATCATTGTAGAGCTTTACAACTCCATCCCAACAAACCAGCGCTTTATATAATTGCGGCATCTCATGAGCTGGACCTATTGTCACCCTCGGCCGCACGAACACTGCTTCAGCGGGGCATAAGAATGAACCCAGAAAGTAGTGACATGTGGCGCGAGTATGTACGCATGGAGCTCGGGTTCATAGAGAGTCTAAGACGAAGATGGGATGTACTAGGAATTTCTTTGATGGCTCCTGACACAACAGTAAAAGGAAAGAGCAAGGCGGAGGAAATCATGGATCCGAGTGAGCATATCGGTATGGAGGTGCTCGGAGAGGACGGCAGTGGGCTGAAGAGTATGGAAGCTGAACATAGCAGCGAAAGTGCAGAAGATGAGGGAGATGTTGCTCGTCAACAGATTATGCAAGGGGCTATCGTCAAATCTGTCATGACAAATGCGGCTAAAGGTTTGGTGTTGATTTTTGTACTCGAAATCAAATTTAATTTCGGCAGCCCTTCCCCAGATTGGGCTATTTGTACAGCTAAAGGCGGTGATTACTGAGCATCCATCTCCTGGCCAACTCCAGACATCGCTGCTGGAGCACCTGTATGACTTGGTTCGGACACATCTTGGAGGGAAGGCTGAGGGAATGCGGCTGCTGGTTGACCGCCACCTCACACCAGGCCTGGGGGGCGTGGCTCTCGTTGATGGAATTCATTGTGCTCACGAGGAGCTATTGAAAGAGGTCAAGACGCACGGTGGAGAGGCTATCTTTAAGGTTTATGCTGCGTTTGTGGAGGAATGGTGCCAGCAGTCTATCGATCAGCACATGGTATGTACAGGTTGTTTGTATGGAAAAACGGTATTGTCAAAGCAGCGAACAGAAGCAGTATCTTATTGCGTCCCTCCAAGGGGTGATAAAACGGGCACCGACATCAGTATCCTTATTTTCGACCCATATCAGGGTTCTGACGATGGGTGGAGGACATGATCCGAGTGTGCGTGGGGAGATTGTTCGGCTAGGGGAGAGGTACAGCGCCAAGGCGCCAGAGTCAAGCGAGGTGTGGCTCGCGCGATTAGAAGCAGAAAAAGCACTTGGAGAGGGGCAAGCCAGGGTGGAAGAGGTATGGCAGTTGGCGCGTGAAAAGGTGAAAGGGGAAGAAGAGGAGGTGCTGCGTATCTGGATGTGGGGGCTCGAGGATGAGCAGGCGAAGGACCAAAGGAAGATGCACGAGGTGAAACAAAAAAACAGACTAGGACTGAATACTGATGTCGATGTGATAGGTGTTACTCAAAGAAAGCATGTCGTTACGTGGAGTTCATGAGCAACTGCTGTTGCGTTATGTCACGATGATAGAAGCCTTGGACACAGCCCAGGCGTGGCTACAGGAGGTGCGGCAGATTGGGCGGCGGTACCTGGTGAGCAGCCGAGTGTGGGAGGCGCTGTTCGAGGCGGTTGCTGGCAGTGGGCTGGGCGAGGGCAAGTACGAAGTGCTGAAGGCGGTCTACTGGGCGTGGCGGGGAGCAGAGGGAGGGGAGGAGGCGGGAGTCACGTGGAGTCGGTGGTTGGCGGGTGCGGGGCGGGGCGGGGAGGCGGGGCGGGTCGGGGCTGTGGAAGCGTGGGAAGGGAAGATCTGAGATTCGATTAGATAATAGAACCGAAGTATTATTAGCAGGGGAACGCGTGGATGGAGTTGTGAAGCACATGGACCAAATAAGGGACTGGCGGGTGGTCCGTGCGGGGTATATATAGAGCGGGGAGGTTGGGTGATGCGGGCAGCCTCTGTCCAGGCGTCTCGAACGCCAGCCCACGCTGCATGTGTCCTCCTCTCCCCTAGACATGCTGCAGTATCAGAGACGCCATTCCCTCGTCCCTCCACGCAGCCCCTACATATCCTCCCGCACACACGCCTCCGCCCTCGCTGCCCCCGCCGACCCCATAGAGGATGTCCTCGCTCCCGGCGACACCGTCGGCGAGGGCTGCTCCCTCCAGGGCGAGCAGATCCGCCTTCTCTCCATCAGCTCCCACCGCCACGACCCCCAGCCAACAGATCCAGCTCCCCAGCTCGAGGTCATCAGGAGACTCGGCTCCGGCAGCTACGCCGTCGTCTATCTCGTCAAGGAGGTCCTTTCACGTCCTGCCCCCTCGGAGGACGGCCACATCGACGTCGGCCCCTTCGACCTCGACGGCCATTCTTCTGGTCCCTCTCAGACCGTTTACGGCCGCAAGTATGCCATCAAATGTCTATCCAAGGCTAATCTAGACACTGAAGCCCTCGATGCTCAGCTGACCGAGGTGCGCCTTCTCCCTCTCTCCCCCCTGCCAGCGCTCATATATTTCCCAGGTTACCATTCATCAGTCACTCCATTCACACCCTAACATTGTCACCCTCCACAGGACCCTTGAGACCTCCTCTTTCCTCCTCCTCCTCCTAGAGTTTGTTCCTGGTGAAGATCTGTTCTATTTTTTGGAACAAGCCCGTGACCACGATGAACTCAGCTCCACTCCCACCAGCCCTGTCGCCCGTACTCCCCCCACTCCTAGCTTGCTCTCCAATCTCCACCCGTCCCAGCTTTTGTCTCGTACCCGGCTGCGCTTGATCGCTTCCATGTTCTCTCAGATGTGTGACGCTGTCGCTTCCTGTCACGCCCAACACGTCTTTCACCGCGACATCAAGCCAGAAAACTTCATCGTCACTGATGCAGTCATTCCTCTTCTCAATGGCCGTCAGGAACGCAAGGTTATCGTCAAGTTGACTGATTTCGGTCTATCAACAACGGATGTCGAATCATCCGATATGGATTGTGGCAGCGCCCCTTACATGAGCTACGGTCAGTCATAATCCACGCCCTATCATCCCCGCATAGCTTATCATTTCCCCAGAATGCAGGAACAACGTGGCACCCACTTACCGCCCTCGTGCTGCTGATGTCTGGTCCCTCGGCATCGTCCTTATTAACATGTGAGTTGTCTCGTCTTTGCCGATCACTTTTTTTGACTCTGGCAGGCTCTATCATTTCAACCCCTGGACTGATACTTCTCATGGAGCCTGTTCTTCTTTTGACCTCTACCGACACGACCCTGTCAACTTCTTCATGTATAGGTTTACCGGCATGACTCGTCCTGTTGCTGATTTCTTGGCAAACCGTGTCTTTTGTATCTTGGACGATCCTGGTGATGATTCTCCTCGTGTCACAGCAAGCGAGTTTGGAACCTGGATAAAGAACCTCCCTGCGTTGCTCGGTGGTAACCATGGCATGCATAGAACCGTTTCTAATAGTTCCACCGGCCATCCTATCGCACCTTCGACTCCGCTCTCCCATCGCCCTACTTCTCGCAACCCTTCCAACAGCACCAGAGTCTCTCGTACCCCCGCGCTGGTTGCCCGATCTTTGTCTCGGGCTCCCTCTCTTGGTCCTGCCTATGAAAGAGAAGAAGCCTCCCAACTCTCTACAGTCTATGATCACGAAGAAGATGAGGAACAGTCGCAAGAAGTTGAACCAGTGCCAGTGCCGGAGTCGGCGCCCCAACCCATTTTGGAAGAAAAAGAAATTGAGCAAGAACATGGTGATAATGATCCGGTTTCGGTCAAGTCAACAAAACGGAGGAAACGTGGTTTGCGCAAAGGAAAAGCTGCTGCTGCCGCCGCCGCCGCCGCCAATGCTTCTGGAACTCCGACCGCTACGATGGATGAAACACTGGCTACTCTTACCATTGCTTCTCAAGAATTGGCAAGGGAAATCAGCAAGGCATCGCGAGTGTCTTCTACCAAATCGACCTCAACCAAGGCCTCCACTCCTTCGTCAGCCCGTGTCCGTGCTAGTTATGAACCTGTCTCAATGTTCGGTATGCCGAAACATCTATGTACTGGTAGCAAGAATGCCCCGGCTTCCATGGCTTCTGCCCCTACACCATCAACTGTACCTGTCCCCGTCAAGAAGTCCTCAATATGGAAGCTCTCTTTCGGCAAGCAAAATGTGAGCGTTTCAACCTCCACAGTTGCTTCTCCCGTGGAGGAAGTACCACCAGACGTAGGGTTTACTCAATCACAAACCATGTCAACTACTGCCAGCCATGTCACCGGTCTGATCATGAGTCTCAATGCTCCGACAGTGCCTGTTGCCCCTTCTCTTCCTGTGCCCGTCGGTGATCGTTTGTCCGCTCGGGAAAGAGGTCGTTGTGGACGAGGTTCCCCAACAACTTCCATGAAATCCGCCAAGTCTTCGAGCAGCAACCGCACTCCGTCTGGGAGTCCTCACAAATCTGATGCCTGGTCATTTGGCGAAAAACGCCCTGAGCGTGGTACATCTCCTAACAGTACTCGCAGTGGTCGCTCTGGGCGACCTTTAGCTTCGAGTACCTGTTGTTCCTTTGCCTCTGGAAACTGGCGCAATTCCACGAGCACATCCTCCAGTGCAGGCACTTCAACTTCGGCTTTCACTCGTTATAGTAATTCCAGCAATAGAAGCATATCTACTACAGCTACCAGCGTGTCATCTACTTCATGGCGCGCGAGTGGTAAAGGTCCGCAGTCTTCGGCTTCCTCAACTTATTCCAATTATCCTGCGTTGTCGAAGAATGTGAAGGGTGAGTGCTGTCGGTCGACTCATTGTAGTGATTACCGATGCTTACGCTTCTGATCGCAGTCATGTCCGGTGTTCCGTGGGAACTAGCGCAGCTGCCTCGTGCTCAATATCCGAACAATCCGGTCGGCGATATCTTTGGTTCTCCGCCTCAACGTAAGCCGAGGACGAGGAAAGATCGCAAACTTGACACCATCAACGAGCGCCCAGGTCGTGATGCTGGTATCTCTCGTGGATTTGAGAATCTGCGTCGCGACGCTTCGACGAGCACGACAGATCTTCCGGGGAGTGAAGGAGGTGAAAATGTCAAAAAGGTGCAGAGAGGTCAAATTAATGCCTTGGCCAAAATGTTGTCCGCCTTGCGTCGTCCTTGATGTGTCAACAGTGTCCTTCCTCATCGCCTGATCGATCCCCTTCAATCACAGTCGTCCTGGGACTTCTGGAGATGAAATTCCCGATTTTTCTGTCAACGTGTGCTCTAGAGCACATGAAGTAGTTCTTTCCATTTTTTCCTCGCCCTTTTGGTCAAAATTTTCCCGTCACTGCCACACCACCACCACCACTCTTTTGAGATAAAGCATTTGGTTGTCGTCTTTTTTCTTATCTGGAACGTCTTTAGGTGTTTTTCTTTTGGTCTTTTGATGGACTTGTATGCAAGCAGTTTGTCACTCAATCAGATAATGTCACACAATCCTTTAACTTTTGTTTGTGCTTTAGCCATATACAGATAAATATTCGTATCATATTAATTACCCTGGTCCAAGTAGTTGTAAATGTTGATGCAACCAACACTGTTTGTAGTAGAAATGCTTACCTAGAATTTGTTTCAGGCTGCTTGATCCAGGAAGAAGTGAAGGCTCTTTTGTGAGAGAGTGTCAATTTGGGTCTTGATGATGATGCCTTTGTCGGGCTTGCTGAAGTGCTGCAAAAGCTATGTTTTGTTCTAGAGTCGCGCGAGGGACACCGAGATAAGAGCCTGGATCAAGCAAGATGGCGGATGGTTCGGTGGATCTCGGGATAGGAACTTCAGGTGAAGGATCTCGGGATTGACCGCTGTCAATGTCGATGTCGCTTTCAGAACCATTCGGAGAAGCGGTGACCCGTACCAGGACATAGCGTCCTGAACTGTGTGTTCTAACGAGATTGATGTAGTATTCGTTCAAAACTTCACGGGTAGACTGAGAAGTAAGAAGCAAAAAATGACTTCAGGGTTAGACCAAGTTTGGAAGGAGGTGGGAGAAATCAATGGAGATGTAGAACGAACACGGAGGAGATGAAGGTGCAGATCCGATTTGTGTGAAATTGGGAAAGTTGAAAAGCGGTGGAGATATGGAATTGGTGATCACTAACCATGAGTCGCCAATCAATGATTGATAAGAACTCTCTTTCGAGGGTGTTGAGTTCTAGGACGCTGATACCTCCAACCTTGGCGTAAAGTTGGTTCGTGCAAAAGGCATCACAAAGACCCTTGCTAGAGGCTGTGATAGCAGATATGATAAACCGATGGCAAGTGAGAGATGTAAAGATGAAAGTGGGTTGGCGGGCGCTAATCTGATCGATGTAATGTAATGTGAGGAGAAGGCAGGCTTTCTGTGATGAAATGATAGATGGTGATGATGATGCTTAAAAAATTACAGCAGGTGCAGGGACACATACACATACCTCCACGTTAGTAAAACGAACGATGCGCTTCAGATAATCTAATACTGATATGCTAGGTATGGAACGTGTGTGGAATCTTGTCAGGTTTTCCCTGAGGAGGACATGCCAGAGTTTGGGCGTCAGGAATGACAAGGAAAAAGAAGCAACTCACGGAGAGAGGGGTATTTTGTCATTATGGTTCATCAGACGTTGCAGCATGTCGGCTGTACAGAAGATGAAGCAAAAAAATTGGGGAATGAAGTTGTAGATGAGATCTACCTATGAGTTCAACAAGATGGTCGATGGGCACTTGCTCAAATGAGGTCGATAGTTCGACCCGTTTTGAGCTCGAGGATTCCATGAACCCATTGCAGGCTGCAGCCGTCTTGGCTCGCGATTCACTTTGTGATCACAATCAAGGGTATTTGTTTCTTATGATCAGGGGCTTTAATCCAATATGGACAAATATAATTTCCTTATGATAAAATCTGTATAGTTCATCAACGGACTTTGAACCTAAATCTCGCGATCCCTCCATTGGTGTCCGCTGATCACCGTGAAAGCAATACAGCTCGCCAACTTTTGTTTTACTCGTTATGGCCCCAAAATTCGTCAGTCAGCAGTGGTTCAGTAAACGTCTGTGATCATCTGTTGATCATCTGCCCTAGGACCCCAATGAGGTGAAGATTATCTATCTTCGAGCGACAGGTGGTGAAGTCGGTGCCTCGTCTGCCCTTGCACCTAAAATTGGTCCTCTGGGTCTCGTATGTACCATGTCGTATCACTGTTATGTGGGATAATACTGAATGTGGATTATCAATTTAGTCACCGAAGAAGGTTGGTGAAGATATCGCAAAAGCAACATCGCAATGGAAGGGTCTACGCGTCACCGTTCAACTTACAGTCCAGAACCGTCAAGCTACCGTTGCCGTTGTTCCTTCAGCGTCGTCACTTGTTATCCGTGCCCTCAAAGGTCCGTTATACTTATTGCTCTACGCTTTTTGATGCTGATTTCTGGAATTTATTATAGAGCCTCCTCGTGACCGAAAGAAGGAAAAGAACATCAAACACAGTGGTAATATCGCTCTTGACGAAATATTTGACATTGCACGAACAATGAAGTCAAAATCACTAGCAAAAGATTTATCAGGAACTACGAAGGAGATCTTGGGTACTGCTCAGAGTGTTGGTTGCACAGTGGATGGCAAACCCCCTCATGATGTCATTGATGCGATTAATTCTGGTGAAATTGAGGTTCCTACTGAATAGATAGTACTTGTGCAGTTATTTTCTACTCTTCATTTCATCTATATCAAATAATTTGTCCAGTAAGGGTTAGCAGCTCACAAACAGGGCTTTTGGTCAAGTCAATTGAATTCATGTCTCTCACTTTCCGTTCCAATCTCTTCCGTCCTGTCTTTTCTTGTCCTCTTCGACGGGTTCAATGGCTCCACTATCGAGGTTTCATGACATCCAGCGTGAATGGTCCTTTGGGAAGGCGATCTCTGAGGCTACTGATGATATCGAGCTTTTTTGGGGGTGCAACAGCAACACTCATTGGTGGTATGTGGACTCGCTGAATATTAAGGAAAGTCCTCAAGCTGGTACATATATAAGGATATGCTTTTTACTACTGGTCGGGCATGAAAACCGTCGTCGATGCTGCCCGGCATCCTATCAACTTTCTCCGACAATACCAGCCTCATCGAGTGTCTCCAGTAGGTGCTGGAGTAGATGCCCTACCCGAAACTAAAGCACAAATCCTCGCAGCCCTTCGCTTGTTAGTCAAGGCCTATGTTGCTCCACTACCTGGCGCGGGTATTCTGGTTGATGTTGCGTTCAACGAAATTGACCGGGCTGTCGATACCCACAACGATGAGATTGTTTCTATCCTGAAATCCGCGTATAGTGAAGTACAAACAGCGGTGAAAACACGAGGAGGGGATGCAAAGGAGACTGCATGGGACGTTTTGGCCATCCTGCGCAATAGGTTGGGTGAAGTCGAGGTTTCCGCACTAGGTCAAGATCGAATCGGGCCTATCTTTGAACGGATTCCTGGCTTCCGTGAACATGCATCTCGTATCTCTGATACCCATAAATCTCTCTCACCGGCCTTTCATCAAGGACTGGAAAAGGTGAATTTCAATGTTTCTGTATCTGATTGCTATTCCAAAATTGAGCGAACAGGGAAAGAGTGCTCTGTTTGGAGAGCTTAAAAAACTGAAGTCGACACTTTCACCAGAGCAAGGTAAACCATCTGCATCAGTCAATCCAGCCGAAACTAACACAAAGACACAAGCACGAGAACCAGTGGAGGAGCATTGAAGTGTCTGAAGTGTATCACGTCTTTCGATCCTGGGCCACCACCATCTCTGACACCAATTGCCCATGGATATACTGTGTTCCAGTCAATCTCTCTCATTATTTATCTCAATGTCTTTCATCATCAGCCGCTCCCAAAACATCAAGAGGCCGCACATCATATCCGCATTGATGCAGTCTTGACAATGCACTGAACCATATCATCGTCTTGACCCTGTGGTCCTACAAACATCTTTTTAATTGGTTTTCCAGGATGTAAAAAAAGGCCTGAATCTATTTTCACATTGGTCTTCAAACTTTGGGCACTCTTTCAGTATAGCTTGAGAGAATAAACTCAGAGAGATTAGAGAGGGGAATTAATGTGTTGCTTGATTGATTATCATCTTATCTAAATACAGTGTAAATGAGGAGCTAATCTTTCAAGAGGATTGCAGGCTTGGAAGTGAATCATTGTGACTATTAAAGACTAAGGTGTTCGGTTTAGATTAAGAAAGGGAGAGGATGAGTTGCAAATTTGTAGTGCAATGCTCGATCCAATTGCAGTCCGTAGTAAGGTAGGTCGTATCCTACAATAGACCAGCCCAAACTACAAAGAGAAACAGATCATTCGCAACTGATCCAAACATGAGAGAAAGAGAGAAGAGAAAGCAGAAATAGAGGAGCAGCACTCAATGACTCCGTGACAGCACTCCATGTCAAGTGATGGTCAAGTGATGTTGCTTGCCCAAGAGAACGCTCCAGGTTGTCTGTTAAGAACAGGACAGTTTTTGATCACCATGCGACCATCTGTTTTGTAGTTGAACCAACTGCAATCGGTCAAAATTGGAGCTCTGGTTTCTAGCCTATTATGACCGCGCGGCCATACATGATTGTTTTGAAAAAAACCTCTTCTTGAGTTTCCCGATTGGAGCATGATTCAGGATTGCTGTTGTGGCCCTTGCACAGAGCGAAACCAGATATGTCTCATCCATCCTCCTCCTTCAAAGGACGATGGCTAATACGCTTTTTTTCTGTTAATCCTAAGCTCTAAAAATTGGCCGAAGTTGAAGCTGGTAATCCATTGATCAGTGGCCTTATTTGATTTCTCCCTGTGAATTGGGATGGAGTGCTGAACACGATAGTGCTTT
>Ga0153975_1000717_pt1 | contig 10668 bp, 16 predicted proteins | sample TSGA059MetaG_FD_104694 | JGI IMG/M metagenome (GOLD analysis project Ga0153975, IMG submission 104694) | Attine ant fungus gardens microbial communities from Georgia, USA - TSGA059 MetaG | ecosystem: Host-associated > Fungi > Mycelium > Unclassified | place: USA: Georgia, Yuchi Wildlife... | reverse complement strand
CTCCCAGACCTGCACGAACCTCTTGATGGTGCGTGCGTACCCCTCGACCCCCTCGACCTCCTAGGAGCGTTCCCTCTCGACCCCCTCGAATTTGCTGTCGACCTCCCCGAACTGTTGGGAGCCACCATACCCTGTAGGTATAATATATCATTGTCAATTATTGTAGAAGGCAGGTGATGTATCCTGCACTATGGCCACAACCATAGACTCGGGATACATCACCTGCCTATATGATAGTAGCATCTTCATTTCCTATGATATATCACCTCCCTCTGTTACCATGATGTATCACCCCCTCAACTATATTCCATCTGGCATGGTGATATATCACCCCTCCTAGTACATTCCCCACCTGTATGATATATTACTCCCCCCCTGTCCCATCTGGTACTGTGATATATCACCTCCCCACCTGTATGATATATTACTCCCCCCTTGTCCCGTCTGGTACTGTGATATATCACCTCTCCTCCTGTATGATATATTACTCCCTCCCTGTCCCATCTGGTACTGTGATATATCACCTCTCCTCCTGTATGATATGTTACTCCCCCCTTGTCCTGTCTGGTACTGTGATATATCACCTCTCCTCCTGTATGATATATTACTCCCCCCTTGTCCCATCTGGTACCGTGATATATCACCCCCCCTCCTGTATGATATATTTCTCCCCCCCTGTCCCGTCTGGTACTGACACTGTGATATATCACTTTTCTGCTCTATCTGACCATGGCTGTGGACTCATGATGTATCACTTGGTTGCAGCAGTAGATACTATGGTAAGTTAGTATAGCGTCCTCATTTTCTATGATATATCACTCCCTCGCTTTGGAGTCACTGCCACTGGTAGGGAACTGCACGGGTAAACCCGCGGGTGTCAGAGGCCATACCCGCACCGGTACCCGCCAAAAACCCATACCTGCAGTGAGGTACGGGTTTCTCTGTAGGTATCAAACTCTCGAACCCGTACCCATACCACCAGAGGTATTGATGTAAATGATATAGTTAAGTACTACAATAATACAATTGAATATATTCTAGACTAGGCACGAGCATACAATAAACCTTCACAATGAAAGACAACAAGTGTCGTTGCCCGCCTGCAAGTTAGTGAATGTGGCAAGATTATCGCAAATTCAGAACATCCTCGATGTTCTCATTCGTGCCCCCATTCCCGATGATGTTCAGCAGGAGGCCCACAGCGATATCAGGGCATATCATGCTCTGATTGTGGTGCCTCGTGGGGATAATTTGGCGAAGATCGTTGCGCATGGCTGGGCTGGGCAGGTCCCATTGGTTGCTGCCTGCTCGCAGGATAATAATTCGGATATCCAGGTCCCAGGGATTGGGCATGTGATGCATCTGGTGGCAGTGGCGAAGCAGACAACAAAGAGACTCATGATGACCTAGAGGCAGGAGCAGCTGCAGGAGGAGGCAGATGAAGGTTGTTGCCAGGGAGGCAGGAGTGGCTGCAGAAGGAGGCAAATGAAGGTTGTCGCCAGGGGGGCCACTAGACTGTGGCCTTCAGAAGATGTAGCCAGTGAGACTGCATGATGCAGGCGAGGGCAGGGCAAGCAAGGGCAAAGGGGAATCTGAAAGGCAGGAATGGTACTTTTATAAACAAGATAAGTGACGAGGCAGGGTCCTACAAGAAGTGTAAACAGGTTGAAGAGCGTGTTGACCTGAGAACAAAAACAAATGTCAGTCAATGCTAATGATGCCACGCGCGACAAAATGAAACTTGCCATAGTGTATGTGACATGCGGATGCATATTCAGAGAACTAAGAGACAAGTAAGTATTATATTAAGGCTATGACGACGAGTGAATTCCGTGAGACTTGAACGGAACAGCAATGAGGTGACGCGTGATGCGTGACACCTAAGACAATACTGACAAGTCGAGGAATAGGATACTTTGATGATCTTACAAGCTGAACCATCTCGAACGGGTTCAAATGAGTTCAAACCACTGAATACTACATTTTAATAGACAGAAACGCGCAAAAAATACAACAAAAAATTATATGCTATCATCAATCAGCCCACTTCCACCTCTAATTGGAATGAGGGTCAACCACCACTGTAATCAGGGGTGCTGATGGGATCCCTGACCATACAGATTTAAAGTGGGAGGCCATGTTGCACCTTAGACGTGCCTGGCGGTGAGCATAAGCAAATGCACCCTCTGCAGCTTGAGGTGAGCTAAAATGGCGCCGTGATCCTTCTGCATCCCACCAGTCAGCATGCCACTCGAGAAATGCAATGATGCGGCGCATTTCTTCATGCAGCAGCTGTACTTCTTCCTCCCAGCGGTGAGCTCGTGCTCGTGCCTTACACCACTCCACACGCAGCGCTACAAAAATGTTGGTCAGGTGAAAGTAATGGTTCAAGTTAGAATGTACTTGCAGTCCTGTAGCCCTAAGTCGTTGCTGTTGGATACACCAGAAGTTTTCCAGATCCATGATATATCTTGCTGTCCAAGTGTCTTGCCGTCATCATATTTGAGTGGGACTGCATCCTTGTGCCTGTCCAGCGGCTTGAGCGTCTTCTCCCAATCCCCATTCTTATTCAGCCTCGACGCTAAGTCCACAAGCGCGTCTCTAGAGGCAGTGTACTTGGCTGATAAAGCGTCAATACGAAGTTCAGCACTGCTAATGATACCATTTGCTCGGGTATTTGCTCGCTGTCCCCGAATGAATGCATCCTTGTACTTGTAAAGGTGATACCGCAGGTTGAGCACACTGCGCAGGTCATTGAGAGCATCATTTGCCTGTGCTTTACGCAACTCCCATTCATGCCTGAGCAAGCGCTCGTCACATGGTGCCGTTGAGGGTAGTGACGATGGTAGGAATAGGCTAATCTTGTGAACCTTCGTTACAGTGGCAATATCATCAGGTGATCACAGGAGGGAGACACTGGGAATGTACAACAATTGCACACGGGCCCATGTATCTATGCGTCTGCGAAGGGCATTGACTCGCTGGAGCAGCTTGGCTTTCTGCATGTCCGTAGCATGTTGCGTAATTGCCTTGGTATCAAAATCAATACGGCGTCTAGATCAGAGTCATTGTGTGATTTGATGTACGTAGTTCATAAACACATACTGCTGATCTTCGAGTTCTAGCCCTGATGAGATGAGCATCGAGGGTGATATATCATCATGCAGGGATATATTATTACCACGCTCAATTTCTTCAGCCTCGGCCTTTGATAACGCAAGTCGCACAGCCGCCTGAGTCATGGCTGTCCAAAATTCCTGTCAGCCTCTCGAAATGGGATCAGTTAACTTACTTGTCATAGCTCTGCCCTCAAATGGATTTGGTTTGGAACGGTCTGCCTCCCAAGCCTCAACTTCTTTCTTCCATTCTGCTAACTTATCTTTCGCGAGGGAAGCTTCGAAGTCATTGAGATCGCAGAGACGTTCTTGCGCCTCGGGTAATGCAGTGTTGTACTTTCGACGGAGTATTAAGGCTGAGAGACAGGAATTGTTAAAGTTCAGAAGTTATTTCACAAAGGGCAATTAATTTACCCATTCCGCATATCTTCTTCCAATTCCAATCATTAAAATGGTCATCCAATGTATCCCTCCTAGAACCGGGTCCCATTTCGCGAGTGCTTGTGGCAATGGGGTTTATATCTGCCCACCCACGCTCTGGAGCTTCACCATCTGTCCGTCCAACCCCTTTGATGAAGTTAAAGGAAAAGGTTGCCTGACATTTGGCTATATGAGCCGGCAGGTGAAATTTAGGCACGAGAAAGGTGACAAATTTCTCGTCATGCCTGACATGATACTGATTCGGGAAAGCAGACATACGTGTCCAGAGGTGCTTACTCCATTGACATGCAATGTCATAAGAGATATTCAGCCCCAACACATCGGGTGAGGACCGCATACTTGAGAAGAACAGGTAATCCATATTGACGTATCTGTAGTCACATTAGTAATGTAACCGGAGATGAAATACATTACACACCTTTCACCCTTTTGTAAGTCGCCGACTGAGCAAGGCCGTTTGAAATTGTGCCGTGCGCAATCTATAGTCCCAGCGCCAGTAGCTGCCAGGCCACGCGAGACCTTTGTATCTGCAAGATTGATAGCATTGTGGCTGGAACATGTACTGGTCTAAGTTCAAGTTTGACAACGTGTTAATCAGTGCTTCAAATGAATATGATTCATTTACCTCCTGTATAGCTCTTTCCTGTGAACCGAGGAAACCTTTATATGTTTTTTCATCCACAAAAAATGCATACCCGTGATTCAACCCAGGATCAACGATGTCTGAAGAGACATCACGGCGAGCAAGACGAAAGTTAGCATCGATAGCAAGAAATAGCGCATATAGAAATCTGGCCATTTGTGAGAATACATTCCAGAGGCAAAGACAAAATTTGTACCGTAGTTCAGGTGGTGCTGTCTCCCATCCATCTGGCAGGTTTTTTCCTGGATGGGGGCAAGCAGGGCACAAAACAGCACAGGCCCCCATTTCGGTTGCCGCGATACCTTCAGGATGATGACCCTGACCAGCACGTTTCATCTGCTTGATGAAGCGCCATTCACGCATGATGCGCAGAATGGACTCGTAACGATCCTAGATCGCAAAGTCATGAGTTAGCATATAAATAGGTAGTATAATTAGCACGTACCTTGGGTACATGAATTCCTGTGTTGTCTGTCAAGCGGGCGATCATGCTGTAAAATTCGAATGCAGAGACTTTGGACTCGAAAGATAGCATCTGAAAGTATTCTAGTGCACGAAATGTTGCAGCAGTTTTTGGATCAACCGTTGTGGCAGGAAAGAGGCGAACACGTAGCAGTTGAATGATATGTGGCTGAGCAGACCAGCAACCACAGTAATCCAGTCCGACTTCATGAATGCTGTTGAAGTCGATGATAACAAAGTCATCATTGAAGGCAGGGATCGGGTTGACACACTGAACACCGACAGCGTGTCCGAGTTGGAAACGGATGCCCATTGACTTCAAGGTAATCTTGTTGAAACAAGACCCGTCCCAACACTGATTTTCAAAGTAAAAGACTCAGTTGATGTAAGTGATGTGATTATTAGCAAAGCGCATACCTCCATTTGATGAAGCGGCTGTCTGTTATGTATGTGAATCATACATTCATGACACAGTAACTCACAGCCGTGACAGTCCTGGCAGCGATATATTGCACCCTGCCTGCCACAAGTACACTGATCCTTCATATAGTCGCCTCGGCCATCCAGACGGAGAAACTCCTCCAAAAACACATCAGCATCAGATTGCCATATGCGCAAGGCTTCACCCTGCATGAAGGAGTGTTTTTGCTTTGTGCCAGTGGATGGGTCCATGGGTTCAAACATGCCAGCAAAGTTATCGGAGAATTCATCGAGATCTGTGAAGTTAATCTCTGAGGTCTGTGCTATAATTTCTGATTCTCCACGACGACGTTTCCCAGAGGAATTAGGGACTGTGTAGTATGTTGAAGAGACATTTAGCCGTCCAGAAGGTCCTGCTTCAAAACTGCTATGTTTGCATTGTTGATCCTGACGAACATCTTGTGGCGTATCATTTGTCTCGTTACTCACTGCTTTTGAAGCAGCAGTATTATGGGCATAGAACTCACGCCTATATTGCCCCAGTTTCCGCTGCCTCTCGCTCTTGACCATAACAGAAATATTGTTGGAGAAGTTGATGTTTGGCGTCAGTCAAGAGGTTTGAGTTCAACATGCACTTGGTGTCATTACATACGATGGTCTACTAAGTGTAGTAATACAATGCCACATACCGAAGCACTTACATATAGTCTAATGCATACACAGTTGAGCATGCACATAGACATGGAATCTACTGTTTAATGTTCTATGCGCTAATACTAACTGACTACTAGTAGCAATGTCACTAAATCCTTGAACAATTGTACTATGCTATACTTAGGAGGTTCTAATAGGGCTGAGTCGTTATGTATATCAGCCTGTCAGAGGCTTAGAGGGATGACATCTACAAGAATCTAGTAGCAGGCCAAGTCACTATATCATGCTTAGGGTCGGACAATATCTGCAAGTACTTCTATTATAGTTATGACAGCTCAGCTTCACAGGCATCTTTGTGATAAGACAAACCCTAACCTCAAGAAATTTGGCATGGAGGCTGCTGCACGAGCTGCAGCAGTTGGTAAGGTTAGGGTTCTAGTGCTGCTACAATACTACAATGACACCGAACTTGTGAGTCGTGCTCTGTCACCATTCAGTCAGTAGAAGCTCAAATTTCCTTCTCCACAGGAAATAACCAAACAATACCCGGGCAATTTTCACCAGAGAAGCTGGCATCCAGGGCCTGGGTGGAGGCTTGGAACTGTGGTGCAGATATTTCCAGTAAATAGAATATCTCTGGCACGACGTATTTTAGTTGACACATAACAATATTGAAAGCTGGGGCTCCAAGCTGTGCTCAGACTTGAACATACCTTCGAGCAGTCCTGACGTGTCCTCTGCATGCATGGTATTATAATCTCCTGAAGAATATCATTGATTTTCTCACTGCCAACATGTTTATATACAAATGGTGGCGACTCTAGTATAGTAGTGCAGGGTAGCTAAGATCAGGAGGCACTGGCCTCCTCATTCTCATACCATTCACTCAATGCTGTCTCGAGATGCTCCTTGGCATGACGGTATGAATGATAGTAATGAATAGTGGTACCTGGCATGCGAAGCTTGCGAGCAGCATGACTATATTGTCGTCAGACAAGGTTCAACGTTAGGTGGAGAACAACTTACATCTCATTGAATAGGCCAATGCCATAATGCGTGACAGTTACAAACCATTGAAACGAATCTGCGGGATCACCGGCTATGGACACAAGCGTTTCATCACTGTCAGACTCTGAGTTCACTTCATACTCTTCAGTGGCGGGCGCGGCTATGGAAGCAGCAGGAGTGGCCATGATAGTACAGGGTTCTTCAATGTCGGTGCCCTCATGAGGGTCTGCACAGATGGTAAGTGGCATGAATGAATATATATGCCAGTGCGTTGGCCTCACCAAGTGGTACATCATGACTTGCATGAATGGCACATTCTTCATCTTCTGGTCGGTAAGACCACCCAAAGGATTGTGGAGATGAAGGAGGAACTGCTCAAAAAGTAGCCGTCAGCAAGCACCATAAGTTGAGAAGGAAATGAACAAGTTACCGTGACCATGCTGCACCAAGTATATGGCCTTGATGAATTGTTCCATCGTGAAACAGGGGTGGGGGAGCATTAGAACACCATGACCATGAGGGCATCTCACATTCTCATTGTTGACTTGGTTCATGTTGAAGAAAATCTATGGAGATGAGGCGAGTAAGCTCGAGCATGAAAATAAATAAGTACAGTGTTTGTACCACTGACTGGTTGATTGTTATTGCTTGGTTGCAAAGCATAACCTTGTTGAAGTAATATAAACCGAGTACTTAGGATGAATGTGAAATTTATCAGCGCACGCGTAGTACCTGTCACTTCCTATAACAACCAAATAATCGTGAGCGAGACACGCAACAACTAATGAATGTGATACTTACCATGTATCCAGATGGCACCTCGAAGGTGGACAAGTCCGGAGCAACTGCTCTGGCTGCAGAATGAGTTGCCAACATACTTGCAGATGCAGAAAGAGAAGAAGTTACCTCGATTCTTCGAATTGATGTTTTCAAAGTGGTTCAGTGATTTTGCAGAAGAGACCGAACCAAGTGGCAGTACACCTTCTGATGAGAATGTCATTGATACTGAGGAAATGGTTGAGCTGCCAGCGAATACAAATTCAGATGAACAAGAAGGCAACACACTCACAATAACACAGGAGATGCCCAATGGTGCAATCAATGATCGTCGTAAAGTACGTTTCACTCACCAAGGGTCCAAATTGACCTAATCATTTGATTTTTTCCATTAGAAGCTGCGGGAGTGGTTTCGGAACAATGCAAAAGGAAAGACTATACCTGGTGGCACCTCAACCAGTAAAGTTCTTTCTATGTTACTTGGTCAGCGTGCGCGGGGTACTCGAGACCTCAAAGAGGTTGAAGTGTACTCACAACTTCACTACAAATCCAAAGTTAAGCCCTTGGTTGCTGACAATATCAAAGAAAACAATATCGAACCCAACCAAAAACTTCGTGTTGTCCGGGAGCACACCAGTGATTGCTTTGTAAATGAGTCAGATGAAGTGAAAGATGAGGTGCGACAGGAGACCGTGCGTATCAATGCTGCCAGAAGATTGGGTGGTGTTGTGGGTGAGAAACGCACAAAAGAGGAAATTTACCGGTAAGCAATTGTTACCTTGTTTCGTCTGTGGTTCCTAATGACTTTCGGAAGTGCCATTCAAGAGCTGCCGGTTTTGCTTGGTCCTATATTTGAAGAACTCTCAGCTTTGACGGGTGGATGGCACTACACAGTTCTTATGGGTGGAGCTGACCCTCTATGTGAAGGCGATATCATGACATTGAGGTGTGTTGTACTCTCCATGACCGCACCACCAGTGAATTGATCCTTCATTAATAGTTATCATCATGGTAAAATGTTGGACGGTCTGAGCTTTAAGGCATCTACCCCGACGTTCCATGAACAATATCTATTACCATTTGAAAGATACCTTGCACATGTTCATGGTGAGGAGAATACCTGGCTAGTTCGTGAATTGATGACTAACTCAAACACAACAGATACTACTTCAAAGGCGACTCTGGATTCTCCATGCTCTCCATCATTAGTACCGCCTCAACTATCATCTGAATCTCAGGCTATTTTGGATGAATCACCAGATAGCCAAGGTACCTTACACACCAGCCTCTCACCACTGGGAGGAGAGGACCATCGCGGCACTGTGATATCAGGACTCGTTCTTGATCTTCCTTCACTGCAAAGGCAGGAAGATGTGGTTCCTGTACAGACGCTGGAACATGATCATGGCCAGTGGTGGTTTCCCGCTGATACTAGTGACCTGACCCTCAACCTGCCTTCGTACGGTGAAGCTACCAACTCATCACTCCCTGGTATGCCACTCCCCGACTCCCCAATCACTGCATGGAGAAATGCAACATCACTCAATCAAGACCCGGTCATATCCCCTACATTCACGCAAAGACCACTTGCACGCACTGCAGTTCCTGCCATGGCACATCCGGCTCCTTTCCTACTTGGTTCATTGTTACCACTTCATACTAGCCTACCAGCACCGTTCACTGCACTTGATGAATGCATTCCATGTCCTCTCATAGTTCAGCCCACCACACTCAACAAACACACTCCGTCTCCTCTGATTATGCAACCCACTGCACTTGATGAACGCATTCCGTCTCCTCTCATCATGCAACCCACTGCACTCAGCGAGCACATTCCACCGCCTCCTCTCATCATGCAACCTGCCGCATCCAATGAATGCACCCCACCTCCCCCCCCCACACAACCCACCGCACTTGATGAATACATTCCCAGGCCATCTCCTCTCATCATGCAACCTACCGCACTTGATGAACGCATTCCATCTTCCATGCCCACATGCCCAACCTCGCTCAGGCTGGTCTCTGCTTCTGACCTGATACATGAGCCCAACCGGCCATCATCTTCACAGCCAATGTCTCACCCAGTCGGCACAAATCTAGTAGAGGATGGCCTGGGTGATGGAGTGCATCGACCTGATTCAGAGTTGGTGTCCTCATTACCCACCACACTTACTAGTCCAATGAGACGCTCAGCACGTCCGGCACGTCCTTCAACTCGAGCCAAGGAAGCCGGCTTGCAACAAGAAACGCAGCTGGCACCAAAGAGGAAGAGGATCGCAGCCCAACAAAGTGCTAAGCCAGTGAAAAAGGTTCGGAAGTAGGGTAGATTGTCGGTTATGTTCCTCTGGTAGTCTACCTATTTCAATAGACCATGTTTTTCTTTGACCTTTAATGAACTTTGTTGGATTGAAACCTACCCTTATGCGCCACAGCACAATGCCTCTCACTCATCCAATTTAAATGACTATTAAGACTTGTTGAACATGCGTGCCTAAACTCAGCATCTTCCGAACGTTAGCTAAGTGCATGGCAAGCACATACCGACCGAACGCACTGAATCCAACACATATATATCACTAATACATTACTGGAGGAGGTAATATATCATTCCACTGATTGCTGCGACAAGGTCATGGCCTACAGTCACGTGATGAACCGGTTTATGAGCAAATTGCTGGGGGAGGTGATATATCACTTTGCGGGAGGTGATATATCATATTACACTGCTGATATATTGCTGCAGGTATGTTGAGGAGTATGTCATGTGACTCCCAGGCCGTAACAGATGATTAATATGGATGATTCGGATGACCATTATGTGTCACGCATCGTCGTCATAGCCTTAATAAGGTAGGTGATACATCATTTCCTATTGCTAATGCTGCTGGCTGATGTATCATCGTCCTGTGCACGTGCCGCGTCTCGGCTACTTTCGCCGGAATTAGCCTGTGCAGCAACACTAGTAGGATGGTGTTTTGAATTTTCCCACCACCTGAAACCCTGGGAAAGCCTTTGTCGCTATGGATCGCCGGGTGATCCACATTGAGCACATGCCGGAGTTTGCCGCTGATACATCACTTCCTATCGCCACAAGTGCTAATGTATTGATGGGAGAGGTGATATATCATATTCTATCTTGCTGCAGGT
>Ga0153975_1000708_pt1 | contig 10713 bp, 10 predicted proteins | sample TSGA059MetaG_FD_104694 | JGI IMG/M metagenome (GOLD analysis project Ga0153975, IMG submission 104694) | Attine ant fungus gardens microbial communities from Georgia, USA - TSGA059 MetaG | ecosystem: Host-associated > Fungi > Mycelium > Unclassified | place: USA: Georgia, Yuchi Wildlife... | reverse complement strand
TTAAACAGTTCCTGAGATATCAGTGATTCAGTGTCTGGTGACTTGGTGATCACTTGGTGAATACTGATTGCCTTGAGACATTTTTGGTACCATTTGAAAGGTCTTCTTAAGGGCTTTTGGTGGTCATTGAGATTGTCAAAATCAGTTGAGTATTCCCAAAGTTATGGTCCAGTAGTAATTAAAAAAAAAAAGAATATAAAGTAGAGAAAATCCTGAATAAAAGAAAGTTCAGAGGGAAGGACAGGTACTTGGTGTAATGGAAAGATTATATGGCAGAGGAGGATACTTGTGAACTAAAAGAAAATCTGGAAATACAAAGGATTGAGTGGAAAGACTCAAAGAAGAATATGGAAAAGGAGTTTAACAGACAAAAAAATGAATTTAAAAAAAGATTGTATTAGAGAACTGCCAGATAGGTACATAGCAAAAATGTTATATAGATGGAACAATAAGAGGTTTGACCATGAGTATTGAAGACAACTAGAAAGGAACTGGAGATGATGGAATGAAAAAAGGACCAGAGAAAGAAGAACATTAGAGGTAATTCAAGAAGAAAAAGAAGAAGAAAAAAAATCTAAGAAAGGAAAAATACAAGAATAGAATGGAGAAGATGAAATGGGCAACCTACAGAACCCATATAACAAGCTATAGAAAATTCTTGGGACAACAATCCTTAAGAGAGGGATATTATTGTGAGTTATCTTGACCATAACCAAAAAGTAGTATGAGGTAGAGTTGAACTAGTGGGCCTTAGACTTGTACTGTAGAAAGTGGTTGTGCAGGATAATTATAACATGTATAAATAGAGATTGTGTATTTATTAGTTAGCAGAATCAAGCAAAAACTCTATTAAGTTCTCTTCTAATCCTGAAGATATAGCAACTTAGCCTAAGATGACTTAATCACACTCCTAGTCCAAGTTGACAAGAAGAACTTGATAGAGTTCCCATTCAATTTATGTAAACTACTTATATACCTTTCACTATTTACAAGTGTTTACAAAGTCCCATAAATACTGTTTTGTCCAACTGTCTCATATATCTGATCTTTCAGGAAACTAAAACTAAAATAAAATAAAATGAATATTAATATTAATATTAACTTAGCTGTTTTGCCAAGTCATGACAGAAGAGTTACTTAAGCTAAACCCTAGCTTAGGTTCTTAAGTCAGTTACTAACAAGGGAAGTTATATGATTAGGATCACATAACATATTACATTTGTCACAATATCAGTTATGTCACACTGTCACATGTTAGTCACATAACTAGGGAACATTCTAGTAGATTCTATTAAATCAATAGTAGGTTAGGGTTAGTAGTATAGACTATATATAAAAGGTATAAGTAGTAGTCCAAATCTAAGGGAAACTCTGTTAAGTTCTCTCTGTTTATCCAAAATAAAAGATAACTCAGTTCTAGGGTTAGCTCAACCCAATGGTTGTACTACAAAAGGTCTTAGACTGGCTACTTCTTAATGGTTGCTAGTAGTATCTTTAGTTAAACTTCAAGAGCACAAAGAACAATTGCTATTTTATCTATAGAAGCCAAATATATAGCTCTTTTGAACTGTAGCTAACTGTCATATACCAAAAATTTAGTATTATTTAATATTAATATTTATTTTCTTTTTATTTTCTTTATAATTTCTGCTCCTGAACTCTTAATTTGTCTACTTCTATAGGATCACAATATAGACCAAATACTTGTACACCAACTCCTATTCTGGGATTTGTATAAGTACTCTACCAGTACATTGTAATTCCCTAGTTCATAGATTAAAGTTATACTCCCCAATTCTTGTAGCATCCTTCATTCTTGCTATATACCTCTTAAACTCCATTACTCCTGAATTACCTCTCCTTTGGACAACATTCTACTGCTCCAAAATACACAACTACATACACAACAGGAGATCAAAGCACAGTACATAAGCTGAGGCCAAGGTTATTCTACTCCTTCATCATCACTATATTCCCTCTGGACTAGCTATAAAACTATAGAACTAGTAAGCAATGTTTCTCATTTCATTCAGTAGCATGTTCCACTCTCCAACTCTATCCTTTGCATCACTTTCCAGAACCCAGAGTGTACATTCACAGTATATCCATAGTAATTCATAGTATATTTCAGCCTTCCCACACTACTATCCCTACCTTTCTGACACTAACAGTATATATGGACCAAATATCCTAATATAGTTAAAGGTAATTGACCAAATACAAACTAGACTGGAGAGAAACAGGATAGATTGGACATATGCTAAGAGATCTGGATCCTAGATAAGAGATAGATCCATCAACACTTACTAAACATGACTCTCAGATATTCTCTTATATCTACTAGCTTCTTTTGACACATTGTAGTGGTTAATCTAAGATAGAACATAACAATATGTCTGATCTATAAATAGAACTTATTTGTCAAGTATACATTACAAGTATGGGAAAATCAATGATAATAATAGAGTAGAATAATAGAATACTCTCTTGACTAATAGTGAATGACAAGAGAAGAATAACAACAGTGGCAATGAGTAAAGAAAAGAATCAACAGTAGTAAGCAATCATAAGGTCATGAGTCAACTAAAGTTATTAATACAGAGGAAGATGTAAAGGGCTAAATTACCTGAGCACATAGAGTATTGGAAGAAGAGATGGAAAGCTCTTATAATCATAATAACCTATTGCTTTATAAGACCGGTACCCAGAATGGTTGTATTGTATACTCTGCCTGATGTTGCAGCACCCTCCTCTTAAGTCTTACAATTGCTGGGCCACCTTTACTATTATGAACTCAAGTGAGAAAGTGCTTGAGATCATAAACCTTAAGGTTGATAAAGACAAACTTTATAAAGATGGTATGTTCTATTGTAGTTAACTGTGTCTGATGCTTTTAGCTTTGAGTGACAGATGACAAAGATGAAGAAATCTCTATAGAAAGTGTTAACAGTACTTAAATACACCCAGGCCATCAGTACAAGTTCTGCATCTGTGGTTGTAAATATCTACCCACAGGTGCTTCAGGCTTGTTTAGCATCTCAGATATAAAGAAAATAATGGATGGCAGGGTGGTCCAATGTACTTACAAATGTTCATGGATAGGTAAGAATAATTGGAATCTCTCAGGTACAGTACTAGGATAACATTTCTCTTGGATTATAGGCTTATTTTTTGAATAGTGCTTAGAAGCAAGTAGAAAGTCAAGGATTCTGGAGCAAACCTAGATAGTAGGGCCCTTGAAAATATCAGGATTGAATTTATCAAGCCAAATTGATCTGGGAGGAGCTGTAGTGCCACTGAGCTTGTAGTATGTACAAATTGTAGTTGAGGAGGTTATCTCACAATCTCTGTATCTTGGACACAATGCTCAGTATGTATGCATTGATTAGGAACAAAGTTCTTATGGGTCTGAATGTTTTGTGCTTAATTCTACCATTCCAGAATTTGCTGCTACAACTTTGAACTTCTTTGAGCAATGATTATGTCATAACTATACCAGTATTTGAGTACTACAGGATTCTACTACTATGACACATCTACATCTGCCCAATCCATTTGCATCTTTTAACAGATTTTTTTCAGATCAATGATTTATTACATGGTCTTCAGTTGTAGTCTGTGGTAGATGACTTGAATACATAAATACATAATGATAGGAGAACTAATAGTACATCATGACAGCTGTGAGCCAAACTTTCATCAAAAATAACACCAACAGTCCTTTTATCATGGGTAGAGTAAGCAGTAGCACATAATCATAATACATTGCAGTTACCAGGGCAGCTAGTACAGTTCTCAGCAGTATACCTAAAATTGGTATGCTTTTAAGGTTTCTAATAGCAGTTAGAGAGCTCTACAATACCTTTGTGTCTGTTTCAACTAGTAAAACATTTGCAGATATCATATTTCCCAATAACAGTATTAGCTAGGAGGCCTTGCTATTTACTGTCAACACTGCTACTCTCTTTCATTACTTCTTCTGTGATTGCATCTTCTGCATTGAGTTTGCCACCAACACTTTGCTGTATAATAGTGAGAATCAGCTTTCCAGTGTCTTTCTTGACCCTATCAATATCTTCTAGTAGTCAGCACCTAACATGTTATAGAAATACTATTATGTATTTATTCTCCAGTTAACACCTAGCCCTGGGTATAGACCCTTGCTGGAACCCAATTCTGGCATGGGTCCCTTGGATAACCAGTACATTCTTTCAAGACTCTCAAGTATCTCTTCTAATTTTCTATGTTTAAGTATACATTCCATGGGTCTTCCAATCAGCTCCAGAAGTACTTTTGCATTGGAATCCTCTCCCATGACTTCATCACTATCCTAGGAAATAAGCCTTGGAACCTCAATTGCAGTTGGTACCTTATTCTCATTCAAAAACAGAGGGTTAAACAGAATCACTTCACCTCAATCACTCTTGTTTTGTATAACTATTCTCTGGCTTATGTCTATATCTGGATTGTGAATGGCTTTACCAATCTACAATGGAAAGTGGACCAATCAGAACAGTGGTTACTGTTATGATCCTGAACCCAATAGTAGGAATTTCAAGATATATTGAACCAGGTTGAGATTAAAGAACACTACACTATGAGGGCATACCATATGTACATATGCAAACATATGTTATACACAAGACAGTTGTAAGTGAAACTGCTACATTATCCCCCTTCTAAGATTGTGTCTTTATGAATCTACTAGCTAGTTGTATAGGAATCCTTATTGTTGGCATTTGAGATGTGTTTAGGTATTTCTAATGATATTTGTGGTAGATCTGAGAGGCTCCTTGCATGATATTTGATTGATTTTCCCAGGTCATCTCTTTAAGGGGTTGTCTATGTCATTTAATCAGATATTATAGCCCTTTCCCTCTCCATTGAGAATCTAAGATCTGTTCTACTTCTTGTATTTTTTTAGATCTGGAGGTTGGAGTTAAATTGGTACTTGACTTCTCTGACTGTTGTTCAGAGGTTGGAGCAATATGCAGTTTCAACTTTTTTCTATGGATGACCAGATGTATATTTTTCCATATTTTTGGAATTTGGAGTTCATAGGCAGCTTCCCCTATCTTTTGAAGAATGGAAAATGGACCTGCTCATTTAAGGGATAATTTCTGGATGGGTTGTCCATTGTTGTATCAAGCCATGTCAATCCATACTAGGCCTCCAATTTTGAAATGCTGTTTCTCACCTCTTTTAATGTCAAATTGCTTCTTCATGGTTTCATTTGTCTTTTCTAGTGCCATCTCCACTTCTTTCCTCAACAACTCCATCCAATCTATGAACTCATCAACTGCTAGAACCTTTGACCCTGCTCCTTGAACTTCCCAACCTGTAGAATGTCTATCTATGTTGACAGGGAATAGTGATTTGCCAGTGAATGCTGGAGTGAACATGATTATTATAGAAGAATTTGGCTAATGATAGCCATTCTGTCCAGTTGTCCTGATGGAAGCTACTATAGAGTATAAGGTATTGTTTCATTTCTTGATTGGTTCATTCTGTTTGACCATCATTCTGTAGATAGTAGGCCATTGAAGGGTTTTGTTTGATATCCAGTCTTGTATATAAATCTTTTGCAAAATCTGTGAGATACAGTGAGTAGATAGTGGAGTGATAATAGACTAGGACATAAGTATGACAAGTGAAAGTAATATTGAAAGTGAAGTTGACTGTAATAAGTACAAGTGTTATTATTGAATAATAAGTTGTATTGTATAGAAAATGGTATACTGAGTGAGAACAGTACAAAACAAAGACTAGAATAAGTATAAAAAGTAAAATAGATTGATAAGAGTTGTGTATTCATGAGAGAGAATTGAATTGAGCTAGATATTAAGAAAAAGTAATATTTGCTAGTAACTTGAGTTGTTTATAAACAAAGTAGACATATTGAGCCAACTTTGATAAAAAATAATAATAATAAAATATCACAAATATTATGAGAAGATAATAGAACTGTGATGCTGTTGTGCTTTGTACTTGTAGTACAACTATTGGGTTGAGCTAACCCTAGGACTAAGTTGTCTTTTATTCAGGGTAAACAAAAAGAACTCAACAGAGTTCCCCTTAGATTTGGACTACTACTTATACCTTTTACACATGGTCTGTGCTAGTAACCCTAACCTACTAATGATCTAATAGAATCTACTAGAATATTCCTTGACATGTAATCTATGTAATATAACTGATTTGTCACAGGATATGATGGATTGTGACAAATGTGACAGGTCATGTGATCCTGATCATGTTACTCCCCTATTATCTAATTAAAAGAAAAGAAAAGTAAAAGATAAAGGATTTAAGAAATAAAAGTTATTATGGCCAAGATGGCTCATAACATTACCCCTCCTTTAAGATTTCTCCTTTGGAGAAATGGTTTTACCTTTCCATTATCTCCAATTTCTCTCCAACTTCTTCAAATATTCTGTCTCAAATTTCCCATTGTTCTATCCATACAACAGTTTTGCTGTATATTTTCCAGGTAATTCCTCTCTATTAAACACCTTGTCTTCTTCTTTCTTTATTCTTCATCTCTCTTTTCCATACTCCCTTTTGAATTCTTCTACCAATTCTTTTGCATTTCCTAAATTCTTCTTTCCTTTCCATGTATCTGCTTCTGCAGTATATCCCTTCTACCTATCATAGTCCTGACAGAAATTGGTCACTAGTCAACTACTGACATAATTCAATTATAATTATTTACCATCCCATCAGTGATCAGTATTAAATAGTTATTGTTACTGTAATTCCTTAGTTTGTTCTTATTTGGTATCCACTGAATCCATTCATTGAAAACCCCCTTGTTTGGGTGACTTGGCATAGCTTATTGGAAGGCAATAAGGTTAACCTTTGGTAATCTTCAAGCCAGAAGAAATTAGGCCTTATACCATCATACTAAGTATTTCTCTTTTTCTTGAATAATTCTTTTGTTGAGGATTTTCTCTACTTTGTATTCTTCTTTCCCTTTGATAACCACTGGTAAAGGTGGTTCTTTCTTCTGTCCCTCTACTTGTCCTTGGTACTTTTGTACCCTACTCACATTTACCACTGGGTGTATTTTTACTGACCCTGGTAATTCTAACTCTATCACATTTGTTGATACTATACCCTTGACTTTATAAGAGCCAACAAATTTCTCTGTAAACTTCTCTAATTGTCTTCCCATCATTTGATACTCTAAATCTTTAGTGCTTAATAGTACCAAATCTCCTACTGCATATTCCTCTGTCTCTTCTCTTTTCCTATCTGTATATTTCTTTATGTTTTCTTGTGCTTTCCTTAGTACTATCTTTGCTTCTTCTTGTATCTCCTTCATTTTTTTAACAAAATTTTCTGCCTTCTCAAACTTTCCCTTCTTTCTCATTTTAAATCCCATTCTAGGATTTCATCCACTATTTGTCTTGAAAGGTGACAGAGTGCACTTTATTGTTATATACAATTTCAGCTGTTTCCAATTATTCTGGCCATAACTCCTACCTGTGATCAATAAACATCCTCAAGTACTATTCCAACTTCTGATTTATTCTCTCTGTCTGTCTATCTATTTGTGAATGAAACACTATAGACAACTTTGTTTCAATTCCTAACATTGTCATGAGTTGCTTCAACTATGACCAGGAATATATATTTATAGAATAACAGACAAAGGAATCAAACCAGCAGCCTCTTGGCTAGTTGTAGAATACCATCAATGTAAATGAGAGCAAATAGTATACTTGTATAAGTAGCTAGCACAATTGAGCAAGAACCCCATTGAGTTTTCTTTGTAACCCTCAAAGACTTAGCTGCTAAGTCAACTCAACTTAAGTTACATAACAGAAGAACTTGATACTATACTCTAGATACTGTTCACTTTGAACCCTGCCTAAACTTTATTCTTTTATTGTCCTCAAGTGGTAATCAGCTTAATCACTGGTCTTTTTGGATAGTAGGCTCTAGCTATAAAGAGAACTTGGTAGTCAGTTAGTGTCAGCAACTGACCCAGAAACCTTAAGCTAGGATTTAACTCAAGGCAGTTCTTTAGGGTTAAAAGAGAACTTGATGGGGTTCTTGTCCAATTGCAGTCTACTACATATATGTAAGGCCTTAGACAGTGATAACTTAGGTCTACTCCTAGTCTGAGTTGACAAGGAGAACTCAATAGAGTTCCTATTCATTTGCTATACACTACTTATACATGTTTCTGTATTTACTCTTATTTATAAAGTCCCACACATCTCTTTTGAGTCATTTTCTCTTGTGCATTTAGTTGTTTGGCCAAGTCATAACACCATCCCCCTCTCAAGGTTCCTTGTCTCAAGGATTTTTACAGTTCATAATAGGGGTTATCCATATTTCCTATATCATCATTATCTTCCTCTATCCACTCCTTTACTCCTGAGTTTCCTTGTTCAATCTCTTCTTCCTCTTCCTTTATTATCTCCATTGTTCTTTGCCCTCTCTTTCTTTCTCCTTTCTATCTCCTCCAATTTCTTTCTAACTTTGCCCAGTATTCTTTGTCATACCTTTTATCTGACCATCCAAATAATTTCCTTGCCATGAATCTTCCTGGCAATTCTCCTCTTCTGAATGTTCCTTCTTCTTTTTCTTGTCTTCTAACATCTTCCATATCTCTTGTGTATTCCTTTTCAAACTCCTCTATTGCCTCCTTTGCTTTTCTTTTCTTCCCAGGTATCTACTTCTGCTGTAAATCTCTTCCATCATACTAGATACTTGTCCTTCCCCCTAATTTGTTACTTGTTCAATATCCTCTCGACCTCCCATTCCTCTTCTCCTTTGATTATGACTGGAGTTGGTTGCTCCTTTCTCTGCCCCTCAACTTGCCCTATGTATCTACATATCCTACTAATGTTTACTACTGGATGTATCCTGATTGTGCTAGATAATTCCAATTTGACTGCGTTTGCTAATACAATCTTCTTTACTTTATAAGAGCTGACAAATCTCTCCATTAACTTTTCTGTCCTTCTACTGGTCATCTGATATTTCAGGTCCTTAGTGCTTAGTATTACTAAGTCTTCTACTTTATACTTGTCAGCTTCTCCTCTTTTCCTATCTGCATATTTCTTCATTTCTTCTTGTGCCTTTTCCAGTGCTGCTTTTGCTTCCTCTTGGATTTCTTTTATTTTTGTTACAAATTTCTCTGCCCCTTTGTATTTTCCCTTCTTTCTTATCTCAAACCCCATCCTGGGATCTTGTCCGTAATTTGCCTTGAAAGGTGACATTTTAGTACTTGAGTGTGCTTTGTTATTGTAGGCAAACTCTGCTGTTCCTAACCAATCGGGCCACTGTTCCTGCCTGTGGTCAATAAACATTCTTAAGTACTGTTCTAGTTCTTGATTAATCCTTTTCATCTGTCCATCAGTTTGAGGGTGGAATGCTGTTGACAATTTACTCTCAATCCCCAACATCCTATTCAACTCTCTCATTATTTCTGCTGCAAATTGGGATCCCCTATCTGATATGACCATGTAACTTCCACACATTATCTCTAAATGGCTTGGCTAGACCTTCTGCTGACATCTTCTCAGTAGTTGGAATAAAGTGTACCATTTTTGTTAATCAGTCCACCACTACTAGGATAGAGTCATAACCTTGGGCTAGTGGCAGTTTTGTAATAAAATCTGCTGAAATATGCACCCAAGGTTTTTCAGGTATTGAGTTAGGCATTAATTTGCCAGCTGGTTGCTCTATGCAGTTTTTGTTCCTTTGGCAGGAGTCACACCCTTTTACATATCGCTTTACTTCCTTTGTTACTCCTGGCCACCAGAAATTCCTAGTGACCAATTCTACTGTTTTCCATTGTCCTCCATGTCCTCCCACTGGTGTATTGTGGTATAGCCTAATTATTTCTGTCCTTAATGGATTGTCTTTAGGCACATACATCTTTCTCTCTTTATACATTATACTGTCCACCTCTCTCCACTCTTTATCTCTCAACATTTTTACTCCTGCCTGCTTCATTTCTTCAACTACTTTTACAACTTCATCGTCTTTTATCTTCAACTGTTTTACTTTCTCCAGTAAATCAACTCCCTCCACAATGATTTCTACCTTCTCCATTCTCCTGACTTCCAGTCACTTCAACTTTACCAATGTCTCGCCTTCATTATCCCTTTCCACTCCAACCTCCCAATCTGGTCTCCTACTCAAACTATCTGCCTTCTCCATTCTGCTTCCTGGAACGTGCTTGAGCAAAAAATCAAATCTTGATAGGTACAATGCCCATCTTGCTTGTCTTCTATTCAATTTCTGCGCCTTCATAAAATATTCAAGATTTTTGTGGTCTGTTCAAATCTCAAATCTTATCATTGTTCCTTCCAGGAAGTGCCTCCATGCTTCTAGGCACCTGACTACTGCTAGCATTTCCTTGTCATGAATCTCATAGTTTCTTTCTGTATCGCTTAGAGATTTAGAAATGAAAGCAACTGGTCTTCACAATTCATCAGAGCATTTCATTGACAATACTCCTCCTGTAGCATAGTTTGAAGTGTCTGCCTCTACCCTAAACTCTTTGTCTAAGTCTGGGGCTGCTAACACTAGTCTAGTTGTAAAGATTTCTTTTAGCTCATCAAACATCTTCTGCTGTTCTCCCCTCTATTGCCACTTCACATCCTTCCTTGTCAGCATATTCATTGGCCTTGCTATTTGAGCAAAGTCCTTGATAAACCTCCTGTAGTAATTTGCAAGGCCCAAGAACTTTCT
>Ga0153975_1000707_pt1 | contig 10724 bp, 13 predicted proteins | sample TSGA059MetaG_FD_104694 | JGI IMG/M metagenome (GOLD analysis project Ga0153975, IMG submission 104694) | Attine ant fungus gardens microbial communities from Georgia, USA - TSGA059 MetaG | ecosystem: Host-associated > Fungi > Mycelium > Unclassified | place: USA: Georgia, Yuchi Wildlife... | reverse complement strand
ATCCTTCTCATCCTTCTCATCCTTCTCATCCTTCTCATCCTTCTCCTCATGGTCGTCCTTCTCATCACGGTCATCGTCGTCATCGTCTTTCTTTTTGTCATCGTCCTTCTCGTCATCGTCCCTGTCATCGTCCTTCTTGTAATCGTCATCGTCCTTCTTGTCATCGTCATCCTTCTTGTCGTCGTACTTGGAGGTAGAGAAGTCATATTTCTTTTTTTTATCGTCCTCCTTGTCATCGTCCTTGGAGTAATAGGCCTTCGTATCATACGACTTAAATGTCTTCGTGGGATACCATGCGGGCGAATTGTCCTGTCCGAATGGATTGGCATTGGATTTAGCCTCAAAAGAATGCGACAACATACCTTGCTGTAGTCGTCCCTAGGGAAGACAGCTGCACCTGTTGATGCCAAGGTGGCGGCCAGGACAAACGCGACAGAGATCAATTTCATGATGATGATCTTCTTAGGGGGATGAGGCGATAGTATTGGGAGGCAAAAACTCATATCTTCTTATACGCGACTACAGGGGCCTCTTTAGCACTCTGTCGTGATCTAGAGTCAGAATCATGGGTTAAAAAAATTGCGAGGAAATCCATTAATTTTTATTTGATTTGGGATTGAGAATACTCACCCGCGGAGTAGTACTCCCCAAAGGGTGCTGGCAATCGGGAGGGTCGCCTTTGCTTAGCAGCAACAGTAACAGTACTGAGAAAAACGCAATATCATCATGATCAGGGAAAACCGTGATATACTATTGGTCTCAAATCGTTTCGCCTCATCGATTGTCAACAATCTTTGAGGCAACATGCCTTGAACATACGTGCATTGGATTTAGGCCAGCAGCGTCTGCACTAAAACGTAGATCTGAGTAGACTCGGATCACTTCAGCTGGTCTCCCCCTTTTTGGTTGCATACTCCAATACTCAGATCTACGTTTTAGTCCGACACAGCGGGCAGTGAGCACCGTCCGCGGGAGTCTGCGCATTATGCGCCTGCACACTCGTTTAGGGAGCTGAATAGTTGCTAGTATCTCGTTGGAACGCAATCCTTCAATTGAAGTATCATGGAATCACGCAAGAATCACGTACCATCGAACAAGTGATCGGTGGGCAGTTACCACCGCATTCCGCGGAAAGGTTACCCTTTCCAAAGTCGCCCCAGACCAACAAACTTAGGTAAGCCTTAAGGGGCTCTGATTCAAGTTTGGCTTTGTTTTGAATTTCCCCGACGCCACTAAGTAATGATTGAATCAAGACTCAAGCGGCCCTGAGTCTGATCATCCCCATTGAATCAATTAATCATTGACTGACCGTTGGCCGACTCGGATTGATGGGTTGAATTGCAGGGCTAAGCATGCAGTCGGCTGAAGGAGGTGTGACGCGAAGTTCGAACGCAAAAGGTATCACAACAACCACGTGCACAAATTTAAAGCAGCGAGCGCTATGCGTCTTCGTGTCACGTTGCGTCGGATCAGGGGATCAAGTGCACCATCTCCCCCGCATCGTCAAGGGTTCCAAGGTGGGAACCGTTAGACAATTATAATAGGCTGGCTGTTATAACAACTTCCACAGGAGGTGCAGCGCTTGATCATCCAAGATTCTGCTGTATCCTCCACCTCGTACGTGACTAGTGAGTCGTGACTCGTGAGTAAGGTGGGGGAAAGCGAGCCCCTTGAGACCCTCACGCGTGAACATGATAGCTATCCGCACTAGGAACCAATGCATACTTGCCATTCAGCCTGTGCGCAACAAATTATAGCTTCAGAAAGCTTCAGAAACTCTTCATAATTATTACTTTCCGCTACCGACTGACTTATCATGGACTATTCTCGCAAGTACATCCTGGGCCCGTGATGATTTCGATGCGTTGGGTATCAACGTTATGTACAAGTCCATTAAGAAAATACCTGTGCGTTGATCACTACGCCCCATCCTCAACCCGACCACTGCTTGAGCCCTCATGCCCCGCTAGCATCCCGACTCCTCAAGACCAGAATACCTCCCCTCAGCTGGGCGACGTCTTTCACCATCGCCGTAAACTTCGCTTTCTTCGCATCCGTAGTCAAGTAAGGCGTGAAATGCTGGATACAGTCCCGCGTCGTTGCGTTGGGTGTATTCTGTAACCACTCGATGAGCATCTTCTCTTCCAACTCGCCCTCCGGAGCTGGTCCAGCGGGTAGTGGTTTCCGCTTCTTCGGTTTTGGTGGTGCAGTCATACCATTCACTGTGGTACCCGGGGATACCGCACCCCCGAGGTCATCAGTGGCCTTGCGTTTGTTCGACGACGGCTGGCCATTTGATGTCGGGCTACCTGGGCCCTTAGCTGGAGTTACGGGACTAGTTGCTCTGCTACCAGTGACAGGACTAGTCGCCCTACTCCCAGTACCCTGTCCGCTACCTGCGCGACTACCGTTTGTCGATGTCGACTTGAGCTTCGGAACTTTGGGACTCGTGGCACGTTTTGCAACAACAGAATGACCTCCCATGCTCGCAGGCGCTGGTGAAGTGGCACGAGAGCTAACAGTTGAACCGTTCTGAGCAGTACTCGTGGATGGCTGTGATGGCTTCGGGGTGGGTTGTTGAGAAGCGGAACGAGATTTATTCTGTGGAGGCTGCTGCTCTTGAATAGCTTCAGTTGTAACGACTGGCTCTTCTTCCTCTTCCTCCTCCTCATTCTGCCCTACGATTAACATGTTTACGTCGGAGGAATGGAACAGGTACACACCGAGCTTGCGTACGGATTACGCTCTTCATCACTATCATATGCAGCGTTCTTCTCCAGCTTGCGCATGAGTTTCTTGAGAGATTTGCCGTCTTTCGTCAGCTGACTTTCACCATCCTCAGACTCCGACTCGTCAACGTAGCCCTCGCGGGTCTTGTTGGCACTTTTATACTCTCGTTTGAGGCGCTCCTATCGCACACATGTCAGCGCAATAGAAAGATGACGGATGACGGTCATACTTCTAGTTCTTTTGCCTCCTCTTCGTCCATATCGGCAGGACCTGCCTCCTCGTCATCCGCGAATTCTTCGTCAAAAAGTTGCTCGTCCAAATCTCCTTCCATGTCGTTCTCTTCCTTCTTTCTTCTAGGCACACCTTCATCGTTGTCGCCGCCGCCGCCAGGTCCACGGTTTGTGATCCGTAGTGTTCGCCCACCCATAGCTCGACTCTGCCCAGACGAGTAGACCAGCGGCGAACTGCCAGATACAACACGGTTTTCCGCCTCCGCTTTGAACATTTCTGAAGTAGCTGCCGAGGCCGCTTGCCCTTTTCTCCGGTGCAGCAACCAACGTTCGGGGTCTTTGTTCTTTTGTATCTTAGCCATCTGTGAGGGGTCAGAACACAGTGGTGTAAATGCAGCAAACAATATACCAGAGCCTCCGCCTCCTCTAGTCCAGGGACATAGTGTTTAGGCTTCTTCTGGAACTTGTACCAGCGATTGGCAGGTACGAATTTGAAGACCTCCTGGGCAGCTGGCATAAAGAGAGCATGTGTCTCCGCCTTTGCCACCTCCTCCAATTTCCCTACCCACATCTCATTCTGTTTTGCGTCCTCCATCACCCAGGGATACCGCTCCTCGCGCCGCAGCTGACGAGTTGCTTCGGGCACCAAGAACACTTGCCGGGTCTTCTTCTGAAATTTCTTCCTCCCGGGAGCCTTTCCCTTGTCTTTCTCTTTTGACGGAGCCTCGCCACCGTTATTGTTATTCGCTATTGGCCGGCCGTCCACATCGATCATGACAACCTTTCCATCTGAACCGACAACAGGCTTCCCGTCAGGCCCCAACATGGGTCCTGCAGGCACTTGGGTAGATGGACCAGACTCTTCTCTCCTCAACTCCTTCCTGTTCAGCTTTATCGGCTCCTCCCACGTCCCTATGTCTACCGTCTTTCTCGAATCAAACTTCATAACATCGTACTTCCATCCATTGAGAGCGGACGACATGAGCTTGTATTCGGCAAACTCGCCCTCAGGGAGCTTGGAACTGTCATCAGCGTCTGCGTCGGGTGGAGTAGGCTGTATGCGAGGGGTGGCGGATTTGCGGAGGGATGACTGTGAATGTGATTGGGATAGTTGAGAGCCCTGAGAAGCAGTTGAGGGCGTAGAGTGCTCCCTCTTGATTGACTTCTTCTTGTGAAATAGAAGAGATTCAGCTGATTTTGGCGGCATCGTAGGAGCGATAATAAGTAGTATCTGAACGTCGGAGGGTGTAAACAGCCAAGCGGGGTAACGGAGACAGCGACAGGTCGGTAATGAGTGAAAAGAACAGAATCAACAGAGCATGTAAATCGACTGTTTGCCTTGTCTCGCAACTGCGGGAACAACTCCTTGTCACCGTTGGGAAACAAGGTCCGAAACCCACTCATATGCTGACATAAGGAAAGGTGGAACGCGGTAATTTATTTAATCTTTCGTGCCAAACGCGTCTCGAGCCGACAGAATGTTCATGCATAGCGCGATAATATAGAAAAGGTGTGGTCGATTCCATTGTTCTGATCGTCATGCTTGAAGATTGGTATGTAACCATCATAACAGTTGCGACGATAAGAGAACCTAATGGAAGACTATATACAGCTTCATATGATTGTAGAAACAAAGATCGTCCATAAAACTGAAACAAAACCATGCTCAACCCATAATTTAAGAAATCATCAGAGGAATGTAAATCAACAACGAAACGACACAAGGAAAGTTCACTACATAGGCAGTACCTCTGACTTGTTCGCTGGTATGCTCGCGCTGCTATTTGTAGCAGGCGGTGGTACCCCTGCCGGAGCTTGTGAGATGGGTGTGGATGTACTCCCTGCCGGATATGGATTTTCCGATGACGGTGGTCGTGACAAAGGCTGAGGCGGATGCGGTGGTGGCTGAGGTGGTGGCTGATGTGGGTGCGGTGGAGGAGCATGAGAGATCGCTCCTGGAGGTGGTGGGTATGGTCCTGGAACTGGTGCGCCCTGCCCATACACCATAGCGTGTGGTGGTCCACCTGGACCAAAAGGGGGTATGCCTTGCCTCATGCTTTCTAGCTCGTGTCTCAGCATTTCGATCTCACGAGCCATATCTTGGTGACTTTGCTTCAGATTGCCAACAAAGTCGATAGCTGCATGCGCCATGTCAAATATTATGCTCGACATGTAGAATCCGGTCTACATACCTTTGCTTAGGATCTCCCATTTACTCGCTTTCATGCCCCGATCCGCGGGTAGCTGGTCTCGCAATTCATCAAACAGATCTTTCATTTCTTTCCGTCGCTTTCGCTCGGCAAGCTTATGCGAAACTCGCAGCTCGGGTGAACGAGAATAAGGTGTGGATCCAGGCTCCTTCGGCGGCTTCAGACTAGATGATGGCGGAGAAGGAGCAGAAGAAGATTCCTCCGCAGAACCCGCAGGCCCTGCAGTCTGGCTAGTTTCGCGTAGTTGACGCGATGGAGGTCGGGACCGCGAACGTATATTTCTCGTCGGACCTATTGAGGTCGAGGTGTCTGGTACGGACATCCGCCTGTCTGGCGGGAATGCCATCGGGGGCATCATAGTCATCTGCATAGGTTGTGTATCGAAAGAACGGGGGTGGTGCTGTATATTAGGGTCTTGTGGACTGTCCGGATGTTGTGTTGCAGACCACGCGAAAGTCGCCATGCTGCCTGGCGGTGAAGGTGCAGCAAGTCGACCATGTGGCTGATCGCCGGAGAATGCCGAGGGGTAGCCACTTGTCCCATTCGGGAACGATGGAGGAAGAGAATCACGTCTCTCGTTCAACCACCAATGCCCGTTTCCTCCTGTGACTGCTGGGCCTGTCACTGACCCCATAGATCCAGAATGCACCGAATGTCGCCTCTGGTCATATATACTCAGCTGGGCTATCCTACTCATTTCAATGGTCGACCCTCGCCGTTTCTGCGCGCGTCCTTCTGACTCGATGTTCATGGGACTCGGTACCCCTGGTCCTACCAGCTGCGAATCTGCTTCCTCGACTCCATTTTTTCCCCTATAAGACGACGTCTTTCGTTTTGTTCCATGTGGTATGTGGGAATCCGAAGAATTCTGAAAACCCGTCAAATTTGATGCCTCGGAAGTAAGTCAATGACTCACAGCAATAGATTGTCTTCGTGAACTGTAATCAATGTCATCTACTTGTTGCGAGTTAATTCTGGGTGATTGTCTCTCATTACTACTGTCCACGTTCATTTGATCGGGAGGGTTCATGATTTCTGATAATGTTACCGCCTCCATGTTCACAAGATGCATAACCACGAATGATAACTTCACACTTACTAGCTCCCCCATTTGGAGGAAATGATGTCTGTGGAGCGACACCCTTCGCACCAGCAGGTTCCCTTTCTGCAGATGGAGAACGTAAGATCTTGCGCATTTGTTTACTTGAAGACTCGGAGTTGTAGGTTGAGCCTCCGCTATCACCGAAAGTATAGTTAGCAGCTGGACGTGGTCCTGAGAGCGATGCCGTCGCATCAGCTTCGGACTTGGATAATAGGACAGGAACCAAAATCAATACCATCTACGTGACGCGGACCTGAAGAAGAGTTCGCCGAAGCAGCATGTAGAGATGGATCTGTGATAGATCCCCTGCGGTGCTGCTGTAAATAATCTAGAGGGGGAAGAGAAATGAGTGGAGAATGTCTGGATGTGGACGCTGAGTCTTTCAGCGCAGATATGCCGCCCAAGGAAGTAGTGTCCTTTGGAGGAGAATGGAGATTGTTATGCTTGATCATGGTCGTCGTGGGTGCAGGCGTTACGCCTGGTAACAAAGACGATGGAGAGGGGGTAAAGACGGTTCGATGTGAATGCTAATGCTCTGTGAAAGTCGACGTTATAGAACTAGAACTCAGTTACCGAATACGGCGCCAAACAACGTGGAGCTATGGTCACGTGGAAGAGTGACCTTCTAAAAAGGCTAAATTAACGAACGAGCCTGCCAAGGTCGATTCCTAATGAAGCCTTTCTGCGGTCGTCCAGTTGGCAGGGAGGAGGGAAAGTTTACAACACCTGGTGGGATGCCTGGGTATAACATCACAAATCGCAGGGATATTTGCACAGCAACGTTCGTAAACTATCCCAGCGTTGCATCAGCCCTCTTCCAGCCCCTGCATTCTAGTAGCCATGACCGCCCGATATTGATCCTCCCTTATATCAATAATCCGGGTATATTTTGCCTTCATACTATTCCGCGTTAATCTCCCAGACTTCGCCTTCTCCATCTCATCCCACGCCAATCGCTCAAGAGTATCATCCACCGTGACCATAAATCTCACCCACGGTATGTAATCAAGGTACACGCTGCTCTGGGGCATCAGAGGTGCTGGTGGTTGAATGATGTCCTGCAATGCGGTTAGCATCTGTGCTTGGTACACCACGCGAGCTCGGAATAAGCATGTTCCTATGTCACTACTGAAACCAGCCGCGGAGTTGATCGACGTTGTGATCGGAATTAGTCCCAAAGCCTCGTGTTTACCACGTGCAAGGTGGATGGCATCCTGCGCAATGAACTCATCGTTGTGATAGAAGGCAAGCGCATCTCTCGTGTCAGAGACGTGGGACGGCTGGAACAGTATGACGTGACCCAGTTCATCGTCAAGTGAAGGTTCTGATGAGTTGTAAGACAGGGCCTGGAACAGTGAACTGTCAGAAAAAGCGGAAGAATTGGCTTTTTTGCCCACACCTCATGGCTCTCTAGTGAGGTCCTGCAGAGATAACTGTCGGCATAAGAAACATAATCTGCGTAATTGGAGATCCGCCGCCACAGCTCCTCCTCCGTTGATGTTGTGGAAGTATTAGCACTGGTTTGGGCGGAAATTGTCAGGGGTAGGGAGGGACCATATTCAGCGGTCCCTTGAGCTTGTCGAGGGATCTTAGCTTCGTGGATGGCGTCCGTGCACATCAACTGCAGCTGGGTAATAGACCGCCTGAGATCGGGTAATGGTAGTGGTTCGGTTCTGGGATTGAGTGGCGCGTCTGGAAGATCCATATTCTGCGTGGTATACGTAGTTTCGTAAAGCTGGGTTAACTTTTCTCTTGGGATAGCGTATCCCTCAGTTAAGCACAAGCATTGCAGAAACGTGACAGCGGGCCCTGAGGGGCAAGGCTGGAATCTCAGCACGGTTTGCAGAGGAAGGTCTGCGACCGGAACAAGCTGAATATCTGTACACGCGAAAGTCAATTCTGGAAAAGTATGATAAGCTCTCGAAGTACCGTTGCATGTCATGATCACGGGCCGCCGACATTCTTTGATTAAATCCACCACTGACGGCCAAAAACCAACGTCTTCCTTGAACAATATATCGACTTCCTCAAGGAGTATCAATGATTGCCGAGCAGTAACAGACGATGTCAGCGGTCCATTTGTCTTTAATGAGACGGCCGGTCCATCAATGGCTACAGGTGGCTCCACCGTGTCCTGCAGGGACTTACTGGCAGCATCCACGAGGACATATGCGTCAACGTCAATAGGACGTTCGGTATCTGAACGCATTGGCGAGGGTTTGGGGTTGGTGTTTCCTCCTTTCTGGAACAAAGTCGAAGATGCATAGTTCGTTTTCGAATCACCATGTGCAGCTGCCTTCCAGCGACTCGACCTCGCCTGTTGGATGAGGTGATTTTTACCCACATCACCCACGAGGTTATCAAGGTTTGTACCACTGCGTCTTCCAATTCCGGGATACACTTCGAAGACCTCCCAACCCAGCTCTTCTGCACAAGCATAGACCGCGGCACTCTTTCCACACCCAGGAGGCCCAGTGATAAGAAGTGTGTTTGTTAGACGCTCGGTGAAATTAACGTCAGGGGACGGGTGGTCGAAATTAGTCAGGATGGTGTCGACAGTGATCTCTGAGGTCAGTGGAGGTTGCTCGAATTGCTGCGACTTGCCCTTTTGCTGGAGGTGGGAAAACGTCCGCTGGCAAAATTCAAAATCCTCGTCATCATTATCGACACCTTCCTCTGGTTTATCTGGGATTATATCATCTTCGTCATCGCTGTAAGCAACAAAGGCGTCTAACTCGTCCTCGGAATCCAGTCGTCGTCGTTTCCTGCCCCTTTGTTTGTTTACGGCTCGGACGACGCGAGGTCGCTTCGGTGCCCTTTCGTGCGGGTCAGGTTTACCTTTCTGCTTGCCTCTGCCAGTTATGCTATCTTTCGCAATAGGGGGACTTGTAGCATGCAGACGGACTTCGAGAGCTTTGAGCCAATCTCGAATATACAATGCATGAGATTCATTTCCTAGCACTTCTTTTGCCTGTCTTGGGCGGAAGCGAGTGGTCCATATTTCTTGGTGTGTGTGTCCAGAAGTTGTCCAGTTGGCGTAACCCTCCTCACCTAAAAACCTAGAAATCGCGGGGTGGAAAGCGGCATCACGGGGCCCATGTACACCAAGATAATCTTCACGTTGATGTTGGGAGGAGATACGGAGAAAGGGCGATGGTTCGAGTAGAGAATGTTGACATTCATTCGCCCGCGACGATGAAAGGAAGTTCAAAGACACATCCCCAGTGGAATCTGGCAGATCACGTTTACGACGTTTTGGTAGCTCCGAACTTGCGCCAAACACATTCTGAGGTCCACGAACATGTTGCATCTCCTGATTTGGGAAGGGCGCGTCTGGCGCCATATCGCCTGCATGAACATGTCGCTTCACTGGGGGATATACGCCTCCTTGAGCATATATTTGCCTTCTTGCAGCCGTGGTTTGTGTCAGGACAGTTTTCGACCCATTTATAGTCGGGTTTGTATCCTCGATACAGGGTGATACAGGGATTGAATATGACTGGTTAAAGGTATTCACCACTGGATGAGGTGAAGAGCGAAAGGATTGATGAGATGATGGGGGCTTTTCATAATCGGAAAGTTCAATTGGATTATCCCCACCAGTACCCGTATCTCCAGGCGCGGAACTTGAGGGAGCAATCTGAATGGGTGCCGTGGATGGCCTTCCGAAAATGGGGAACAAGTCCATCGGTCGGTCTATAGAAAGAACAGGAATGACAAAGCATAGAGCAAACATAAAATAGCACTCACTTTGTTTTGTCTGGATTGAGGCTCGTATAATTCTGTGGGGTGCCTTAGGACGGGGTGGGGATGGTTCGTCATCGATGACTATAACATCAACAGGCAGCGGGCGATTTGAAGACGAGGCAACTTCATACTTGATTTGGTTTGCCTCATCAAGTTCCCTTGGACCTTCGTCTGGAAGTTTCGTCTCCTCGTCCTTCTGGAACAACTCATACAGAGTCTTCTGACCGGATACCTGTGTGTCTTTAACGTGAGAAGCAGGTCGCATGATGCCACACACACCTGTTTTGCACGCGTGCTTCGTGTAACCCTGTTTTGGCGCTTCTCGGTCATCTGGCAAGTAAAGAGCAAGGGTTGGAGTCGTGCAAGAGCGTAAAGGCTTTGAGCTGGAACCGGAAATGATCGAACGCGTCTGAAAGCGCGTTGCATGTGACCGACTTCACATATGTTTTATTATGTAAGATACCACATACTCGGCAATAAGTTAGACTACATAGTCCACGCCCGTTGTGCTGTTGGCACAGTGCAAGCTGCGCATCGGTCTAATGTACTCTCGGCGCGCCGCTCAACTCGGAAACAGCGCGCGCGTCAAGCTTACTAAGGTGCGCACTAGCTGAATCCAACACTGGAATGCGCTCGACCATGCGTACGAGCGCAGTCGTGCATTATTAATTCTTATTAGGCACTTACTTTACTAACTCAATATTT
>Ga0153975_1000703_pt1 | contig 10731 bp, 13 predicted proteins | sample TSGA059MetaG_FD_104694 | JGI IMG/M metagenome (GOLD analysis project Ga0153975, IMG submission 104694) | Attine ant fungus gardens microbial communities from Georgia, USA - TSGA059 MetaG | ecosystem: Host-associated > Fungi > Mycelium > Unclassified | place: USA: Georgia, Yuchi Wildlife... | reverse complement strand
GTTCCCACAGAAACCATCCACCAATCCCACACCTTTGGTGCCTGAATAACCTCCTGGAGGCTTGTTCAGGCAGGCATGGGTATTGGCAAAAGAAGAAGAAAAATGTTGGGATGAACTTATTGTCAAACTCATACAAAGTTCGTATGACATTGCATTGCAAGGTAAAACCGTCAAGGACTACGGAACATTCCGTCGGAGTTGCTCAACATACTCATCTTGTGCAAACTTGAACTAGGCTGCTGATTGAAAAATGTGGATATATGCAATGTTATGGAGCCCAACAGTAGTACAAGTACATCAACAATTGAAAAATACACTACTTCGCACATTTTTCCAAGGCGAGACAAATTTTAGAAAGTACTTCTGTGTTCCGATCAATAGCAGCCTCGATTGTAGCTAATGTCGAGATAAGGTTTTGAGTTTCAAACACACCCCTGGTTGTGGCTGCCCCTGACCTCCTGCGCTTCCTCGGCGATACAGGAGCTGATACAGCTCCAATATTCGCTAGGTTCCACCCAAACTTGCGAGAAATATTAACCTACAAACAAAATCAGTCGTTCTGTTAATGGTGGGATGTCCGAGTCATGGGGATCACTCACACTTCCTTCATTCAATTCTGTATGCTTTCGCTTCAGTTTGAGTGGCTGTGGTGGTAGGCAGTCCCTGATCTCTTCAGCTCGAGCTTGCCATTCTTTACTAATCTGCTGAAATAGAATTCGCAATGCATCACAGAAACCATGAAAAGCAAAACATACCTGCTCTGACTCGTGCTGTGAATCCACAGGATTGTCCGACCCATTTTTCTTCGAGTCTGGACTGTCTGGCATTGGGATCTGTGGACATTTTGGGCTGTCTTTGCTCAGGCGAGATCGAAAGTCATAGCAGCCACATGAGTGCACAGGTGCACCTTGTCCAAAGCCATACCCAGGACAATTATCTGAATCGTGACTTGAAGTGGGCGAGATACTTCGGATGTCCTCAATTTCAGAAATTTCCTCGGCATGATCATTAAAGTCTGCAGGCATAGAGATATTCGAGTGGGGCATGATGACTATTCTGTAGCTCTGTCCATCTAAAACTAAAGGAGGTGGTTAATAACACAATCCTAAAATGCCCCAAAAAGCTAAGTCTTTGATCCGGACACGAACATAAAATTCTACTGACCTTACTAGATTACATCCCTGAAGTCTAATTGTCATTATACCAATTTCAAATCACTACAATACAATCGGATCTTGTCTCTTGATGGAGGTACAATTTGTGCCCTGGTGTACCATGTTACTGTAGTTACTAACGGCGAGGTGTCGTCATTGAGGTGGTACCCTGAATGCATGCTCATACCCGCGCGCCCGCACCTGTACTCATGACCACAGGTTAGTAACATCATTCTCTAGCGTGTCAAGGTACCGCGGCTTTGCTAACTCTGGTGGAGCCATAACTTCGGCTCCACCTAAATTCTCCAGAATTAGCTCCGAGTCTCAGGAGCTGGTTATTGACATAAGAAACTGTACTACTGTAGTATCACTGTAATCGACGTACTAAACACAATGTCCTCTATCATTGCTGATGTGGAACTCCAAATCCACACATGCATTTGCTATCCTTCGATCAAGCAATTTCTTGCTCAGCTTGAAGAAGTAGAACCGAGAAGGTTCTGGGTCAAGAAGTTCCTGGGGCCTTTAACCTCAATGGGAGTCAGAACATTAGATGACATGGAGATTGTCTCACCTGAAAGCCTCGTCGTCCTCTATCGGCTCTGCCCTCTGATGGTGATGGACTTTTATATCCATGTCATACAGGGCCTCGATGAAAGTTATTCAGCCTTCTCAGCGAGTGAGAAAGGTTGTTGCTGTATATTATACTAAACAGCTTGCGAGCTCAGTAAGCTTTCTTCAATCCAAGATTGCCCAGGATATTGACCTTGCCCCACCAGACATCTCGAGTACTATACACTTGTTACCTGTATAGCTGCAATCACTATCACATAGTTAATTTATTGAGTTCCCTCGCCCCCAACTAGGGATCCGCACGGGTAAACCCCCGGGTGTCAGAGGCCATACCCGCACCCGTACCCAGCAAAAACCCGTACCTGCATCCCAGGAGGGTTTACCCGCGGGTAATGGGCTTTGTAGTAGCTAGATTCTATGTAATTAGTGTGCGCGAAATGTAACAAAACTCCCATACCCAATGACACAAATGCACGTTGAGCGTGAGCTGCGCACGAGGTCGAGACGAGTTGAATAGATCTAAGATCCCACGGCACACTCACAACTACCTCGTGGGGCAAGACGATGATGTCTGAGGGCTATGACGGAGACCCATCACAACACGCAACCTGAGTACACAATGGTCAGCATTGACAAGGATGAGGGATATGAAGGGCGACCACATCCAACCATGAATGAAAAAGGTTGCGGGTGTATGCGGAGGGATGTGACGACTCTCGTCCAGCACTGGCATATTATGCTCTGATCGTGGCGCCTCGCAGGGATAATTTGGCAAAGATCATTGTGCATCATGATATATGGGCCAGGGCCCGGAGATCGGGTGCGTGACGCATGTGGTGGACCAGGTGATGATCTAGAGGCAGTCGAAGTGGCTGCAAGAGGAGGCAGATGAAGGTTGTCACCAGGGGGGCCACTAGACTGTGGCCTGAAGATTGGGGGACGGGTCGAGGTTGATTGCAGTAGGAGAGGAGGACTAGTCAGTCCTGGCGAATGAAGGTGGAGCCTGGGTAGCGGTCACCGCCGATGGCGATACCTTCGTAAGTGCCATTGGTGACGAGCGAGAGGATGTTGTTCAGCTCGTTCGACATGCTTCCGGACTTCGAGACTTAACCGACACTGCCGGGGCGGTAGAGCTTGGAGACGTTGTGATATTGATGTGGTTACTAGGGTCTAGTTCACTGGCGCGGGCATAGGCATCGATGGCGTCCGAGATTTGGTTGTTGCAGCTCTCGAGTAAAGGTTACCCAAGTCAAACCAGACCTCAGAGATATAAGGGTTGATACGGATGGCACGCGAATATGCGTCGAGAGTGTCATGGAATAAGGTCGCGAAACCATGGAGCCGACGTTCAGGATTAGTGACGGGCGCTGCGGAGGACTGAAAGCACCAAGGTCTGAACAACAACTAATTAATCGGATATTCACAACGCACCTGATCACTTTCGCACATCATCAAAAAAGCGTGGGGGTAGTCGATAGGCGTACTCGTGCTTGGCTAGACATCGTGTAGCATCAGTGGGATGTGGCAGTTTGTTCGTGGCAGGGAAATCAAGCGCGCCGTTATGTTTCCCTGTAGGCACGACCATCATAAGTGCAGGTACATGGACACCCGCAGTGTGCAATCACTCACAGTGGCGCAACGTAATGTGTATGACGGACACTGCACATCCTCCTGGTTGAAATCCTAAAGATGCACGCGGAAGTTGTCCCCTGCACTGGTGAACCATCTGCCATCGTCCCGCGAAAATATGAAGTTATTGACGCATGATGTTTGTGCCGCGAGTTTCCTGGTAAATGTCAGATGGGCATGAAAGTATTTGAGTATGATACCTAGTGTACGGGAAGCCGCTCGAATACATTCGGCGGACCGCGTCCTTTCGAGCGCTGTCGACGGGCTGGCAGGTCGGTATTGGTTGGACTGAATGTCTGACGTATTCTGCGTGCATTTGTCTCTGCATGAAAGGTTGAAGGCAGGACAACCGAGTGCACTGTTAGGGGCGTTGTCAAACTTATAGGATGAAAATTTCCCCCTCCCCCTTGTCAGATCGCATAAACTCATAGCAAACCAAATAAAATGGCGACGCGTCTATAAAAACATTGAAACGATACATTACTTGACTTTAAAAATGCAGAGCCTTTGAAGACATGACGACAATTTGATGAGACAATAAAGGTCATGTCGGAGGAGCTTTTTTTCGATCATTGTTTATTGTCAGTTGAGGCAGCGCCATATAGTAGACAATACACACAATATAGTATCGAGGTCCTGACTTGCGCGGGTACGGAAACACCGACTTAAGTCGATTGAGGTTGATGTGCATTGCGTCTCTCCCTTGTTCTTCTGCTCCTTTCCCTCATTTTCGCCTAATTCTCACATCGTATCCTCATCCTCCTCCGAAGGAGGAGCATCTCCCCTGATAGGCGCGCACCAGTGCTACAGTACAAGTTCAGTGCCCGACTAGCGCAACCTGCAGGAACTCACATTTAGTTTTCCAGCATGTGCTAGTTTGTGCGTTTGGGTGCGGCAGTTGTACCAACAGTTCTCTACAATCGTGTGTCCTCCTGTGGAGCATTGAGTGAATGAGCATTTTGTGAAAGTAAGGCAGGAGCTCACGTTTGACCTACGGTCGATGTTGGTTGTAATATGAAGGATAAAGGAGGTCGATTCAATATTTGGTGGGATATGGGGCGGTGATATTCACGTCACCGTTGGGATGATAGTCATAGGCGTGGGACATGTCGGGATTGCAGAGCCCAATCCCGACATGTCCCACGCCCACACAGCGCGAGGGCGAGACCCGCACAAAAACCCGTACCCCCACGCCAACTCCCAACACCGCACGCTACTATCTCCCAATGCCCAATACCTCTGAACACACACACCAACACCACCTAGTACTGGAAATGAAGATCGCAAGAGAGATGTGTTTAAAGTATTCCGGGTGGGAAGAGAATTGTTTACTAGGTGCGTTCCTCCATTTGTTGATGCGCTTCAGCTGTCCATGCTCTTGGACTTGTGCGTTTGATTTCTCACTGTTATGCTGTGCCTCAGTGCTCTATGCGCCCCAATCGCTGTCTGCTCCGACAAGTCGATACTCGATGTACGCAGCACACCTATCAATTCCTCTCATTGAGTCTAATATTATGTACTCCAGGCTGTTGCTACACAACGTCGAAACCAGCGGCGCGAGAATGCTTGTTGAATACCCCCTTGTTTTTTCGACGACTCACATACGACGCCCCTCAATACGAACATCAACCTACGATCCGAACCAGCAATATCATCACTCTGACCCCTTCCTTACCCCGCAAGTCCCACCTGCCTCGTTTCCTCCTTTCAGACCTGTACCAACAACGTTCGCTACAGCCGCCAACAGATTATCTAGGGGCGGGCGACTACACTCGTCGTCTTTCGTTATGAAGAGCCCCCTCCGCCAGGACTGGTCCTCTCCTACTACAATCAACCTCGACCTGTTCCCCCCGTTGTCCCTCCGCCAGGACTGACTTGTCCTCCTCTCCTACTGCAATCAACCTCGACCCGTCCCCCCCATTGTCCCTCCGCCAGGACTGACTGGACCTCCTCTCCTACTGCAATCAACTTCGACCCGTCCCCCAATCTTCAGGCCAGCCCTGCCCTCATCTGCCTCCTCCTAGTCCTCCGCAGCGCCCGTCACTAATCCTGAACGTCGGCTCCGTGGTTTTGCGCCCTTCTCAGCGTTTCGTGGAAATGCCCTCCCCTCACTTTTCTGCAGCTCACAACCCAATGCGCACGAAGCAACCGCACTACATGACACAATTAAAGACTCACTTCCCCGTGACGTTTACCCTGGAGACGCCGCAAGGAACCCTGTGCAAACAGCTACCTCTTCTTCCCGTGCAGATAATCAAACGGTACGTGCATTCGATCTTCTCTCTTTTGTGCTGACCCATATATCTTCCGTTTAATACGTTCCAGTGCCCTTGACGCTGCACTCTCCTTTCACAGTTAACAACTCGAATCTTCCAAACAGACAGCCCTCACCTACTCCATCCGTGATTCCACCTCCGCGACCATCTACCCGCCCACCTACATCTAACCGCACGTCCAAATCTCGTGCCTCAGATCGTTCCTTGTCTCCAAGTTCTTACTCATTCGTCACCGGAAGACAAGAAGGCACTGTGGGCTTCCTTGTCAACTCGACAACACCCCCCACTCTTATCACGAAGCTGTGTCGATGTTGTGGTGAGCCTACTGATATGAGTTTCACGAGTCGACAACTAGATTAGAATACTTGTCATACTACAATACTGCAATATATACCATTTATGCTAATACCCGCGGGTAAACCCAATACGGGTACGGGTATGGGTGAGTGCTTGTGGTAGCCATACTAAAACCCGTACCCTCGGGGCGGGTACGGGTTTTTGCCGGGGTACGGGTGCGGGTATGACCTCTGGTACCCCGGGGTTTACCCGTGCAGATCCCTATCAATGACACAAACAGGCCCCGCGCATCATGTATTGCGATGAGAGAATAAATGCAGGGGATGTGGAGAAGGAAATTTGAACTTCTACCGACGACTAGGTTGCAATGAAACAATTTGTTTGCATCGAGGACGAGGAAATACCCAAACAATACCCGGGCATTTTTCACCAAAGATGCCAGCATCCAGGGCCTGTGTGGAGACTTGGAACTATGGTGTGGATATTTCCAGTAAGTAACATATTTCTGGCATGGTGTATTTTAGTTGACATATAACAGGAGTGTTTGGCCGACCATTAGGAAAGGTCTTGATCAATATTGTTAATCGGTAGTGACAGCGGCCTCATCTGCTCACGCATGTGGTTAGATCTTAGATCCTCGACACCTCTGCCAAACCTACACAACTGGCCACAAAGAGAAGTTTGGTAAGACCTCAAGATATGTCAGTAGAGCGCTATCTTCCTGAGTTGTTGTTTGGCTCACTCGGCCCACACCTCTCTCACAGACAATAACGTTGAGCACCTTGGGCAGTACATAGTATGGCCATCTTTGACAATGTGCACTACATCCTTTCTTATTTGATGCCAGCGGAACAACGCAAGGAACTTTCTGAACTGCTGGATATCAATGGTGCAACAAGTGCACCACCACACACCCACCTCATTGCCCCTGCTGGGTCACACATTCGCCATGAACACGCTGAATCTTTGCACTTAGTCTCAGAAGTGTGGGTACATCGGAGCATAGAATTTGGAAAACTCCGATTGTGAGCGTCCTCTGGCTTTTAGATTGCTGACAAGGTGTGACTGACAACCGACATGTCAGTGAACCATTTTATTCACCTGATCCAGCCATGATATTTTCGGGCATCATTGCATGTGCTAGTACCGAAGTGAGTGCAGTTTTTCTTGTGCTGCGCGGTACTAATTTCACTCGCAAGCTCCCCCCATTGGATCTTGAAGTTCTTTCGAGGGGCATCATCAGGCTGGGTGGACAGTGGCGAACGGCCCTCACTCGTGACGTGACGCATCTTTTCGCATTGCACAATCAGAGTGACAGGGTATGTGCTATGTTCCACCTGTGTGTGCATCGCTAGGAACCATCATTTGTCTTACTGACCTTGACTATGTAGTATCGAACCGCCACCATGCTTGCATCGCAGACCCACATGTCCATTCTCGTGCCGCATTGGTTTGACCACTCAGTGCAGCTCGGGCGCTGCGTACCTGAAGGTCCATATTTATGGCCCGACCCACAGATCCTGCAACCTGGCTGTCTGGTCGCGATGGGCAAGGACAGCCATCTGAGAGAGGCCTCTGTTTACGCTGAACTTTTAAGCTTCCTTCAGGCTTAAGCGGGCGTTCTCGTTTGGTGGAGAGTCACTTAGGCGATGCTACACCCCCTGGTGTATACAAACACCAATCAATGAGCACATCAATGAGCAGTACTAGTAGATGAGGGGGAGATTGGAGCTAGCTATGTCGATGAGGTCTATGCCCTTGAGGTCACGCTAGCTGTGTGGAAGGTCGTCGTTATGCATGCTTCATCTTCATTTCTGCATGTACAGTATGACAACAGTGTGGACATAGATATGGACTGCAATTACTGTGAGTTAACACGATAACTTCAATGATTCCGCCCGATGATCCGCTGACCTAGTCCACATGATCACGGTGTCAACAGTGTTGTAATCGCCGTCGGTGGGCCCTGAGGCCTGATTAATGATTGACAAAATGAATGTTACGTTTTTTTTGGGTCTCCATTCTTGACACCAAACGAACTAGTGACTGGTGACATTTATGTAAGTTTATCAAGGAATGTTTGTCAAGGCGCAATGCTCAAAATTTTACAACATACGTTATTTTGCACAATTTGAATATCAACGGATCATAATTTCACTGCGCTCTTATATTCTAATCCATCTACTGTACTCCCACATCATTTCATAGCCGATGCCACGCTCCAATTCACCTGAAAGCAGCTCGTGTAGTGAGTTGACGGTGTTGAAAAGACGAATCGCAGCTCTGGAAGAACAAAATACAGAGCTGCGAAAACAACCTCGGCGTGGGAAGGAGTATGTTTGACATTTCATTCTTCTTTCAAGGTACTGATTCTAAATGTAGCAAACTCGATGATGGTGGAAGAGGAATTCGCAGGCTTGTCTGCCTGAGTGAACGAGTGGAAGATTTGGTTGCTGAATTTGACAGGCGCATCTTACTAGGTGCTGATGATGAGTCTGAGGCTGATGGTATGGATTCCACAGACCCGCTGTAAGTGCCAATTACCCTCAGAGGCTGGTGCTGATTGCAGACTCGAATCTTTTATAGGCAAAATGGACGGTATAGGTCTTACAAGAAGCTCATCTTGTGGTGCCCTCAGGTCAAGAAGCTTCTGCAGTCAGGAGCTGAGAGGACAGAGCTTGCTTATGTGTTCGGCAAGGTAGGCCACTTGTATGACGATTAAGCCTCACGTAATGAATGCTTCACTCCCTAGCTTAATAGTAATGCTGACTCGGCCAGAGGCGACGATGCCACAAGGCTAAAACGGGCGGTAGTGGACTGGCTAATGGAATGCATCCCTCGTCCAGACCCGCCTATCAAGCTACACGACAAATTTGGACGAGGTTTGAATAATGATGCGACTGGAAGGTTAATATGTCCAGTTGATTATGACTGGGATGATTCCAAGTACGGTCAACATACTCCATGGTGTTTGACTCTGCTAACCATTGCAGTAGCATTCGACAAGCTATTCGAGACTACCACCCTGACTATATGATTACAGCGTCTTCATGGCCTATGTTCCTTTATGCGAACGGATTATACAACCATCAGAACCCCAGAACAGGCTTATTTCAAGGTGAACTGCTGTTAAAGGTAAGGTGGATGCAGTATTTTGATGCGGCACTAAAATCAACTCAGGCGTTCAAATTCATATTCACGTCTCCTACATCTGCTGAGTTGGACCCCGAGAACCAGCACGATGGGGTTTCTGCACAGCACCATTCGAAACGCAAGAGAACAACTGGCGAGCGGCGAACACGATGTCATGTGGCTGGAATTCTCAATATGACCTCTGTGCAACCTCGGGCTATTGCATATATTGCAGTGCAGGTACTGTGGATGATCTTCGGCTCATATTTATGCATAGCTGATGCGTAAATTAGCTTCGGTTTGCTTTGTCCAGTGTGGGATCATGGCGAATCACTGATGACACATTCAACTACCAAGAATTCTACGACAATATAGTTGATTTCTTTGAGCTTGCTGTGACGCCAGATGCCACAAAAGCGGTTGATGACCTTTTGCTTTGGTGGAATCAGTGAGTTTTCGAGTAACTGAGCCTCCCATATTGACATTTGTTTCTAGAAGTGTTTTTGGTCGGAGGAATGCGCTAATTTATCGTCCTCAAGAGGTTGTACGGTTATCTGTTGCTCGCACTGCAATGAGATGAGTCCCATGGATGTACTGTACCATAGTTTAGCAGAACTCGAACTGCTGTAGTCACGTGTTCTTGTAATGCAGCATTCTTTGATCATTTGTTTTGGTGCCTGTGGCGGCGTGGTGGGGGTGCTGACAAATCGCATGATCATATTTAACTGTCTGACTGTCAGATACATTCAGCATTATAAAAATGGCGACGCTGTAGTTATTTGATATTTATTTCCAAGGTCTCTATCAAATTGTGCACATTAGGAGATCACATATATTTTACTATTGTGAAGTAAACTTTCATGTCTTTTACAGATTGGCAGCAGTACGTCTCCTCTTCACGAGTGGTGCCGGAGTGCCTTATTGCCTGGTATCCTCTGTTTGCATAAGAATTAGACATCTATATATAGTGTGATCTGCAGATACCAAATGAATATTAACGATAATGTTGGCAACTCATGTTGCACGGTAGCATCAATGTTCTGGATTGTAGAAACTAGTCAACTTGGGCTTATTGGGAGTGAGCATCAGTCAGCTCCGGTTTTGTCATGATCTGTTATGATCCGACTGATGCTGAAATACTCATAATTTAGATTAAAAAGGAACATCATTATAAAGGTATATAATTGTTTGAAGAATACATAAAAACTAGTTTTATCGTTATCAGCACAGCAGGTTTTCATCATGTGACATGACCCGTTATGTCTGACTAATATGAAATATTCATAATTTAGATTGGTATTGATAATGGAGGGATAGCATTATAAAGGTATATATAACTGGTAACCTTGTTCGAAAATGATATACACTGTTCGAAGAATGCAGACTGAGAATTACGTTGCATGATGAACCAAATTCTGCCAAAGCCGACAAGCTGCATACATGGACTTAATGGGGGTAGTGATTAATAAGACTCAGCATTACAGAACACAGCATCTGTGACAGTTATTGCCGATACTGATATTGTCACAGTTTTGAACATAGCGTTATAAAGGTATATATATCTATATATATCTATATATACCCCATTATCACAAGCTAGGGATGACAGTCATGACCTGCCTATATGAGGGTATATAAGGGTATATCACAATCTTCGGATTTCAGTGATG